>Ga0180009_10001353_pt1 | contig 30288 bp, 26 predicted proteins | sample OS_PC_MetaG_FD_123537 | JGI IMG/M metagenome (GOLD analysis project Ga0180009, IMG submission 123537) | Groundwater microbial communities from the Aspo Hard Rock Laboratory (HRL) deep subsurface site, Sweden - OS_PC_MetaG | ecosystem: Environmental > Aquatic > Deep subsurface > Groundwater...
ATTGTCCTTTGGGGACGGCTATCACTTTGTTTTTTTGTCAAAGAGAAAAGAGAGAAAAACAAAAATATGCCGTCCTCACTTATTCTTTAGGCATTTCTTCTCTCTAAATCTCCTCTATTTTTTTAAATATTTTTACTTTCTCTTTTCTCTCTTTTGCTTCTTCTCTAAAAATAATCCGTTTCTGCTATCTTTTTACAAAGTTGGGGAATTCGTATAATCTTTATCTCTATTTGTGGCTAACACAATCTTTATTTTTATTTTGACATATTTTTTCTTCCGAGTTATAATTTAATATTATATATAATACTTATTAATTACCTATTAATGAAAATTACATAGAGTAAATTAATTGAGGGCAAACAAGTTTATCTTTTATTGCTCGGAACTATTTCATTGTCCAGTTTTCGTTAATAACCATTATAAAGGAGGAATATGAATCATGGATAATAAGGTAATAGATATTCTGCTGGTGGATGATGGCGATGATGATGTTGTTATCACCCAGCGGGCGTTTAAGAAGAGCAAGCTGCTTAACAACCTTTATATCGCTCGAAACGGGCAGGAGGCTTTGGACTTTATCTATCATGAAGGAAAATACAAAATCGAACCTGTTCCTACCCCTGGTCTGATCCTTCTTGACATCAATATGCCCAATATGAATGGCTTTCAGGTATTGGAAAAACTTAAAAGCGACCCAAAACATTGCATGATCCCTATCATCATGCTGACCATATCAGACAGGGATGAAGATATTGTCAGAAGCTATAAGAATGGTGCTGTATCCTACATCACCAAGCCAATAGGTTTCGAGGCATTTGTTAAGATTATTGAACAATTTGAGATTTACTGGTCACTGATATCAAAGATACCTCATGTGAGGTAAAATCAGGTAAATTGAGAACAGCGCCCCAAATTATTGGGGTAAACTAAAGGATAACCGAATAATTTAACCGCTTCAGCGGTTTAAGAGGAGGAAGAAAAAAAATGTGGAAAAAGGGATTGTTCATTCAATTCATGGGGCTTGCTTTTATTTTGAGCTTAGCCGTACCATCAATTGCTCAGGAAAAGGATAAGGGATATGGGTTTAATGAATCTTTTCCAGAGCTGCATGTGTTTTTGACAAATCAATTCTATAACTACCAGGAAAAAGCATTTGGAGATTATGCAGATGAGGGTGATCCTAAGATTGCCGGGCATAGTGTGTTTATCCCCATGAGTGGGTATATTGATATCAGCTCATCTATAAGACCTGGGTTAAAGGCTGAGGTAGAGTTTGAGCTTTATAAGGCTGAGAAGCTCAAGTTTTGTAAGCTGCGAGGGGTATGGTCGCCAAGGCAGTGGTTCATCCTGTCAATAGGAAGAGACTTTGTGCCCATTGGCAGCCAGGATAAAAGCTATTACCCTACATCAGGCTACCGAATGTTTACTGTTGCCCCATTCCTGTATCGAAGCGTTATACGAGCCTGTGGCTGGTGGGATTCAGGTGTGCATGTCTCTGGGGAAATACCAGTAAAAAATACGCAAAAATTACTTTATAACCTTTCGATAATCAATGGTCCAGGATGGGATAGCACAAAGACTGACTTTGATACCTCAACAACAAACTACATGTATGAACAATTCCATAACCATAGTCGACAGGCAATGGATAATAATAACGATAAGCCATTGGTCATGAGATTAGCATATTCTCCATACAAGGGATTGGAGTTTGGCGGCTCTCATTTTGAGGCAAAATATGACAAGAATGAAAAATATAGCTGTGATTTTACCTTTTATCATCTTTTGTATGACTCAGATAAATGGAATCTTGCCTGTGAGCATGGAAGGGCAGGGATAGACACCCTCTATCGAGGAAAAATACACCAGTCATCTGCATACCTTGCTGTAAGCTATAAATTGTTACAAGACAGGAAATGCGTTCATTTCCTTGCCCCGGCAATCAGGTATGAGATCTTTGACCCCTGGGAAGAGGATGCATCCAATAAGGGTGACAGGCAATCTATTACCTATGGAATTAATCTTTCCCCTTATGAACACTTTGTGGTCAGAGCAGCGTATCAGCACACCACTGAAAAGGGTGCTGAGCTTAAAAATGATGGGATGAGCGTAGAATCTGTGTTTGAATTCTAAGCAAAAAGCGGACAAATACGAGGGTTTGTCCCTACAAATGCAATTGGATGGTGTGTCATATGTCAACAACTTACAGATTAACAATCCTTTTGTTGTGCCTTTGTGTCTTTGTGCCCCTGTGCCTTTCCCCAGCAGCAGCAGCCATCTACCCTTCTGAATTAAAGGTTGCCCCAATCAAGGTATATGAATCAATCCTGACAAACTTCAAGGAAAAAAAATATGCAAATGTCAAAACAGCTCTTACCTTTATAGATCCGATAATGGTTGCCGTCAATACAGAATTTGGTATTGACCTTAAGCCGGAAATTCAGGCAGGGTTAAAGGCAAGGGGTGAGGGGTTTAATATCAGTATCAGAAGATTAATATTCTATGATATCTGCCTCATGTTTGCTGTCATATCTAAAGGGGAAGAAAACAAGCAAAGGGTTTTATTTAAGATGTGTTATGCAAATTATTGTCTGCTTTCCACTGAGTTTTTGAGGGATTCTGCAACCTTTGATCTTGACCGAAGGGTCAGGAAGATGTTCATGAAAGCCTATCTTGACCTGGGCAAGGAATCACCGTATGGTGGGAAAACACCATCAGACATGAACTTGTTCAAGATACATGCAAATGAGATTATGGATGAGTTGATCCGGGTTTTTCCGGAATTCAAGTGAGGATGTAACTGCTCAGTTTCATCAAATACAATAGAACGCAGATGACGCAGATAAATATGATATACGCAGATAATTATAAACATTCTACAAAAAAATCTTATTTAATCATAACAATCAGCGTTATCAGCGTTCTATTTTTGAGTGCTGAGCAGTAACGCGAGGATAATAAATGAGCATACCCTGCAAACTGGGCATTAAATTAGGTTTGTTAATCAGCGCGCTTATGATTGGCATGGCTATTATCCTGAGCTGGTATTTTCTGACAAGCTCATCCCTGCTACTGCATGAGGAATTGGTAAAAAGAGGAGTAGAAATTACCAGTAATTTTACACATACTGCCAGGGATGGCATTCTCACCGAAAATCTTTTCCATGAGCTTGATGCATTGATTGAAGCAGCCACGCTTAACAAGGATATTGCCTTTGTAGCCATATTGGATAGGTATGGCAGGGTATTGGCTCATACCAATCCAAAAGAGGTGGGCAGGGTTTATAAGGATGAATTAACCAAAAAGGCACTCCTATCAAAGGATCCTGTCTGTCTGGGTGAAGCTGGAGAAAAAATCCTTTTTGGCGGGATTGTCACTATCAGCACAGACAAGAAGTCGTTGGTTGAGGAAACCGAAGTGTTAGACACGAAAAAATCAGGGGTAATTGGCACGGTTCTTCTGGGAATTTCACTTAAGAACCTTCATGTCAGGACAAATAATATCCTTAAGGTCAGCACAGGCATGATTCTTTTATTAGTGGTAATTGGGATTGTCTTATCCTTTTTCTTTTCCACAAGGATAACAGCTCCGATTCGGGCTTTGACCCATACTATGGAAGATATTTGCAGCAGCAAGCTTGATGTTGTCATTAATCCTGAACTGGGGAAATCAAGGGATGAGATTGGCAGCATGGCTAATAGCTTTAACCGCATGAAGGATAATATCCAGCAATTGATTAATGCCCTAAAAGAATCCAATCTGGAATTAGAGAGGCGGGTTGATGAAAGGACGATTGAGGTTAAACAAAAGGCTGCCCTGCTTGAGAAGACGGTGGAGGAATTAACAAGGGTAAATCATGAATTGGATTCATTCGTCTACACCGCTTCCCATGACCTTAAGGAACCATTAAGAGCCATAGAAACCTTTTCCAATTTCATCTTAGAGGATTACTGGGAAAAATTAGATGATGATGGCAAGGATTATCTGAAAAGAATCTCTGCCGGTGCCCATAGATTAAAAGATCTGATAGATGCCTTGCTTGCCTATTCAAGGATTACAAGGGGAAAGGTTTCATACGAGGTAATAGATTTGTCCCGTATTATAAGAGAGGCTCAGAAAAGGCTTGAGCATGTTATTAAAGAACGCAGTGTGGATATAATAGTAAGGAAGGATATCCCTGTTATTTATGGGGATAGTACCAAGCTTACCGAGGTTTTTTATAATCTTATCTCAAACGCTATTAAATATAATGATAAGGAAAAACCTGTTATAGAAATAGATTGTCCCATACCTCAACCAAAGGATGATGAGGTAATGGTTTTTGTCAAGGACAATGGTATCGGCATAGACAAGAATTCCTATGATGAGGTATTTAAGATATTCAGAAGGCTGCATGCACGGAATGAGTATGAAGGCGGAACAGGTGCAGGGCTGGCAATTGTTAAAAAAATCATGGATGAGCATGGGGCAAGGATATGGATCGAGGGTAAGGTTGGGGAAGGGACTGTGTTTTATTTGAGCTTTGCGAAGAAAGACAGATAACCACAAAGGACCCAAAGAAATCACAGAGGACACAAAGAATTTTTTTCTTGGTGAACTTTGTGTATCCCTTTGTGTACTTTGTGGTTAATCTGAAAAGACGAACAAATACAAGGAGACATATCATGAACCGCATTCTGCTTATTGAAGATAATCCAGACGACATCATCATTGCCAAAAGGGTTCTATCTAAGGCAAGGGAGGCATTTAGCGTTGAGACAGCAAGCACTGGGAAAGAGGCCATAGAGAAGCTTAGCAATGAAAGGTTTGATTGCCTTCTTATTGATCACATACTGCCTGATACAAATGCATTGGAATTATTAAAACATGTCCGAAAGATGCACAGGAGCATTCCAGCTATTGTTCTTACAGGATTAAAGGACGGACGGCTGTTAGATGGTGCCTTAAGGCTTGGTGCAGTGGATTTTCTAACCAAGGATAACATTCAGGGTGATGTGCTGCCCAATCGAATTCTTGATGCCATTAACTCTGGACAAAGGAGTCAATTTTTAGAAAATACCCATAAACATCTTTATGAAGGGTTGATTGACTCAATGGGTGAGGGATTGTTTGCCCTTGATCTGACAGAGACCATTGTCCTTGTTAATCGTGAATTGACTGAGATATTGATGGAACAAGAATCCAATCTGTTGGGCAAAACAGTATTGAGTCTTATGCCGGAGGATGCGGTAAAAACCTTTTATCAGGAATACCATCTCATCAAGGCAGGACAAAAACGCAAGTTTGAACTTGAGCTTTTGTCTAAGATAAAGGGCAGCATACCCGTACTTATCACACTGACACCATTACTTGATGAAAACAATGTATTTAACGGAGTCCTCGTGTTGGTGACAGATTTAACCGAATTAAAGAGGATACAGGGAAAGTTGATTGAGATAGAGAGATTGGCAATGATGGCAAAAACTGCCTCTGTAGTGGCACATGAGGTCAGAAACCCGTTATCTGTAATTAATAGCACCCTCTACCTTCTCAAGGGTGTTTTACCCAGGAATGAGACCATTGAAAAACATCTGCATCGCATGGAACAGCAGGTATTAAGAATAAATTCCTATTTTAATGATCTTTTAGATATGGCAAAGCCCTTGAACCTTAATCTGACTTCAGCAGATATAAATGTTATTATTGAGGAATCCTTAGATGGTGTTCCTCAATCCATTTTTTCAGGCATAGAATTGATACGGGAATTTGATGAAAAAATTCCTATGATTAAGGTTGATCATAGCCACATAAAGGCAGTCTTTATTAACCTGATTAAAAATGCCTGTGAGATCCTGCAGCAGAAGGGAAGGCTGAGGATTAAGAGTGAAAAGATTGAGGAATTTGTCTATATAAGCTTTGAGGATACTGGTCCGGGGATTCCAGCAGAGAATATCAGGAGAATCTTTGAGCCGTTCTTTACTACCCGCGGCAAGGGTACCGGGCTGGGCTTGTCTATATGTCAACACCTTGTTTTAGCACACCATGGATGTATTGAGGTAGAAACCGAGTTGGGAAAGGGAAGCAGCTTCATTGTTAAGCTGCCATATGAAGGCTGAAGGGAAGAATGCAGAATTCAGGAGTCAGGAGTCAGAATCCAGAAGTTAGAATGGAATTTGGCAGGCTGTTACGGGTGCACCGAGCAAGTTTGTTAGGTCTTGCCAGTGAAAATTATGAAAAAGATAGGTTACTTAATCTTTTTATTAATCTTCTTTTTTTTCTCCTTTTTTTCAAACTTAACCTTTTCTTCTCAGCTTATTACTGATAAAGATGATATTTTAGAATTGTTAGATCAAGAAGAGATTACTTATTCTCAATATTTAAACTTGTTAGTCCTGTATGACGAAAAATTAGACATTAATCAAGAGGACTTATTTGAGCTCTTGAATATTCCCAAGATTAGTTTCTTAGATATAATTAGTATCTTAAATTGTCGAAGTATAGCTAGGAGATTTAGTTCTATTGATGAGCTTAAACAGCTGCTTAATGACCAAGAGGTCTTTGAAAAAATAAAGCCTTTTATTAAGGTTACCGAGACGGAAGAAAAAAAATTAAAATTTAACAGCCAAGTATCCGCCAGTAGGGAAATTCACCGTTATCAAGAAATTCAAAACTTTGAAAATCTTCATTTCGCTTATGGTAAAAAGATCTCTTCTTATCTCTCCCTTCAAGAAAAAGATAGTTCTCATAAAGTTAGCCGAGCTTATTTAAAAATTCATGAACTTGACTATTGGCAAAATATAACCTTAGGCGACTATAAAGCTAAACTTGGTCAAGGATTAATAGTTTGGGAAAATTTCAAAGGAGGCATCTTTGAAATCTCAAATAAGAATAAACGTCTAAATCTTACTTTAATGAAGAGTAAAGACAAGGAAGATAATTTAGAAGCTGGCGACCTTAAATTACTTCTCTTACCTAAGATAAATATAGGTGGAACATACCTTCGCAGTCTTAATAAAAATCTTGAAATATATGGAACCAGAACAGAGATAAATTTAAATAATCTTCAACTCTTTACAGAAGTAGCTAAAAATCAAGAAAAATATAGTTATCTTTTAGGTTCTAGGTATGTTAATTCTAACTTTAGTTATTATCAATATTTTAAGCATTACGATCTTGGTTTTCCTAACTATTATACTAATAGATATAATGTTACTAATGACAGCCAGGAAGAGTATTTCTGGGGATTTAATTATTACTTAAATAAATTATGGCAGTTATCTGGCTATTATTATCAAGAAAGTGACCTCTTGAATATCTTAGATAGTCAGACTGTCTTTTTGAAACTATTGGTTAACTTAAATCCTAAGTCTAGGTTTAGTTTATCTAAGGGGTTAAAGAATAAAGAAGGCGAAGAAGGCCGAGAAAAGACAGAAAATTTTCGTTTAAGACTAGATCTTGGCTTGGATTCACCCTTAAAGACTAATATTTATTTTAAGCACACTCAAAAGACTACTCCCAGTAAGGACTTACAAATAAATCATTATCTAAGATTTTACCTTACTTATAAACTAACGAAAAACATCACCATAAAAAACACGGTCAAATTTCAAGATACTGATATTAAAGAAAAGGGAGGCCAGATTACTGGTCTTAATGTCATTTTTGAACAAAATATTTTGCCTAATCTTAAATATTCATTAAAATATAACTATACTCATTATAGTAAAGATTATCAAGCTCAACCTAAAGAAAAAATAAAGATTCAGCTGGAGATGAAATGGTAGAAATAAAATTACCTCTAAAAAGACTTCTCCTTTTTTTAATAATATTCTTGACTGGACTTTCTCTGGGATATTTTTGGGGCAAGACAAAAGAAGAAAAAACCTTTAAGAAAGGGAATCAAACTAAGGCTTTACCAAAGATTAGCCTTGACTTAAAAAGCCTTGACCTTGAAGAGGAATATCCTGAAGTAAGCCATCATCAGAAGCAAAAGAAGGAATTTAATATCACTAACAGAGAAAATTTACTTAGAAAAAAGGCTTCCTCTAAAGAATGGAAATCTACTTCAAAAAAAATTAATATTAACACGGCCAGTAGCAAAGAATTAACCAAGCTCCATAGGATTGGAGAAAAGATAGCCCAAAATATAATTGATTATCGAAAGAAGAATGGACCTTTTAAGGATACTAAAGATCTTCTAAAAGTAAAACGCATTGGCCCTAAAATTTTAGCTAATATTCAAGAAATGGTTACCGTAGAAGATAATTGATTATTAAAATTTTTTACCAATAAAGACAAAAATTTTGGACAAAAATTAATTAATTATTTATACCTTATTAAGGTTGATACTTAGGATTTTAAATGAGTAGCTCCAAGGGAGGGGTATAGTCAGGCAGGACATAAAGGTATTTTAATAATACCTCATCTTTTCTTTAAGCCAAACTATAAAAGAGCTCTAAAAAGTAGCTTGATTGTAGTTTGGCTTTTTTGTTTTTAGCCAGATAGGTAGATATATTTATTGGCAAAATAGTTGCTTTAATAACAAGTAAAAGAAGTTTAAGGGAGGAAAAATAATCACAATGATCACAAATAAAATAAAGTTTAATCTTATCTTTATTCATCTTATACTCTTTATCTTCATTTTTATCTTCACTTTTTCAGAAATAACTTGGGCAAAAAGCAGTGGAACTACCACGGCTAACTTCTTAAAGTCAGAAGTAGGATCTCGACCTGTAGCTATGGGGGGAGCTTTTGTCGCGATAGCTGACGATATTAACTCTCTTTACTATAATCCTTCTGGGTTGGTCAATATCAAAGGACAAGAAGTAACTTTTATGTATAACCAAGCTTTTATGGATAGTAATTATGGTTTTTTAGCTTACGGAGTAAATTTAAAGGAAAAAGGTAGCTTAGGGTTTTCTTTAACTTATGCTGGAATTAAAGATATTAAGGAAACAAATTCTTTATATCCTACGGGAACAGGTAATATATTTTCGGCCCAAGATTTAGCCATCTCTCTTTCTTATGCTAAAAAGATTACTTCTCATCTCTCTTTTGGCAATAATTTAAAACTTATTAGAGGAAATATTGAAAAAGAATCTGCTTTAGGATTTGCCCTTGATACTGGTTTTTTAGCTAAAGATATTTTAAACGATAATCTCTCTTTTGGACTTGCTGTCTTAAATTTAGGAAGTAAAATGACCTATCTTAACCAAAAAGACAAACTTCCCTTAACTATTAAGCTGGGAACTTCTTTTAAGCTCTTAAATGATAAGCTGCTATTAGCTATAGACATTAGTAAACCTATAGATAATGACTTAAATATTAAGAGTGGATTTGAATATTGCTTATTTAATAACTTCTCTCTTAGAGGAGGTTATTCTACCGCCTCTCAAGATATAGGAAGCCAATTTACTTTTGGATTTGGTCTTAAATGTAGTCTTATTAATCTTGATCTTTCTTATGTCCCTTATGGAGACTTAGGCAATATGATTAGAATAAGCATCTCTTATAGCCAAAATCCTCTTTTTAAATTTAGCCAAGTTAGAGAAGATGAAGATGATCAAGAAGGCCAAGATAAGAATAACTTTAAGTAAGCCGATTAATCAGCTTATAGCACTTATTAATGAAAATTTGACATAGAGCAAATTAATTGAGTGCCAACGAGTTTATCTTTTATTGCTCGGTATTATTTCCTATGTCTAGTTTTCGTTAATATATGCAATCCATTAATTAAGTTGACATACCTCGTAGGGAAAATCCACCCCCTACCCCCGCCAGCGGGGGATAAGCTTGTCCCTGTCCGAAAAGGCAACGAAACAACGGACATCCACACGAGGCTGTTCCCCGCCAGCGGGGGATAAGCTCGAGGCTGTCCCCCGCTGGCGGGGGTAGGGGGTGGAAATACAACTAATTTATCAGATTGCATATAACTACTATAATCTGAATTAATAAAAATTTAAAGGGGAGTTGGAATTATGAAGAAAATATGGGGATTGGCGTTGATTCTGGGAATGATTTTGGGGATTTATGGCCAAGTTGCCCCGGCGGCTGATGCTTGTAATCACAGAGTAGGTATCTTTTGTTACTCTGCCCTCTCTGGCCAGGTCTTTGAAGACATCGATGGAGAAGGAGATGCTCTTGAAACAGGAGATGAAGGTAAAAGTAATGTTATGGTAAAACTTTTAAATTCAGGAGGAACTGTTTTATCTACCACCACTACTAATGCTAATGGAGACTATAGTTTTTCTAATCTACTTAATGGTACCTACTATGTAGTCGTTAATTCTAAGGAGGTAGCTCCAAAAGCTGGTTATAACAGTTGCTTCAGTTTAAGTGATGTTTGGGCTGAACAAACCTACCAGGCAGATTCTGAAAACACCGGAGAAAAGTTCGGAGGGCAAGACTCAAAGGTGGCTGATGATTTTACAAACAACAAGTATGAACATAAGGCAAAAGTAGTCGTAAATGCAGGTAATGTCAGTGGTATTAATTTTGGTTTTAACTTTAATCTGATCGTTAATACCAATGATGCTGCTCAAGGCTCTCTTAGACAGTTCATCAAAAATGGTAATGCTGTTAAAGGAGCAAATGCCAGTATCTTTAAAGTATTTGGTTCCATAAATCTTACTATTGATGAATCTGATCAAGGTATTCTTCCCACCGTTACTGATGATAATCTTACTCTCGATGCCTCTGCTCAGTGGGGCAAAGGAGCATATCCAGGGGGGCCAGGAATTGTCGTTATGGGGCCTGAAGAAGTATATGATGAATTAATTTATGTTATAGGTGCTAACAATATTATTCTTCGGGGCATCTATTGGAAGGGACATGGAAACTATAAAAAACAAGATGATCTCGTGGCCTTTAAGAACAGCTTTGGAAATACTGTTGGTGGCGATAAACTACAAGATGCTAATTATATTACTGGAGCAGGTGATGGCGGCGAAGGGTTAGAATGTATAAACTTTGATCAGAGCACTATCATAGGAAACTATTTTGGCATTACTCCAGATGGAAAGTCTGATGGCAATAGTGTGGCAGGTATAGGATTATGGGAAGGATGTAGTAATAATTTAATAAAGAAAAATACTATTACTAATAGTGGTTGGGCTGGAGGTATCTATGTCTATCAAGAAGATAGCCTTAAAAATACAATTACTCAAAATTCTATCTACCATAATATCTACATAAATGAAAAAGAAAATATAACCTTCGATGGATTAGGCATCGACCTTTCTATTGGACAAACATGGGGAGTAACCTTAAATGATGGAAAGTATAATGATGATTATGGAAATAGAGGCATAGATTTCCCAGTAATTACTAAAGCAACCTTAAGCGGCAATACTCTTCACTTAGAAGGTTATGTAGGCAGCGAAGCTGGACAATGTCTCTTTGGAGGCTCTACCACATCGAAATATTTTTAGCTGAGGTTGACTCTACTGGTTATGGAGAAGGAAAGACTTATTTAAGTAGCTTTACTAATGGAGCAAATGGTAACTTTAATCTCGATATTACTCTAAGTAATCTTAAAGCAGGGGACAAGATTACGGCTACGACTACCGATAAAGATGGCAATACCTCTGAGTTCTCCAAAGTAGTGGAGATTACTTCTCTTAACATTCCCCCTACCATCACCATTACCCAACCTCCAGACAAAGATGGCACTGCCTCTACCGAATACCTCATTAAATGGGAAGACACTGATGTTGACGATAATGCTGATATCACCTTATTCTGGGATAAAGACAAGAATAAAGATAACAACACCTCAGAGACCGAGGGAAAAGAATGGGGAGTAATAGCTACAGGAATTAAAGAAGATCTTGATGGCGATGCTGATACCTATCTCTTAGATCTCTCTAAAATTCCTTCTTGGTGTCCTTGGACAAGATACTTTTATATCTTAGGCAAGATTAAAGATTCTGTCAATTCACCGGTCTACGATTATGGAGAAGGTAAGATTACTATTGTTACTAAAGCTTCTGCCGGAGGGATTACTATTAGCTCTAGTGGAGCAACAATTACCATAGCGGCAAAAAATCTTTCTATGGATGCCTATGTCATCATCAATGACAAGCCTAATAACCCAGCTATTGCCAAAGCAAATGCTTTAGTCTTAAGTGATAAAAATTTAAGTTTATCCACCGCTTTAAATAACACCACCTATGAGTTTAAAGCTTTAAGTATCTATGGAAATACTCTTAGCATCTCCTCTGCCCAAAAGTCTTCTCTTCAAGTTAAAGAGACTACTATTGCTATTCCTTATTCTCCAGAAGCAGTTTCAAAGCTAAAGATTAAAGAAAAAAGTCTTAGAATTTTCTATCTTAATGAAAAAAAAGAAAGATGGATCTTAGTTGACGCAAAACAAAAAATAGATCCTACTTCTAAAACTGTTTCAACTTCTATTAATAATTTTGGCATTTATCGTCTGATAGAAGTCCTTTCTTTAGAAAGCGGTGAAATTTCTCATTATCCTAATCCTTTAAAGCTTGCCAAGGGAACAGAAGAAAAAGTTACCTTTGTTAATCTACCTACTTCTAATAATACTAAAATCAAGATTTATAACCAAGTAGGAGAATTAATAAAAACTATGGATATTACCTTCCCAGAGATGGAATGGAATTTACGGAGCGATAAAGGAGATCTGGTAGCTAGTGGTGTTTACTTCTACTTAGTTTCCGACGAGACAGGAGTAAAAGCTAAAGGAAAGATGGCTATTATTAAGTAAGCTTAATCCTTGCCCCTTCTTTTTAAAGTATCTTCTACATTAAGAGGCTTAATTTTTTTATGCTCTCTATCGTAAACCGAAATTACTCTTAATTTTTTAGAGTTTAACTTTTTGAAAAATTTCTTTATTTTAAAAATCTCCTCCTTGGACAAAGGCAAAGTTTGGCATGGTCTTAAGGGGGTGTTTATCTGGATTTCATCAGGTGCAATTTCAAGAGCTAACTCTGCTAATCTTTCCAGGTGCTCATTACTTTCTTTAATAAACATCATTTGCAGGGCTAATTTCCCTTTATATTCCTTCTTAAAACTCTTAATTCCTTGATAAATCTCATCAAATTTAACTCCCGGGATCGGTTTGTTGATCAAGTTTAACTCTTCTTGAGAAGACGCATCTAACTTAGCAATTACAAAATTAGTTAGAGATAGTTCATTTTTCACCTCTTCTTGAGCTATTAAAGTAGCATTAGTTAAAATGGCAATAGGCTCTTTTCGTAAAGTTCTTATTGTCTTTATTACTTCACCTAAGTTCTTGGCCAAGGTAGACTCGCCTTGGCCTGAAAAAGTAAGATAATCTATTTGGCCTAAAGGCAATCTTTTTAATTCTTCAATAATCTTTACAGTAGGTACATATACCTTTCTTTCTAAGGAGTAATCTGTTTCTTCTCCCAGTTGACAATAAAGGCAATTAAAACTACACACTTTTCTTTCTTGGGAAAGTAAGTCTATGCCCAAGGAATTTCCTAACCTCCAAGAAGAAACAGGTCCATAAATATACTTAAACTTCATCACATTGGTTCTTTCTCTTTAACATTCCTAATTAATCTTTAAACTTCATCACGTTGGTTCTTTCTCTTTAACATGCCTAATTAATCTTTAAACCTCATCACGTTGGTTCTTTTTCTTTAACATGCCTAATTAATCTTTAAACTTCATCACGTTGGTTCTTTTTCTTTAACATGCCTAATTAATCTTTAAACCTCATCACGTTGGTTCTTTTTCTTTAACATTCCTAATTGATCTTTGATCGCTTCTTTGGTCTCTTTATCCATCCGATCAATAAATAAAACCCCATTAAGATGATCAATTTCATGAGAAAAGACTCTCGCTGGCCAATTAGTAGCTTCTATCTCTACCTCTTCCCCATTTATATTAAGACCTTTCACTCTTATCTTCCAGGCTCTCTTTATTTTTCCCATAATCTTAGGAAAACTCAGACATCCTTCTTCCGCCATAGTTTCTCCTTCTTGAAATAAGATTTCGGGATTAATAAGAACGATCAAATCGCGCTCATGGGCCTTTTCTCTATCTCCGTTTAAAGAAGCAACATCAACAATAATAATTCTCTGCAAAACACCTACTTGATTAGCCGCTAACCCAATTCCTTTTTTAGCCAACATCGTCTCTATCATGTTATTAATTAAGCTGATCGTTCTCTTCTTTATCTTATTAACTTCTTTAGCTCTTTCACGAAGAACGAGATCGGGATATTTCTTTATAGGTAAAATAGCCATATTTATAGAACCTATTAATGGAAATTTGACATAGGGCAAATTAATTTAAGGACAAGCAAGTTTATATTTTATTGCTCGGTATTATTTTCTATGTCCGGTTTTCGTTAATAACTACTATAATTAAAACCCTAATCCATATAAGATTAAACCACAACTTAGACCAATAACAAGATTAATCAACTTTATCCATAAAAAGTTTTTGACGGTATGAGAAAGAAGGGGCAGCATCCCATGACCATCTTGGATGATAGAGCTTGTCAAAAGCACAGAAAAAGGAATGATTCCCTTGGCAAACATCATCACAAAAATAAGATGAGGTCCAGATTCAGGCACAATAGCTACTAATGAAGCAACAAGTAGCACCCAAAGGATATGAGCCTTAATAAAAGATTCTAAATTGCAAGATTTTAGGCCTAGATCTACTAATAAAAGAGCAAAGAAACTCCATAAAAAGATTCGCCATAAATGTTTTTTAATTAAATGTGCCCAAATATGTTCTTCTAAGTAATGATCTGGAGCAGTAATAACGATAAACCCGGCTATCCAGATTAACGTAAAAAGAATTATTTTTTCTAATTCCCAGCTCTCTGGGCCAATAATTCCAGCCATTAAGCTATAAATAAGGATGATCCAAGTTATTATTAAAAGAAACCTAACCAAGGAAATCTTTCTTAAATGTTTAATTACGCCACTTAAATCAAGAACCCGACAATCTTTTCTTTTTAAATGCAACTTAGAAAGTTGGCACACTTGGCAAGGTTTAATCTTTAATAAAGGTACTACTACTTTATCAATTAGCCAGGCGCAAGCCACGCCCAAGGTAAATAAAAGACCAAATAAGATCAAGGCTTGCTTAGGAAACAGGGATATCATCACAAAAGCCTCATCTCCTGAAGCAGCAATCATACTCCCTGTTATCGCTCCAAAACTTAAAAGACCGTGGAGATAAAAGGAAACATTCATAAAAGCCCCACAGCACCCTGGTATCACCGCCAAGCCAGACGAAATAAGATACTGCCTCCCATAACCACCTTTTATCACCTGACTCATCTTCCCCTGGGTTAAAATTTCAAGATAATCTACCATCATCATCATTATAAAGACAAAAGTAGATATTACTAAAGCTTGTTTGAGATTATAAGTTAATAATTCCATAGTTTTTTTAAGATCAAAATTCCAAGCTTGGTTATTGGATAGAGATACCTGAAAAAAGATTTCAAAATTAACTTAACTTATAGTAATGAATCAAGTTTTTTCTTAATCACCTTTTTTGGCACTCCCCCAATTATTTCATCAACTACTTTTCCTTCTTTAAAAAACTTTAAATTAGGAATGCTCATTATTTTATACTCAGAAGTCTTGATTGGATTTTCATCTACATTTACCTTGGCTACCTTTACTTTTGACTCATATTCCTCTGCTAATTCTTCTAATATCGGAACAATCATTTTACAGGGAGCACACCAAGCCGCCCAAAAATCAACCAATACTGGCATATTAGCTCTAATAACCTCCTCTTCAAAATTAGTATCCGTAATATTAATCACCGTCATTTTTTCCTCCTATAAAATAAATTGGGTAAAGATCAATCTCTTGGTTTCCAGCTTCTTAATCTTCCTAAGGATTCATTATTTCAGTAGTTTGGGCTATTAAGCGTAGGTATATTTTCACTATAGATTTTCTTGGATCAACTCGTTAGTTTCTTCGGCATCTATCTCAGAATCATTGTCTAACAAGATAACAGCCTCAGCTTGTGGTAAAGCCTCGACATCCCTTAGCTTACGTGAAATGGTTCTGGACTTCTTACTGGCATCTTCAACCTTGTTAGTGGCAATCTGGAGGTTATTTTTAATTCCATCAAGGATGGTGGCAAATTTTCCAAAATCAGTCTTGATTGCACCAAGTAAAGACCAGACTTGGCTTGATTTTTTCTGAATAGCCAGGGTCCGAAAACCCATTTGCAGGCTATGAATAAGGGCAGCAAAGGTCGAAGGGCCAGCAACATTCACCCGGAAGTCTCTTTGAAGTACTTCAAAAAGGGCAGGGCGTTTTACCACTTCGGCATATAAGCCTTCGAAGGGTAAGAACATTATTGCAAAGTCAGTTGTTACCGGAGGATTAAGATACTTATCCCTAATATCCTTTGCAAACAACTTGATTGTTTTTTCTAATTCTTTGGTAGCTACCTCGACCAGCTCAAGATCAGCTTTTTCATAAGCGTTCAGAAGTGCTTCGTAAGTAGCACGAGGAAATTTTGCATCGACCGGAAGCCAAATGAAGTCTATTTCGTTGTCTTTTGATGGAAGCTTGATGGCAAACTCAACATTTTCTCTGCTTCCCTCCTTGGTAACAACATCCTTGGCATACTGCTCAGGAGCTAAAATAGCCTCCAGGATCATTTCTAATCTGTACTCCCCAAGTGAGCCCCGGGTTTTTATATTAGAAAGCACCTTCTTTAGATCGCCAACGCCGTTAGCCAGGGTCTGCATTTCCCCAAGTCCTCTTTGAACTTGCTCTAAACGATTACTAACCATTTGAAAAGAATGCCCAAGCTTATCTTCTAAAGTTTTGTGCAATTTTTCGTCAACTGTTTGACGCATTCGTTCAAGCTTGTCACTGTTATCATCTTGGATAGATTTGAGCTTGATCTCAATAGTGTCTCGCATTTTTTCAAGACGTTGCTCAGTTACTTGAAGAAGTTCGGTTTGCTTTATGGCCAGTCCATCAAACTTCTGCTTTTGCAAGTCATTGAATTCTGAAACACTTGCCTTAAACTGATCTTGAAAAGACTTGAGAGAAGCTGTCAACTCTTCTCGATTCTCCCTGGCAGCTAATTCAGATTTCTCTCGAAATGTGTCAAGCTTAGAACCAAGCGTGTTAGTTAATTGAGTTAATTTTTCTTCATTTGTTTGGGTCAACAAAGACAAGTTACTGGCAAAGGTTTCTAACTGATTCTTCTGCATATCAGCTACTTGACCCATTCTAGTTGAAACAGATTCGCCAAACAAGTGGAAAGATCTGGTTAGTTCCTCCCTGGCTTCCTTTGAGTTGCGATTTGTTTCGTCTCGATTTCTGGAGAGATCATCTCTCAGGGTTGATTCTATTCTTATAATTCCCTTGTCCAGATTGTCGAGAGAAAATAAAACCATTTGGAGATCAACCTGCGATAATTTTGACTGTAATCGGACTACTAATATTACAGTGCCAATAAGCAGAAATATTATGAGTATGAGTAATCCTTCTATCATTGTTGCTCTCTTCTTTTAGAAATTACCTTGCCCCTGTTGTTAGTTGAAGTTTCAACTTTCTTTCGAGTCTAACTAACTTTCTCCAACAATCTTATTTTCATGATTTAATTCTACAATCTTTGGTCTGATCTTGTCAACTTCTTCATTGCTTACTAAGACATAAGAAAGGACACAGACTTCATCTCCAGTATGGGCAAGTCTCGCCGCTGGTCCATAAAGAATAACCCTCCCAGAGTCTTCTTTTTCTTCTATGGTATATGTTTCAAATCTTTGACCATTTCTGAAATTAAGAACATGGACCTTTTCTCCTGGAAAAATATCGCTCTTTATTAAAATAGCTTTGTCTATCCCGATACTACCTTTATAGTTTAGTTCTGTTTTAGTTATTACTGCTCTATGAATCTTTGACTTTAAAAACTCTCTTAATATCATCTTTTCCTCTCTCTTTAAGTTTGGTTTTTAATTTTATTTAAAGATTGCTCCTGTGCTGGCAGAGCTTACAGCTTTAGCGTAACGATAAAGATATCCTTCCTTGATCTTGTATTCTGGTTCCTTCCATTCCTTAAGTCTTCTTTCTATCTCTTCTTGGCTTAACTCTACCTCTATCTGTTTATTGGGTATATCTATCTTAATCATATCTCCATCTTGAATAATAGCTATTGGTCCTCCTTCTTGGGCTTCTGGAGAAATATGCCCAATGGCTGCTCCTCGAGAACCTCCAGAAAATCTTCCGTCGGTAAGCAAAGCTACTTCTTTATCTAAACCAATACCGGCTATAGCCGAAGTAGGTCCCAGCATTTCTCTCATTCCTGGTCCACCCTTAGGTCCTTCATAACGAATAATTATTACTTCTCCCCTCTTAATCTTTCCTTCTAAAATAGCTGCCATCGCTTCTTCTTCGCAGTTAAATACTTTAGCTGGTCCTTTATGAATAAGCATATCTTTATCTACGGCTGATTTTTTTACCACTGCTCCGCAGGGAGCAAGATTGCCAAAAAGAATAGCTAAGCCGCCATCGTCAGAGTAAGGATCTTCAATGGGTCGAATTACCTGAGAATTTAAGTTCTTAGCTTCCTTAATATTTTCTTTGACTGTTTTGGTGGTAACTGTAACCAAATTAGTCTCAATTAGCCCTTTTTTATCTAACTCCATCATCACTGTGGAAATACCCCCAGCTTGATTTAAGTCTTCCATATGAAATGGGCCAGCCGGAGAAATTCGACAAAGATTTGGCGTTGAGGCACTTATTTGGTTAAACAAATTTAAGTCAAGTTTAATCTTGGCTTCATTAGCTATGGCTGGTAAATGAAGGACCGTGTTAGTGGAGCTTCCCAAAGCCATCTCTACCGCTATGGCATTTCTAAAAGCAGCTTCTGTGGCAATATGCCGAGGTAATAACTGCTCTTCAATTAACTCCATTATTTTCATGCCGGCTTCTTTAGACAATCTTTTTCTTTTAGCCATTACGGCTGGTATTGTTCCTGTGCCAGGAAGGCTAAGTCCTAACGCTTCACTAAGACAATTCATAGAATTTGCGGTAAACATTCCCGCACAAGAACCTGGGCCAGGACAAGCCTTATTTTCTATCTCTTTTAATTCACTCTCGGTAATCTTTCCAGAAGCATACTTACCTACGCTTTCAAAGACGGTAATTAAATCAATGGCTCTTCCGTTAAGCCTTCCAGACAACATAGGACCACCGCTGACAAAGATAGCCGGAATATTTAACCGTAACATAGCCATTAACATTCCTGGAATAATCTTATCACAATTCGCTACTAAAACCAGACCATCAAAAGGATAAGCCATCGCCATAATCTCAACTGAATCAGCAATAATTTCTCTGGAAGCAAGAGAATACTTCATTCCTTTATGACCCATGGCAATACCATCGCAAATTCCAATGGTGGAAAATTCCATAGGCGTTCCTCCGGCTAATCTTATTCCTGATTTAATTTCCTCTACCACCTCATTTAAATGAACATGCCCTGGAATAACTTTATTAGCTGAATTAGCTATGCCCACAATAGGCCTCTTTAGTTCTTCATCGGTGTACCCCATGGCTTTAAACAAGGAACGATGAGGAGCCCTTTGACAACCTTTCTTCATTAAGTCAGACCTCATTATAATTTCTTCCTTTCTTATTTCTTTACTTTTAGTAGCTCTCTTTTTGTTAATATGTTTTAATAAACCTTTCTATGGAACGATCATAAGTCTTTTCTATGTCACCGGGAAAGAAACAAGCTGGTAATTGACTCATTTGACGATGATATCTTATACATTCACAACAAAGACCCTTCCTACTACATGGTTCATAACTACAAGAACATTTTAACCGATTGCTTTCAATTTTACACTCTTGTCGAGTAGACATCTTTTCAACCTCCTTTGTTGTTATAGCGCTTATTAGTCAAAATTTGACCTTTCTTCCTAAAATAAATATTTTACCCCTAATTGAAACTCTGTCTGGTATGGAACTAAGCCAAATTCAGATTTGGAGTTGCCTGAAAACCAATTTAATCCCAATCTAATAACCAGACGCCCCCATTTCTGATAATCAAATGCAGGCATAATTACCAAACTTTTATCATCTGCATTTAAAAGTAAACTAATTTGGCCATCATAATCATCAAAAATCTCTGGATTACTTACTCTAAAGAATAGATAATTCTTACGCATATAACGGTATCTCATCAGAGAATTTGCTCTTCTAAGATTCTCTTTGAAGATATCCGCCGGAAGTTCAGCCGGTGGTTGCTTGAATTTAGTATAAGCAACCGTCGCTAAATCTATAAAATTAGTCCACTCTGCCTCACTATAACCATCTTGGTTAAAAAAATATTCAATAATGACATTTGTTTTGTTGGCAAAGGTATAATGTTCGCCTATTAAAGCTTTGGTAAATATCATTTTATCATCTTCGGGGTCGTCATATGTTCCATATTCATAAACCCCTGGCCCTACTTGTCTTTCTTCTCTTAACAACTTCCGCTTGCTACCTTTGCTCAAACCAACCTCAGCATGAAATTCAATCTTATTTCCTATTACTCCCGAAAGGTTAATACCTAATTTAGGCCATTTTTTAACATGAAGGTAAGATAAGCTCAGATCTACATCTCCGATCAGGGAATAAAGCTTGATCAGAGCTCTTGTTTCTTCTTTTTGTAAATGGTTAATTTTAGGAGCTAGAAGATAAGAGAAGGTTATTTTCTGGTTTATCTTCTCAAGCCTGACCAAATAATTCCCTTCGCGTTCAATTTTACGTTCTTCCTCCCTTTTGGTATAGTCCATTTCCTTAAGATCAGCCAAAAAATCCGAAGGATTATAGCTTAGTCCCACTCCTTCTTGAAGGTTTTCCTTGCCTAAAGTAAGAAATGATGTCTTAAATAATTTTAAGTCAATATATGCCTCATCTACAAAATTTTTGCAACTATTTTCATCCTTATCTTTAATTGACCATAATGGCCTATCTTTTATAGTTATCTTTAGCCATTCCTTATAGCTAATATTTAGCCCAAGATTAGCCGACAACAAATTTTCCCATTTTGGTAATAGCCCAAGTTCTAAATTAGGATTTAGAAGAAAATCTTTCTTTAAGCGATAGTAGCTTACCTGCTCAGTAATATCACCATTATATTCAACCCCATGATAGGCATAAGCATAAGAATATATTCCTATCAATAGAAAGAGAAAACCTAATCTTATTTTTGTCATCGCTGTCCATAAAGCTGATACCTGACGGCTGGCTTTATCTGATATGTTTTAGATAAGTCTTCTGGAAAAAAGCAGCCGGCGTATCAACTACTTTCATCTGGTTATATTCTATAATCGTGTGCTCTCCTTGGCGTACTTGATCATAGATTTCAAGGATTAAGGGCCGTTCCCGATCTAACACTTTAGTATAGCCCTTATAGAAGGCAATTTTTAATAATTTCCCTGAAACAGCATAAAACTCGGCTTTTTGCGGTTTAAGAGTTTCAGCTTCAGCCCAAAGAATAATCTTACTATAAGTTGCCTGAAGAGTTTTGGCATTTAATTCAAGTTTGACCCATGGTGTCCCTTTAAGCTTTTCTTCTTCTAATAATTTTGCCTCATAGTCAAGAGAATAAACTACTCGGGCCACATCGCCATTTGAAACCTGACCTAATAATCGTTGTTGAGGCGAAATCCTAATTGGCTCTCTTGTTCCAGGAATGTATATCCACATATTATTACCGATCATAAGAAAAAGTTTGCCCTTATTTTCAGGTGGAGCAGTAAATTTTACTAAGCTTTTATCGGCCTCCTTAATTCTAACCTCAAGCCTTTGTTCAATGTCTTTTTCTCCTTCTCTTTTGTAGGTAATTTTAAGATCAAAGCTAAAAGTTTTAGCCGGAGCCCTTATTTCGTCAATTTTTTCTAACATTTCCTTGGGACTAAGGGCATAGGTTTTAGAAGTTATTACCAGAAATATCAAAAAAAATATCAAAAAGATTATTCTTCGCATTTTTTTTTACCTTTTCATTATTTTAAGTGTGGGCTAAAGATTCGACAATATTTAATCGTGTCGCCTTAAATGCTGGGTAAAATGCTGAAATAGTAGCTACAATTACGGTAGAGATAAAAGAATACCAAAGCACCTCCGGGACAATAAGGATCAAGGCATTATAACCTATGGTCATAGCTGGTGGTGGTGGAATATAGATACCACCACCAAGGTTTATGATCGTGGCTATAAAAATCCCGGTTATCATACCTAATATGGCGCCAATTACGCCGGTAAGAAACCCTTCCCAGAGAAAAAGCGTTAAAATCTGTATTTTTTTTGTTCCAATGGCTCGTAAAGTTCCTATCTCTCTTATTCGCTCAAATACTGACATAGTCATGGTGTTAGCTATACTGAACAACACAATTAGGGCAATAATAACTTTCACTACTTTAAAAATTCCATTATATAATCTCACCACGCTATGATAAAATTCAGCTAATTGATCCCATGTTTTAAACTCTAAGTTAAGATTTTTCTCTTTAAATAAAATGGTCAGTCTTCGCGCTATTTCTGGGGTATGTTCTGTTTTGTCTGATAAGATGACTATCTTTTCTACGCTAGTAGTAGAAAAGAGTTGTTGAACTATCTTGAGTGGAAGTTTTACATAGACAGAATCATACTCCTTGGAACCACTTTGGCATACCCCAATTAGTTTAACATCAGCCGCATTGATCATCCCTTCAGGAGTAGTAGTAAGAATGGTCAGATAATCTCCTATTTTTGCGCCAAGTGACTTTTGAAGCTCTCTGCCAATAACCAGTTCGGCTTGATCTTCTTTAAATAAGCCCTCTCCTTCTATGATCGTTTCAAAACTTGCCAGTTTGGCCTCTTTTTCAGGAATAACCCCATCCCCTTTACAAACAAGAGTCTTTTCACCTGTCGAGATAAGCCCAGAGAATGAAAGTCTAGCGGTAACTAATTCGAGACAAGGAATTTTATAAAAAATCTCTTCTAATTCTTGGTAATTCTTAATTAGATATTCTGACGAGTTAGCGATACCTTTTTTACAATAGCCCTTTTTATAGACCTGAAGATGGCCTAATTGAGACCTAATGGTAGATTCCCTTAATCCCCAGAAAGAGTACTCTACAAATCCACCAAAGACAATTAATCCTATCATTCCAGAGATGATAGCTAAAAAGGTAATGGTAGTTCGCCTTTTGTTTCGGAAGATATTTCTTAAGGCTAAGCTAAAGAATTTCAATTATCCCTCCGTTAATTCCGAGACCTTGCCATCCCTGAGGTGATATACTTTATTGGCATACTTTACTACTTGTGGATCATGGGTAGAGAAGATGAAGGTTGTAGAAAACTCCTCATTTATCTTTTGCATAAGTTTTAAAATACTCATTCCGGTCTGGGAATCTAAGTTGGCCGTTGGCTCATCTGCTAAGACAAGTTTAGGCATATTTACTAAGGCTCGGGCAATAGCTACCCGTTGTCTTTGTCCACCAGATAATTCATCAGGCTTATGGTTTTTATAGTCAAGTAATTCTACTTCATCCAACATTTTTAGAACCATAGCCTTTCTTTCAAGACCTGGCTTTCCTAAAATCCAGAGGGGATATTCTACATTTTCGTAAGCAGTAAGGACAGGAATAAGATTAAAGGTTTGGAAGATAAAACCAAGGTGCTTATTTCGTAATTCAGAAAGCTTGGCATCAGAAAAAAAAGCGGCATTTTCATTGATAATTTGAACTGTTCCAGAGGTGGGCTGATCCAAGCAGCCAATAATATTAAGTAAAGTTGTTTTTCCACTGCCTGAAGGACCACAGATCGCGACAAGCTCTCTGTCTTTAATCTCTAAATTTACCCCTCTAAGGGCATTCACCTTTGTTTTGCCAAGCTTATATTCCTTAACTACATCTTTCACTGAAACAATTAACATAAAAGAATCCCCTTACTGGCCAGGCCTTTGCTTTGACCCTTACTTATTTCTTAACTACATGCAATCTGATAAATTAGTTGTATTTCCACCCCCTAACCCCCGCCAGCGGGGGATAAGCTTGTCCCTGTCCGAAAAGGCAACGAAACAACGGACATCCACGAGGCTGTCCCCCGCTGGCGGGGGTTAGGGGGTGGATTTTCCCTACGAGGTATGTCAACTTAATTAATGGATTGCATATACATCTTTCACTGAAACAATTAACATAGAAGAACCCTCTTTTTAAAACTTATACTTCTAATCGCTTCATAGAAGAACCCTCTTTTTAAGGCTTATAAACCTCTAATCGCTTCTTTGATAACATTCCATCTTTGGAGTTAGGAGCAATCTTTACTGCCTTTTCCCAATAATCACTTGCTAATTCCCATCTTTCCTCTACTTTGTAATATTCGCCAAGAAGACAGTAAATAGTAGCTAACAACTCAGGAGAAAATTTCTTTTCTCTACCCATCTTTAAAAGATAAAACATATCTTTTTTGACATATTTAGCTCGTCTGAAAAACGAAGGAAGAGCCAGACTATTATTAGCTCTACATAGTCTTACTACAAAATTATCTGGTGCTTTGGAAACTGCTTTATCCATCAACTGGCACCCCTCGTAAACATAGTAAAGTTTATTAAAAGGGACAAAAGCATCCCGGCCTAATAATGTCTTTGTGCTGCCCAGATATGCCAAAATTTCATAATCGTCTGATTTGCTCTCATAAGCCTTAGCTAAAATAGAGAATGCCTTTTTAGAAACACCCTTTTTACCTATGACACTTAAATTATGATAAGCAATACCTAAAATCTTTAAAGTCGTTATTCCGGAGGGTTCTTTTTTTAAGATCTCTTCCTGCTCCGCTATTACTTTTTCTAACTCATCAAACTCCATCAGGGAATAGATATTCTTTTCAGGTTTCTGTCCAAGCACCTGCCCAAAGACCATCTTTGAAACAAACAAAGATAATCCTATCAATAAAATAGCTCTCCATGTCAAGCTTACTATTTTTGGGATAGGGATCATATTTTCTCCTTTTAAAAAAACTAGAAATTTTTACTTCTTTTATAAAGCTTCTTTCACTTTCTTAACTTAAGAGTCTTTTATAAACTTGAGGGAATCTTTGATCGTTGGTATGGGGTAGAAAAAGAGCCGCTATATATTCTTCCATAAATTTAGGATTATCCGAAAGTTCAATATTAGTAATCGAACTGGCTATTTCTTTTGCTTGTTTTAGCATCTTTTTTGAACAAGCAGAAATAGTTGCTCCCAATAAAGAACCATTTCCAATAAAGATAAATTTAGCATAATCTACTTCCGGGAGAAGACCAATAGTTATGGCCTTTTCTATCTCTAAGTGAAATCCAAGATTTCCTGAAATTATTATTTTGGAGATATCAGCTATCTCAACTCCCACGCTATTTAATAAAGTAAAAATCCCAGCAAACATCGCCCCTTTGGCTCGAATAAGATCGTCAATATCTGATTCTGTAATTACTATATCTTCATCAATCCCGGCCTCATCTTTAAAAGCAAGGACATACTCCTTGATAGCCTTATTTTTTCTAATTCGAGGAGTCTCCTTTATTTCAAGATTAAACTTTCCTTTCTGGTTTATTATCCCTGCTTCCAAAAGCTCAGCGACGAGACTAATCAGACCTGCTCCACATATTCCTTTTGGTGGTCTATGGCCAATAGTAATAATCATGGGCTCAAAATTTTTATCTATCTCCACTTGTTCTATAGCTCCAAGAGTAGCTCTCATCCCATGCTTGATTGTTCCTCCTTCAAAAGCAGGGCCAGCTGAACAAGCGGTAGCTACTAACCAATCTTTATTTCCTAAAACCACCTCTCCGTTGGTGCCAATATCCACATATAAAGTTAATTCGGTTGATTGAGTAATGCCGGTAGCTAAAACTCCCGCCGTAATGTCACCTCCGACATAGCTTGATACACCAGGAAGAAGGTAGAGAGGAGTATGGGGGAATAACTTTAGCCCTACTTCTGAAGCCTTTACTTGATAAAGAAAATTTACTGCTGGGACATAAGGTGCTTCTCGAATATACTTAGGATTAACTCCTAAGAATAAATGTTCCATTGTGGTATTGCCAGCGATAACTAAATAAGTGATCTTTTCTTCAGTAATCTTGGCTTCTTTAACAATACTATTAATTAACTCATTGATGGTTTTAACTACTGCTTCTTGAAGAATCTTAAGCCCCTCTCCTTTTTGAGAATAAACTATTCGACTAATAATGTCCTCACCATAAGCAATTTGGGCATTAAAATCAGAAGTAGTCGCCACCTCTTCTCCTAAGAAAAGGTTAATAAGTCTGGCGTAAATTGAAGTAGTGCCTATATCTATAGCCAAACAATAATGTTCTTTAGTTTGATCACCTTCTTCTATATTGACTATCTCTGATATATCTTTATCTTTCAGCAGACTTAAGGTAACTTTAAAATTAGCTTTTCTTAAAAGCATGGGCAATGCCTTTAAGCAAGAAAGAGAGATTGAGCAATCATGAAGATCATATGTCATCTTGAGAGCTCTTTTAATTCTTGAAAAGTCATCAATATTATCTTCTAAGGTTGGAAGGGGTAACTCAAGATGGTATTTCTTTACCATAGGATCAATCTTACCATCAGGAGTAAGAGTCTTTAATTGTTCTTGAATGACTAATCTCTTTGAGACAGCCCCTTCTAAGACTCTCTTATCTGAAATTTGAGACTCTACCGGAATCCTTACCACCAGATGGCTCTTTATTTTAGAGGCACAAGCTAATCTATAATCCTTCTTTATCTCATCAGGAGTAAGTCTTTCTGAAATTCCTTCTTCAACTTCTCCAGACTCAATGATAACCTTGCATTTCCCACAACTTCCATTTCCGCCACAAGAAGCAGTGATATAAAGCCCAGCCGCAGCTGCTATTCTTAATAAGTTCTCTCCTTCTGGAGCGCTTACTTCTCTTTGGTTAGGATAAAAGATAACCTTATATTCTTTCATCAAAACCTCCTGATCTTTCTTGAATAAATCCTTGTTAGCTAACGTCTAATTATGATGCCAAATCTAAAGAATTTGAACAAAGGCTTCTGGAGTTGCCGAACTCGAAGGGTTGATACCAACGAAATTCCTTAAAGCTATTAACTTGATTTCTTTAAAACTAGATCTCCCATTTTACACTTAATATCTTTAGCCACTACCGGACATTTTACTTTAAATAAGAAGAAAATGGATCTGGAATCTTCTGATAAAGTTTCAAAGTTTCCCTGACCCTTACTAACAACTAAATCTGCATCTTGATAGATAGCTAAAAATTCCTTGGAACAAAACTTCAGGATTGTTCCTGGGGCATCACACCCACTTGAAACAAGCTGAGAGCATTTATCCAGCCCGCAAGCATAAGCATCTTCCATTAAGGCATCATTGATAATAGGCTTACCTTTTACCGCAAAAATTACTTCCTTATTTAACTCCTCAATTAAGATTTTATCAAAAAGAATTTCTCCAGCATTGTCAGCTATGTATAATATTGTCTTGGCTTTGCTTAAAGCTTCTTTAAACTCTAAGTAATTAAAGATAGTTTTGTAATCATTAAAAAGACAAGAATGGTAGTTTAATATTTTTTCTATCTCCTTATTGATCTCCAAAGAATCTTTTAGCCCATAATCAATAGCATTCCCAGCAATAGCTAATTCTATTGAAGTAAGTAACTTATCGTTTGAATCTTCTACTTTTTTCTTTAAGATAGAATAAAGGTTATTAGCTTGTTGATTGCTTTTCTCTTTGACTTCCTTAAAAGGATCAATTACTCCTGTTTTCTCTCTTATTAAGGCATAGATACTTCTGGTTATTTCCGGAGGAGACACCTTTAACGAAATATCAGCCATCATCTTATTAACTTCTTTTAAGATCTCTTCTTGTTTAGCTTGACCAGCATTAGCCCTTCTGGCTACATCAAGGGTTTGTCTTAAAAAGCAAGGAATACAATCCAAACAGGTCTTCATTTTCTTAATTCCTCTTGGTCTTATCTTCCCATCTCTGGGTTTAAATAAAGACCTATTTTACACTTCTTCTTATCTCTTAACAAGTATTTTTACAAGGTAGGTAACAAGGTAAATCTTTATCGCCACTCCCTAAAAATAAAACTTCTTCTTGACTAAAAAAAATAAGCAAGGTATATAAAGGTAATATAATAAGATAAATCTTTATCATCACTCCTTAAAAACAAAACTTCTTCTTGACTAAAAAAATAAGCTTAGTTTTAGTTTATAATTAAGGTAATAGATTTGACCAAACCTAAAGTAACTTAAAAACCTTAACTGCGTCTTTTGCTTTAAATCTTTTATGAAAGATCTAGTCAAAAAAATAGCTAAGAAATTGTTAAATAATCATTTAACTATAGCCGTAGCCGAATCTTGCACCGGAGGCTTACTTTGTTATCAACTTACCAAGATTTCTGGAAGCTCAAATTATTTTAAATGTGGTTATATTGTTTACAGTAACGAATCTAAAACAAACATTCTTTCCATTCCTGAGAAAATGATTAAAGAATATGGTGCGGTAAGTAAAGAGATTGCTTTATCTATGGCTAAAGAAACTTGGGAGAAAAGTAGCGCCGATCTAGGGATAAGCCTTACGGGAATTGCTGGTCCTATGGGAGGTAGCTTTCAAAAACCGGTGGGTTTAGTCTATATAGCCTTAGTTGGTCTTAAAAAAAAACTTTGTCAAGAGTATAATTTTCAAGGTTCTCGAAGAGAGATTCGCAGCCAAGCTACTCAGAAAGCCTTGGAGATGATTTTGGAAACCTTAGATTAAAATTTTTATTAACTCCTTAAATTTTAACTCCTCTATTATTAACTCCTCAAATTTTTAAGGAGTTATCTTTCTTTAATAGCTCTAATAGCTTCCTTAAGATCAGACCTTATCTCTTCTGAGACATTTGAAGATAATTCTTGTAGTCTTTGAATAGTGTTTCCACTTCCAAATTTGCTAAAAATATGGATAAGATTTTCCCTGACTTTAGGTGTTGCTTTTACAAACTCTTCTACTAAGTTATTCAAAGCTCTTTCTGAAGAAAATTGCCTTAAAGCCCAACTGGCTCCTTTAACTACCTCTTCATTAGGATCGTCTAAAGCTTTTACCAAAGATATAATAGCTTCTTCTGACTTCAAAGCACTTAAAGCCCAAACTACTCCTATCCGAATCCCCGTATCTTGATAATCAAGATGTGCTATTAATGCTCTTAAGACTACTTTAGACTTAAATTCACCTAAGGCTTGAGCCACGCTCCATCTAATCTCTTTATTTTTTAAAACTTTAATTAAAGGAACTATTGAAACTTCTGATTTTATCTTTCCTAAAGCCTGAGCTACATTTTGGAGTAAATTTATATCTAGATACTTGTTTTTTAAAACCTCGACTAAAGCTGGAACTGCTCTTTTGTCGCCAAGTTCTCCTAAAACCCAAGCTGCGTTTTTACGAGCAGCAGGCCTTCCTTTAGTAAAAACATCCATTAAAGGAAAAAATACTTTTTCTGACTTTACTTTGCCTAAGATTAAGGCTGCTTTTATCCCTACTTCTTTGTCTTCTAACATATTAACTAAGGTAAAGATAGTTCTAAAACTATCGACCTTCTCAAAGGAATCTAATATCTTTTTATTACTATCTGACTTACTATCCGACTTTAATAATTCCTTAATTAAATCTTTTTCCAAGTTCAATACCTAAAAATGGTGCCGGAGACGGGATTTGAACCCGTACAGGATTACTCCCACATGCCCCTCAAACATGCGTGTCTACCAATTCCACCACCCCGGCGTTTCACTTAAGGCAACTCTACCAAATTTTGTTAGAAAATGTCAATGTATTTTATGATCATTGCCGCAAAGGGTTAGACAAAATTACTTATTTTCTTTTTTTTCTTTTTTTTCAAGCCTTTTCTCTTTCAATGTTTTTTCAGATTTCCTTTTTACCTCTTTTTTTGTCTTTTGACCTTTAGCCATGGTTTTCCTCCTTTTAAGTTCACTATTACATAAGACAATTATAAGCGATTTGGCTCTAAATCACAAAGATATTTTACTAAAATTTCAAAAATATTATCTTTTCTATAATTATATCTAAATTCCATTTCTTTGAGATAGAGAGGGAAATAATCTTTAGAGACACCATGAAATTTAATCAATCTTTCTTTAGTATAAGCCCAAAATACCAAATACTATCAAGTTAATCACAAAAGAACCTTAGTTTGCTTATTCCTGCAAACCAGAAGGCTTTTTCTACTTGTGATGTCTCTCAAAGAATTGCCAGATCAATTCTGAGGCAGAAATATCAGTATTGACCTTTCCTACCTGTTGTTCCGGCAATG
>Ga0180009_10001354_pt1 | contig 30288 bp, 44 predicted proteins | sample OS_PC_MetaG_FD_123537 | JGI IMG/M metagenome (GOLD analysis project Ga0180009, IMG submission 123537) | Groundwater microbial communities from the Aspo Hard Rock Laboratory (HRL) deep subsurface site, Sweden - OS_PC_MetaG | ecosystem: Environmental > Aquatic > Deep subsurface > Groundwater...
AAAGGAGGTATTGATTATGTTAGATGATATTTGTCCACTTTGCGGTTCAGAGATTGGTTTTAGCACAGTAGAAACAGCCCATAATGAAACGAAAGTAGTTTATTTTTGCCGAAGCCCAAAATGTGATTGGGCAGAAGAATACTATGAGGGGGAGGATAGTGGTAAATAGTAAGAATAAAGGAAGAAGGGGCGAGTATGAATATAGGGATTTGATTCGATCTATATTTAATACTAAAACAGATAGAGTACCTGGAAGTGGCGGCTTTAAGTCTTTAGGAGCCAATACAGGTGATATGTTATCTGGTAGTCTGCCCAAAGTGTTAAAACCTTATATTCAAGAAGTAAAATATGAAAAAACATTGCGATTATTTCCTTATATTATGCAATGTCAAACAGGAAACAGTAAAATTACTAAAGAAGAGTACTTGAAACTGGAAAAGAAAGACTTGAAGATTCGGGATTGGATGGTTGCTTATAGGTGTCCGGCGGAGTACAATATACCTAAGAATTTTATTATTATAATGCCTGCGGTTGAGTTGTTGGGTTTATTAAAAGAATTGGAGGATTTAAGAAAATGACAAATGTTGTAGAACAAGCACTAAGAAACGCCATGACTCCTTTGGTTACAAAGCTTCAAATAAAACAAGGGGTACTAACCAAAACAGAACTTGATGAAGTGATTCAAGCTGTTGTAGATACTTTCAATAATCAACGCAAAGGTGTTTCAACAAGTGAATTTAAGGAGTGGCTAAATAATGAATAGAGTATTAGTATTTGGAGATACCCATATTCCTTTTATTAGAAATAATTATCTTGAATTTCTAAAGGAAACTTATCGCAAATACAAATGTAATAGGGTTGTCTGTGTTGGTGATCTATTTGATTTCCATAGAATATCAAGACATGATTCTCACCCAGACGCCATGGGAGCAAAAGAAGAATATCTAAAGGGTTTAGAAATAGCTAAGAAGTTTTATAAGGCTTTTCCTAAGGTGTTAATTTGTATCGGAAACCATGACGCAAGGATGTATCGTCAAGTGGCTAAAGAGGGCGTACCGGAAGCTATGTTGCCTTCTTATAAGGACTTATTTAATACTCCTGTTGGTTGGAAATGGAGTCTTAGGCATACCGTTGATGGTGTCTTATATAAGCATGGCAATAGAAGTGGAGAGTACCCTCATGTAAGCACAGCTAAAGCTGCTAGAATGAGTACTGTAACAGGGCATACCCATGCTGTGGGCGGCGTTCACTATATGGCAGGGCCTGAGGACTTGATATTTGCTATGTGCTGTGGTTGTGGGATGGATAGTAACAGTTATGCGGCTCAATATGCTCAGGAATATGATAAAAAGCCAATAGTGGGTTGTGGTATTGTTTTAGGGGGCAAACAGGCTATATTTGTTCCTATGGACTTGGGAACAAGGAGATTAACCGTCTAATGCGAGAACTGGCTATTAAAATACTAGAATATCTTAGGTCGGATATGATGAAAGAGACAAGCACTCTTAATGAGATTTCCTACTCCAAGGCATTAAGAGAGGATTATATAACTGCTCTTACTAACAAACTAACGCTATATATAGGAGATAGTGATGAGCTTATCCAAGCTACAAAAGTCAATAAATAAGCGGTATAAAGATAAAGGGCTACCAGAGCCTATTAACGAGCCTAAACCTATTGAGTATTTATCTACCGGCTTTCCTACCTTAGACAATATATTAGGTGGTGGGTGGGCTTTGGGTAAGATTATAGAGTTATGGGGAACTCCTGGCTGTGGTAAAACCACCCTATCCTTACATACTATTGCCGAAGCACAAAAGAAAGGTAAAGTTTGCGTATTTGTTGATAGTGAGCGTGCTTTTAACCCAGAATATGCGGAAAAACTTGGTGTGGATAATAAAAAATTGATTTATATTAAACCCGAATATGGAGAGCAGGCACTAGAAATTATTAAAGAATACATTGATAGCACAGAGGTTTCCACGGTTGTTGTCGATTCTGTGGCCAGTTTGCTGCCTAAGGCTGTGGCAGACAGAGACATGGAAAAAAGCGAACAAGCCATTTTGGCTAGACTTCTATCTAGGAATATACCTAAATTAATTCCTACTTTGGATAATAATAGTTGTACCCTAATTCTTATTAATCAAATTAGATATGAAATAGGTAAATTGTTTGGTAATCCTGAAACTACAACAGGGGGAGAAACCTTAAAATTTAATGCTTTTATGAGACTTAGATTATGTCATACTGAGTACCTAAAAGAAGATAAGGCCATATATGCTGACATAGTAAGGGCATTAGCCAAAAAAACAAAGAGTACGGAACCCTTCAAAGAGACTCTTTTAAGAATGGAGTATGGTAAAGGGTTTAGTATGGAATACGACAAATTGCAAATGCTAATTAAAACAGGAGAGATAGAGAAGGCAGGGGCTTGGTATAATTACAAGGGAAAGAAATTTCAAGGGGAAGAAGGTATATTAATGGCCATTAAAATGGAGGCTGCCAATGAAAATCCCAAAAAAGATTAGAATATTTGGATATGTATTTAGGATTACCTACAAGAAAACTGTGCCTTACTATGGTTCATTTGATATTGCTCGCTCAACTATTATATTAAACAAAGACTGTTCGATTACTGACATAAAACACACTTTATTACATGAAATAATGGAGATAATAACGGTTTTAATGGGTAGACGATTTAGGAATAAAAATAAACAACTTTATATGTCCTTTTACCATGATCCTTATGATAGGGATGAATTTTCTACGTTTACAACCTGCTTGCATGATACTTTAACCAGAAATAACCTAGGAGGTATATTTAATGAAGAATAAAACTACACTACTCCGGCCAGAACAAGCTAATTTATTAATTAATAAGACTGATTTCCCACAAATCATTGTTGACAATAATGGTGTAAGTATTTATGTTAGAGATGGTGTTATAAGGATAAATGGTATAACTCCAAATTGGGTTACTTTTAGAAAAGGGAAGGTGGGCTATGAGAATTGTTGATGGCAAAAAGCTATATACCGGCTACTTAATAGGTTCTATCTGTCATGCGGCTGATCGGGAACACGCTTTTGACGCTTCAGAACGTGCCGTGATTGAGGCAGGGCATGAGGCATTAAATCCTGTTAAAGAAGAAACCACTAAAACAGGAATGTCTTGTACAGAAACAGAAGCAAAATTGAGGGTTCTTTGGAGAGAGCAAAGTTTCAAAGAGTACAGAGATTTGATGGATGAAATTTGGATAAAAGACCTTGATAACATAAGAAAAGCAGATTATCTAGTTTTACATTTTGAGCATAATGACAATTCCGTTGGCGCACCGCTAGAAATGACTGTGGCAAGTCTTATTTACTTATTAAGATTAGCTCAAAAATCTTGTGAGGCAACTGAAAAGACCTGGCTATCCTCAGCTAAATACGCTTTAGATAAAGCTGGATTTACTCACAAGCCAATATATTGGGTTTGTACCGGCCCTATTAGTGAAATAAACACTACTCTCAAATGGCTGGTATTGACAGGTTCAGATGTTAGGGTATTTAAGACATATAAGGAATTAACGGAGTTCTTAAAGGAGACTTACAAATGAGGTATTTTGAATCAGGGGCTACTAGGAATGTTGATGAGGATAAATATGATTATGAAGGCTTTCTTAGCCCATTAGTTTTAGAAAGATTTGGCCAGTATATGCACAAACATAGAAAAGATAATGATGGTACTTTAAGGAAATCAGATAACTGGCAACTTGGTATTCCAAAAGATGAGTATATCAAATCAGGTTTTAGGCATTTTGTGGATTGGTGGTTAGAACATAGGGGAAACAAGAGCAGAGAAGGGCTAGAAGACGCCCTTATGGGTGTTCTTTTTAATGTTATGGGTTATGCACATGAACTCTTAAAGGAGATGAGTTAAATGGGTTTTTGGGAAGAAGTATTGTGTATCTGGCTGGCGGTTGTACTAGCCGATCCAATCGGTATTTTGGTAAGCGAATTTCTAAAAGATTATTTATCTCACAAATTTAACTGGTTTAAGGGATATAAAGCTACTGAAAAGATGGCAGATAATGTTATGATTTTACTTAAAAAATTAACAAAAAAGAAGGGTAAAAAGCGTAAGGCTAAACAGGCCATAGCTTTGATTAAGGAAGCAGAGGAAGCGGCCAAAAGAGCGATAAAAGAGGAGCTGGGTAATGATTAATGTGCTATATACCATTTTTGCTACTATTGGTAGCGGAATGGTTATACTAGAAATAACAGGCAAAATAAAAGAAGGTTTGGTTATTATTAAATCAAGACGAGGGGCTAACGCTGTCTGTCGAACAGCCAAAGTTATTAGTTTTGTAGTTATAGCCGTTCAAAGTACAGCACTTATGCTAGGGGTATTTTGTGGGTTTAATAACTTTGTACCAGTTATAATGATAATGCCCATTGGATTTTTATATGGCTGGCATATCTATTTAGGATTCAAATACAAAAGAAAGCCATTTAATCCTTTTATTGTAAACTAGCTCGTATTTAATTATAACCAAAGGAGAAAACTATGACTTATGAAGACTTAGTAGAGTTGCTAAAACAAAAAATAGGGAAGGTTGTTGTTGATAAAAAGTATCTTATTTTAGAAATAAATAAGAACATTTATGCTGTTAAGTTGAAAGAACCTTTTGAATGTTTAGTAGTAAAGGAGAAAGCCAATGCCGAATGATTTAATATGGACAGAGATAGTGATGAAGTTAGAGCCAAAGGTTGCAGGATTAGCCAAAAAGATACTAAGAAAACCTTACGGCAGCCTAAATTGGGAGGATTTAGCCCAGGAAAGCTTATTAAATGTTTGGGAAAAACTTTCTAATCAATCATATCTTCTAAATGCTGCAAAGAACTATATGATGAATATGATTAGGCATGAGAAAGTAGATCAGAAATACAGAAAAAGGTTAGCCCAACACTTACTAAGATATGACTTTGTAGATAGAGGGCAACTTGACGACTTAACTAAAGAGGACATAAAATAGGTTATTAGCCAAAGGATTTGCCTTATAAGGAGGGTCTTTATATGAAAAAGGATATATACTGCCAGTTTAATGAATATCGTGCCTTATATTGCATTTTTCTATTCCTGTTAACCATAGCACTATTAGTTAACCTAAATTTTTCAATGGCTTATGCTAAAAATATAGAGGCTATGAGATCAAGAGTTAACAATTTCAAAACTATATACAAATTTAGTAAATGGCTAGGTATTCCAGTGGCCTTACCAGTTTGTGTGCAAATAAGAGAAACAGGGTGGCTTCCAAAGCATAGACGAGCCAGTGCCATTAGTCCTGCCGGTGCAATCGGGCTAATGCAAATAATGCCATATCATGCTAAAACCTATGGGTATAAATCATCTGACCTGCTTGACCCTGATATTAATATAGAGGTATCCTGCAAACTACTCAAGGTATGGTATTTGAAGTATGATAAAGATTTAGAAAAAGTATTTGCTGCTTATAATGGAGGAGATGGACAGGCTCGGGTCATTTGGTGGAAAAGATGTCAAGAGACTAGAAATTATGTTATACTAGCTATGAGGGATTATGAAAAATTTACTAATTAGTTACCTAACAATACTACTCTTAATGTGCTTTGTTGCACAACCAGCTTTTGCAGGCATAGATTTATCTGGTGGCGATAAGGTACAACACTACTTTTGGGGAATGGCACAAATGGGCTTATATGAGTCTTTTGGGTGGGATAAGCACAGTAGTTATCAAATGGTGTTTTTAACAGGCTGCTTAAAAGAAACCCTGGACTTACAACAAGGTGAGAACTTTGATTGGAATGATATGTTAGCTAATATGTTGGGAGCGTATACTTTTGAACTGGCTAATGGAGTTTATTTCAAATTTATATACAAACCATGAGAAAACTTTGGCTAGATAAAAGTAATCCTTATGTAAGAAACTATTGTAGTATAGTAGGGAAAGACTTTATTGAAATGCAACGGCATTTTGCATTATTTTGGATGTATCTTAAATCCTTCATAAGCAAAAGTTGGAGAGTGTGTTGGGGTAGTTTAGGTGTTCTTTGGCTCATATTTTCTCATACTACCTGGTATGCTTTTTGGGGAGCCTGGACAAAAGAGGCTAAGCAGACATGAAAAAACTTATGGTATTACTTATATGCACATTACTATTGTTCAGTACAGCCAATGCTAGTGCTTATAAGCTGGATAAGCTATATGCTCGACCCGATCTTAAATCTCAAGTAGCATTTGTTATACCAACAGAATTAATAAGTGTGGCTATTTTAGAACGATTAGGAGATTGGGTGTGCATAAAAGCCAAATGGAATATATTCATGTTCCAAGGAGAAGTTGAGGGATGGCTCTACATAAGACCTGAAGACTCTCCAAAGGTAGAAAAGTGTCAAATTGGGTAACAATAGGAAATGAAATTAAAAGAGAGCATAGCTGGTTTGAAATATTAGTTAATAGGGCATTATTTGAACTATTTGTGCTATTAATAATCATATTTAGTTATATAGAGAAGGTGTTTGAATGGATTGGACAGGTTTTTTATTATTTCCATTATTTATTGTATGCTTAATATTAGCTACTTGGATAGAAATAATATAGGAGGTTAAAATGAAAAAAACAATGGTTAGGTTTATAGTTATTGTAGGGATTGTTCTTAGCATTCTATTGTTGGCTGAGATGTGTTATGCTTCTCCTGTACCAAAAATGAGAGAAAATAAAATAACTGTCTATCTTTTTGGGGATATTAATAGCGATACACTATACTATTTACAAACACAGATATATACTTTATGGAGAGATCATGGTAAGAGACCCATTAGCCATTTAACTATAAATATAAATTCCTATGGCGGACGCATGGATTATGGTTTTGTTGTCTACCATTGGATTATGGAATTGCGTAGGGAAGGGCTTCATGTTACTACTAAGGTAGATGGGAACTGTGCTTCAGCGGCCACTCTGATCTTGCAGGCCGGTACTATCAGAAAAGCGTCAGTAGATGCCATGATTATGACCCATTCTCCATTATATATGATAGAACCTAAAGGCGAGATTATAGTATTAACAGATGATGATTTGAAATACTATAAAGACGGCTTAGAGAAAGCCAGATTGCGTATGATGGAAGTATTTGTACGAAGAACAGGCAGGACATTAAATCAACTAGATGAGTATTTTCAAGTAATACCAAGAGATATGAAAGCAAGAGAGGCTTTAGAAGCAGGCTTCTTGGATATCATAGAACCGGAACCAATATCAAGATGGTAGTCTTATTGCAGAGTATCGATCTAAATCGATATATTAACGCTTTTAATGTTTGCGCTTCAGTATATTGACAAAACGAGAAAATAGTGATATATTGTATGACCCACAGGATATAACTTATAGGTTATATTTACTCACAGAGGAGATTAACTTTATGAGCAAAAGATTAGTAAAAATATACACTGATGCTGGCTATAAGAGGTTAAAACAGTGTCCTATATACCTGGGAATGGTTGTAGAGCTTGATGAGACCATTTGTAATCATAGGGTTATTAATCAGCCGGCTCTGAGCAGCACATTTGCAGAATATATTGCTTTAATCTGGGCTATGGTATACTGCTTACGAATTGAGGAATACAGATGTCATTTCCTATGTGATAATCAGACTATGGTAAGGCAAATACAAGGTAAATATAAGGTTCACAAGGTTGAGTTGAAAATTTTATATGATATTGTGCGTAATTTATGGGGTAGCTTTGAACTAATTGAAATATCTCATATATCAGGTAAAATAAATAAGGCTCATAAGGAGGTTAAAAAGTGTGGTTCCTAATTAATACTAAGGAGGTTATAACTGCTTATGAAAATCCAACAGAATCAAAAGAAATCGGTTAAAATCACTTGCTTTTTAGCCAGAAAAGTGTATAATATAGGAGTTGAAAGATGCCAAAGACAGATTTTAAAATAAAAACAATATCTAAGCACGAAGCAGGGAATATACTTTTAAGATACCACTACTTAAAAGATATTTCAAAGGGGTTCAAAAGTGGTTATAACTACGGATTATTTGAGAAAGATTGTCTTGTAGGGGTAATTATCTTTACAGGATTCCCCGTTCCTGAACTTTCAAAAGGAATGTTAGGATTAGGCAGAACTGAGCAACAAGGATTATTTGAATTGAGCAGATTATGTTTAGACCCTATAACACAAAAAAAAGAACACAATCTTGCAAGTTGGTTTGTATCAAGATCTATAAAACAGCTTAAAATAGACACCGAAGTAAAAGTAATTTTAAGTTATGCCGATTCTGAGTTTCATGATGGGACGGTTTACAAGGCTTGTAATTTTGACTACTACGGACTGTCTGCACCTAAAAAAGACTTTTGGATAGAACAAAATGACGGAACTTTTGTGAAGCATAGCAGGGGAAAAACAAAAGGTGTAAAAGGAGAGTGGCGTTTGAGAAGTCAAAAACACAGGTACTTAATGGTTTTTGATAAAAAACTAACTGTACTATGGAAAAAAGTTAAATGAAAATCTATAAAATCACAGAAGCAAGCGAATCTAATGGAATTTAAAAAGGAGGTAAGTAATGGCTGAATACTTGTTTAGATGTGTAAGGTGTCAAAAAGTGCTTCCTCTTAAATTAACCCTAAAAGAGTTAGAAAAGGGACAAAGTTGTCCTTTTTGTGGCTTACCCCTGACTAGGTTATATACACCGCCTATTGTTTGGGGAGAAACAGTATCAAAGGATCAGGCTTCGAAGTGATGTTCAAAGTACCACCACCTAAAATAGTAGACATAGAAACATCTTTGGTTTGTCCAGCTAACTGTATAATGTGTCCTAGAACGCAAGTTTTGACCTCCAGGAGAGCTAGATTCATGCCTGATGAGCAAATCTATAAGATTATTGACCAGTTACTTGTTTGGAAACCCAAGATACAATGGGGCTGGATTAATGAACCACTGGCTGACAAAAGATTGTTTAATTTTATAGATTATGCTGCCTCAAAAGGATTAAAGGGCTGGATTAACTCAAATGGGGCCTTACTTAATGAGGATAACACTAAACAACTGCTTAATAGTGGCCTAGAAATGATAAACTTTGCCATAGATAGTATGGATAAGCAGAAATATGAAACTAGCCGAGTAAACCTTAAATTTGACACAGTAATAGGAAAAATACATAAGTTTATAGAGACGAATAACAAATGTGAACATCCTTTAGCCGTGATGATATCGCAGATAACCATTCCTGGTTTTAATGATGGGGAGTTTCAGTCCTTTGCTGACTACTGGCGGCCGAAAGTAGATCATGTGCAACACCCTGAGTATTGAACCAGAGGAGCAGATTGGGATAAACAAGTGAAAAAAATAACAGGGGGAAAATACTGCTTTCATTTAGAGAATGAAATGCCTATAACCACAGATGGTGATGTTCCTTTATGCTGTTGTGATGCAGTTTGTGCCAAGCCATCTGCTAATGTATTTGAGATTGGCGTAGAGGCAGCTTGGAATACAACCCTACGAGCGAGGATAATAGATAAGATACGCAGGGATGGGATGGAATCTTTATCATTTTGTAAACTACATAAGGATAAAAATTAATGCCCGACAGAGAGAAAGAGTTAGAATGGATTATTCAATATCATGCTCATTTGTATTATTGTTTGGATACTAGTGAATTAAGTGATTATGAATATGACTGTTATTTTGATGAACTAAGGAAATTAAACCCTAATAACAATATCTTTTCAAGAGTTGGCCAGGGTATCTGTAAGGAATTACATAAAGATGCAGATTAATGGGAATAAAATATAATGACACCAAAAGTTACCTTTATAACATCAATAGTTAATGATAAATGGATAGATCAATGTCGGTACTATCTTGAGACAGAAATTAAAACACCCTATGAGTGGTTTATATTGGATAACATGGGAAAAGTACCCATTTCCTTCTCTTGTGCCAATAACTTTCTGGCTAGCTATGTTGAAACAGAGTATATCTGCTTCTTAAATGATGATATTGTAGTGCTTGGTGATCCCTTACCGGCCATGATAAAAGAGCTTGAGAATGATCCAAAGGTAGGGATTATTGGTACAAAGTTATCCTTTCCCGACTGGAGAATACAACATGGCGGGGTAGGATTTGGGAATACACAAGGGGAGTTTTTACCAGGACACATGGAAGCAGAGGCCGCTGACAGAGGCCAAGCAGACTTAAGAAATTATTGCCCTGTAACCTTTGCCTTTGCTATGACTAGAAAAAGTATATTTGATGAGATGGATGGTTTAGGGGAAATATACGTCAATGGCTTTGAAGATTTGGATTATTGCTTTAAGCTAATAGAAAAAAATTATCAATGTCTTTACATACCAACTGTACCTATTATTCATATTCAGCACGGTAGTAGGACTAGCAAGCGTGATGAGTATAATTGGAGTTTGTTTAGGGGAAAATGGCATAAGCATTTACAATTAATTGAAAAACATCAAAAGAAAGGAGAAAATTTAGCATGAAAACACTAAAAATAGTAGTTATAGTCTTTATAATTGCGATTATAGCCACGTTAGGAGTACAATACTATCTAGGACATAAGATTAATGGTAAAAGCCTCACCAGCAAGCTCCTAGACGTTAATAAGGCCCTTTCTAGCCCAAGCAAAGATATAACTATAATCCTTAACAATGAGGAAATGACCCTTAAACCGCCTAGGGTTAAAACTACCCTAACCATTACTTCTACTGAGGTTACAGCTGACATTAAACCTATTCAAGTATGTTTCCTGCCTATGATCGGTGTAGAGACCGGAGATACAATACAACCCAGGGTAGGAGTCCAGTTCTTTCGTTCTGAACCCCTTGGCCTGGGTATGTCTTGTGGGTTAAGTCCAACAACCCTTGATCTTTCATTGGATAAAGATTTAAGAGACTTTAACCAAATATTAAGTAATACTATTTTAGGACTTGGCTTAGGATTAGATAAAGCTGGCTATACCAGATTTCTAATTCATCTAAGCGTGTTTATTTAATTGATGATATATTGAAAAGTTCCCGCCATTGCCACGTTTGCCGTTGTCTGTGCCTGGAATTCCAAATAAGCCGTTGTAGCTGATAAACCTTGCATATTGCCAGTTTGGTTTGCTGTTCCACAATTAGCCGACCCCCGCATCACAGGCGTTGTTGAGCAAGCAATGGGAAGCGTAAAGTTAAGTTGCGAAGCAGTCGGTGAGGCGGCAACAGGGTCAACATCTGCCTTAAACCCAACCGTCACCACGTTCCCGACCCTTGACCACGTGCAAGCATAAGCCGTGCTTGCCGCTATATTGGTCGTATTTGTCAGCGTCGGCGTATAAACCCCACTTGATACATTCTGCGGCACAACTACCGCACTATTAGCGTCTAAGATAGCAAACTTCTTAGCTGAACGAGCATATAGTTTTCTTACTTGGTCAGCAGTTAAAGCAGTGGCATTGTGAATAAATAACTCATCAACACGTCCTGTAAATTTAGCACTGCCTCCAGCGAAAGCCGCAATCTCTAAATTATTACCAGCAGGGTCAGTAATTGTCGTAGCAGCAGCTCTGTAGACAACTTCTCCATCTAAATATATAACAACATTCCCTGCGTTTGTTCTTGATACAGCAAAATGATGCCATGTCGAAGCAGTAAGGTGTGTTACCATAAAAGCATTTCCAACCTGAGCATTATTTTCAACCCAAATTACAGTTCCATCAGTTTGCAGGGTTAAACGCCACCCTTCAGTTCCAGAAGCCTTTGAAAGCAATGCCATATTGCCTGCAGGAGTCCAATCTGCTGAAAAAATCCAGCCTCCGCAACTAAAAGTTCCAGTTAAAGTGTCGAATACTGCATCTGCACTATTAAGGTAAGTCGAACCGTCAAAAGCACAATACTTACTATTACCTAGCACGTCATTGCCTGCGGTCAATGCACCTGCCGCTACTGCTAAAGCTTTACTCCCAACAATATCAGTTTGGCTTTCGCTTGATGTGCTAGCCATATTCCAAACATATAGAGTCGTACTGTTTGGAAAGTCTGCGCTGGTTAGTTGTTGGTCAGATTTAATTATTGCGTTTCCAACAATATTAACCTGCTCTGAGCCGTTGGTAGTATCTACCGCAAAATATTCTGTGGTAGATACTTTAATAGAAAGCGCAGCATCAGTATTGTCTTTAACAGCAATAGCCGTTGCAGCATTAGTTAAGGTAATATCCCCACCTTTTACCTCTAAATCACCGTTAATACTAATATCTATTGCATTAGTACCATTAATACAGTTATATATATAATCAAACTCACCTTCTAAAGTGGTCTCCAAAAGTGTTTGACCTGTATCAAATTCGCTCTGTCTACTTGCATTTGCCATTTTATTTTCCTCCTATTATGCAGTATAGTATATAGTTATACGATACGCTTGGCTATTATAATTAGCCCCATTATTAATTACTATGTTAGTAGCATCCAACGTATACCCCAAACCAATAACACCAGCTTGTGTCCATTTACTATTGGTATTATCATAAGCCAGTAATGTTACTGACCGAATATTGGCTAGGGTTAATCCATGAGCCACCGTAGTAGAACTATCGGCGTCTAAGGTGCCAGATAAAGACTCTACCAATAATCCACTGGTTCCAACTAATTGTCCATTTACATAAGTTCCCATTTTATATTACCTCCGTCACAATACGTAACCCATAAGTAGCTGTATTTGTATTTGTACAGGTAACAACAATCTCATCCCCTGATTCAAATAACAAATCATTATCGGGGGTATAACAAATGTCTGTTACACCTGAAGTATTAACTGAGCACAACACTGCATCATAATTTGCTCCATCATTAGCATCAACCGTAATCGTCAACGCTTCACTCGCCATGGCTGCATTAGCATGCAGAGTTATAGAACTTAATCTAAACTTAGCTGCTATTGCGGTTGTAGTGCTAATCCCTGCCGAACCAGTAGCACTTGTTACAGCAACAGTCCTATTGGGGACTGCTTGAACTGCAAAGGTTCCGGCATTGGTTACTGCACACGTACCGCTAGAAATAACTACCGCACCAGTATTACAAGCAGTTATCTTACCATCTATCGAAGTGGTGTCACCTGCTATCGTAGCTGAGTTAGCATCTAAACAATGTAATCTTCCATTAGCATCAGTCAATAGAGGAACATAATCACTATTTGCTCCTGTGGCTGCTGCTGTGTCTGCTCTAACCGCTAAAGCCATAACACCAACATCTGCTGATGTATGTGCTGCGTCTTCTGCTTTGCCTAAGTTGGTTGCCCCAACCCCAGGTACTATGGATAGAGTATCAATCTGTAAATGTCCTGATGCGTCTGTAAGTAGGCAGGTGTCGGTTCCTGAACCATCTACAACTGTGTTTCCTCTCACTACCACATCTTCTACCATCACATCACCGGAAAAAGTCAATTCAGTATCAACCGGAATTGCACCCGTTGAGGTTAGCTGAACTTGCGCAGGCCTGCCGTACTGGTCTTTATATGAACCAAATTTACTGGACGGATCAACAGAAATAAACGGTTGCGCTAAAACCGTAAATGTTTCCGTGTCGGAACCTCCTGCTGTGGTCAATGTTACTGTTGCAGCACCCAAAGCATAAAACTTTGGTATATATGCGGTAACAACCGTAGCAGAATTGGAAACTATGTTCATTCCGGTACTACCAATTACTAATTGTGTTACCGAAGCTAAGTCTGTCCCTGTTATGGTAACAAGTGTCGTTTTGTCTTGATAACCACTTGCAGGGGTAAGGGTCGTAATTACTGGAGCTGCCATTTTATTTTCCTCCTTAATTTAATCTCAAGTCTGAGCCATTCACCTTTATCAATAGGCTTTCGCCAAAAATACTGATGCCTAGCTCAAAGTCGAGACTAAACATCTAAAGTTTAATAGAGAAACAAGTAAATTATTTTATAATATCCCTCCTGTAAGTAGAATTAGTAACAAATACGCAAAACCACTACCAACCGCTGTGTAAAGAAAATCCAATAGCTCAGGAGTACCATAACCCATACTATCAACTATCTCTTTGAAGATTCCACAAGAAACACCTACTAACAAGCCCCAAAAGGCTCCACAGAACAAACCAAATATAATTGTTACTATAAAGCCAAAAATTAAGTGTTTCTTCTTGTCTTCTGGCATGTTATTTCCCATTTTGCCCACCTAAACCTGGGATTGGAAACTTATTTGCTATCTGACGGCCAAAAACAACGCATAAACCAAAAAATACAACTGCCACAAATGTCCAGGATTCTGGGTGTTGCATTAACCCATACATACCCCAAAACGATATTATTGAACCTACTATATCATTAACTATTTCTTTCATCAAATCGATCATATAATCCCCTTATTGGCCCCAAAATTGCGTTCTAAGCGACTTTTAGGTTAAATATGGCTTGGGGTCCACCCACGCACCATCTGTGTCTTTAACGCCATAATGTAAATGAATACCAGTAGCCATACCTGTCTTACCCATGATACCTAATACTGTGCCTTTAGTAACAATTTGCCCTGGCCTAACAAAGACTTTATACATGTGCAATAAAATGTGTCTAAAACCTTTATCTGAGCTACTAGAATCAATGCTGACATAACTGCCTTCTTTATGAGACAATACATACTTCAAATATGTATCTGTATGCTGTGGTGGAGGATTCCATTCACCAACATTAATTATCTTACCTGCTATGGGAGCAATAATATAATATACTGTTTTACCACTCTTATCTTTTCTGGCTATGTCCACACCCTTATGCACATCTCCTGCAACACCCCAAGATTTATAAGGTTCACTATTAGGATACTTGTAACCAAATGGCAGAGATATTTTACAGTTATCTTTAGGATTTACAGGGTACATAAATTACTTCCAGTACTTCTTTGTTTTAGAAGATTTTTTATTTTTCTTTTCTTCATAGATTCTTTTTATACCGGTTGTTGGAAAAGCCCAATTAGCGAGCCATTCTTCTTCTGTTAGCTGGCCTTGTGCTTTTCCGCTTCGACTTCTTATTGTAAGGTCATCTAGTAAAATATTAAATTGCTTTAATGTTTCTTTTACCATTAGCCCAACAGGAATAAAAATTACGCTACTCTGTATAAGTTGCTCATAGTCATCCATTCCTAACTTCATTAAATAATCATTATCTGTCCACGCCCCTGCTATCATCTTGGATGTTCCTGAGGCTGCTTTCATTCCTGCCCCTAAAATTGGGCCTCCTACGCTAGTTGGGGTTGCTCCTAGCCACAAAGCTCTTGATATATCCATGTGTGCTCGTTTTGCTGCCAAATACAGGATAGTGGCCGATGTTGTATATCTTAATGCCTCTTTAGGAGTCATATATTTAAGAAAACCCTGATAATATAAAGACCATGTTCCAAAAATACCTGCCGTCTTACCCAGACCAGAACCTGAATATATTGAAGGGCCAAGCATTTCACCATAAGGGTATTGTGAACCCCAGGTTAAATTTTTAGCAAACTCTTTAGCTCCTTCTATAATAGCTTTTCCAGCAGGTTTTTGACCTGTTGTGCTAATTTGTTTGAAAACAGAAACACGAACTCCTCTAGGTGCACCCTTCAAAAGCCTTTCAATACCTTTTAAGCCTTCAAATTTATAAGTATCTAAAAACATTTGCCTTGCACCTAAATAATCTGCTCCTCTATTAGGAAATTTATCCACAAACTGAAAAGGTATTGTGGTCGCTTTCAAACCCTTACGGAGTGCTCCAATAGCACCCTTTCCTCCTGTTTCTTCCATAAAAGGTGCTGCTGCTTTCCATACACCATCTCTTTGCAATATATCCCTACCGGCCTTAGTTGTTATCTGTTGCAAACCAACTGCTTTATAACCTAGTCCTAATTTTGCAGGGCCATGTGTTAATCCCTGAATAATGTTCTTTGCAGGGGCCTTAATGGTTCCTAAACCACTGGAGTACACTATGTCTCTCAGTAAATTTCCGGCTTCATTAGCTGCTTCCTTAGCCATCTGCTTGTTCACCCCAGGTAGGTGTTCCAACATTTTAGCTAGCTCCAATTTTGTTAAACCACCGCTTCCAGCAGAGGCTCCAATCAAGCTACTTTCATATTCTGTAAAAGCCTCCCTTAATGGCTGCGGTAAATTATCAATCACAGGAGCAACTTTCTTTAGTTCCGGCTCTAATATATGCTTTCTTAACATTAAATTAAGGTAGTGATCATTGGCTGCAATAGGATCTAAGGTGTATCCCTTTGCTCCCAATCTCCTTAGTAAATGACCATTCTTGACTACTTTTATAGCATTAGGACTTTTGATAATAACCTGAGCACGCTCTAAAGCTGCTCTTCGGGATAAACCTTGCTCCTCCAAAACCCTAGCAATCCTCCGCAAATCCCATGTTCCTTTTAAGGCATCTTTAGCTATTGTTCGTGCCATTTTATCAGTCCACACATGAGGCATATAAAACTTCAATGGATTTTTTATCCCAAAAGGTTTAATAAACTTTGCATAATAAGCAGATGCTTTGAGCGCAACTGATTGCTCTACTGGAGATAAATTGGACATGGGAATTAACCCTTCAGTTGCTAGGAATGTCCTTGTAACAGAAGCCTGATCTTTTATAATAGGCTTCCAAATATTTTCATACCTAGCACCAAATTGACTCTTCAAAAATTCCACTTTTTTTTGAGCTTTACTTAGAGGAGAAACTATTTTTGAATATGTTCCCCAACTTTTTTCTCCTTTGAGGGCTACATAGTAGAGTGGCTCTATTTTTGCTTGAGCAGCAAACCATGGCTTTGTTATATCAGTTGGTTTATATTCTCTGTTCAGTGTTTCTATCATAGGACTGTTCAAAATATTATCCACTGTTTGCCATAACTTTGAAGTGGGTTTTTGAAGCTCCTTCAATAAATACTTATCATAGGAGTAACGCCCTTTACCTGTGTTCTTCCAACCACCCGATATTTTTGGTATAATCCCTTCCTGATCCCAAGTAATATCCCCCTTCCTTATAGCCTCAACTAGACCCTTGAACTCTTTTTGCAAAACTTTATTAGAATAATTCTCTCCACCACCAGCAAGGGCTGAACCAGCCTGCCCTTTTATATCCGCTAAAGCAGCCTTTAGAGATTTAGGATCAAGCGTCTTATTGGCTCTTGCTTCTTTGATTGCCTTTGCTAGAATTGTCCTCTGTGCTTGTAAATTATTTTTAATAAACGCTCCTCTAGCCGTTGTAGCAGTATAACCTAGAGCCTTAAAAATTCCAGCAAACATAGCGTAGTCTAATGGCCGATCAATAGGAAAAGTTGCGAGATCAATACCTGTCTCAATAAAACTCTTTGCCAGTTGTGCACCGGTCTCTTTGAAATCCAAATCAGGCAGTTTTCCAGTAACTACCCACTTAGCTAACGTATCACCCAAACTCATTGGAAACAACTGTACCATGTTGCCAACTGAACCTAACAAATCTGTTGGTCTATCGGAAATATCATTTGTAAGCAACCTCTTTTTTATGTGCTCACTCACAACACTTTGTTGATACTCATCGGGATTTTGATAACCGTGCAAAATAGCCTGAACCTGCTCCCTTGTTTGTTCGCCAGTATCCATGAAAGGGCCCCCACCTTCTTTTGATCTCCCTGACCATTCACCACTTATAGCCAATGTACTCATACCAAATTGATTCAAATTTACTGCATTTTGTTTTATAATAGTCTGGTAGTAAGCTGCCAATGCTGATTGGGGACGTTTCACGGAGTACTCGTAGAGGCCTCCTAAACCCTTGCCTAGCATATCAGCAACAGTTAAAGGTGCTCTTAATGTGGACTTTAGACCAAACATAAAAGCATCTTTATAACCATTGTTGCTCTGTTTACTTGTAAGCCAGTAACCCATTATTTCCAATCCTTACCCTTTACTTTTTTGTAAGCAAGTTTTAGTATTCCCAAATCATCTGTATTCCCAGTTAGTTCTGCATATTTAATGTTGCGCTTCATAAACCCATCACCCTCAGCCAGAATTTGTTCGATCGCTTGATTAAATTTCTTTGTATCAATAATCGCCTTAACATTTAATGTAAAGTCTTTAGGCAAAGCAATTTTATTCATTTCAGCCCAATCAAAAGAGGCTAAAATATCAGCTTCTTTATTTGTATAATCCTCAGAACGATAGTTTGTTAAAAGCGTTTTGTAATTTCCATCATCAAGACGATCTTCTAGTTTAGAAGGCTTTAGTGCCTTATCTACAAGACCTTTCTTTTTAACTAATTCTGATACCTCTTTTTCTACTGATGGCTCTTCCTTTTTAATCACAGGAACTCTGTCTTTATTAAAGACTATTGATTCTCCCTCTTTCAGTTGTAACCGAACGGCCTCTAAATCCTCCTGCCTACGCTTGTTCATGGCTGTTGCATATTCACGCCCTTGTTCAGATGTCTTTGCTACCGGTTTGGATAAGTCTCCTTTGGATTTCAAAACATCTCCAATCCTCTTTTCTAGTTCTGCTTGTGCCATTGTAATAGGTGCTTGCATAGCTGCTTGTCCTAAACCTGCTCCAATATCTCCTGTTTGCTGTGTGCCAGTATAAGCCGTGTAAGCATTAAGTAACTTCTCTAAATCACTGGCTCCAGCCATAGCTGTGCCAACAGTACCAACTACACCACCAACACCACTAATTAAAGAACCAACATAAGGTAACCCAAAGGCTGCGCCTAAAGCAGACGCCAGAGGGGCTAACTCTCCAAGAGGCCCTTTATTTGCTTTGGCTTTTTCTCTCTCTATCCTAGCTCGTTCAAATTCTCCTGCTTTTTGACTTTTATATTGTCGCCACCTTTCTGTATAACCCATTATAAATACTCCTTTGGAATAAACCCAATAGCTATTTCAGAAGACAATGATAAAGCATCCTTTATGGTTTTCTTATCATAGTAATTACCAACCATAAACTTTCTAATTATGTCGGCTCTTCCACTCAACAGATTAACATAATGGTCTAACCTATCTGCTGTGCCTTTAAGAGTCTCATACTCAGTTTTTCTTTGTGCTAATATTTTTTTGAACTGATCGTAAATAGGTCGATTAGGATCAGGAACGCCTAGAGGGAACCTTTTTTTTCTATTTTCATGCGCTGCCACAGCTGCCGTTAAGTCATCCAATTCCTGCTTTTTTGTTTGTAAATTTGAATCCATCTTATCCCAAATACCCTGATAATATGGCAGTTTACCATCTGTACCAACCAAAGTTTCATTTGCATCAGAAATAGCTTCGGGATCGGAGCCATTCATACCATAAGTTATCTTTCCCACGGCAATGTCTCTAACATCCTGCCATGAGTTGACTGTGCCATTATAAGTATCTTGTACTTCTGCCCATATTTGTGCGTCCGTCATTTGTTTATAGGTATATTCAGGTATTTGTTTATTATTTATTTGTGTTACCAAAGAATAGGCCACGTCTCTACCAGAGTAATTATTTACATTATCGCCGTTCCATTCAGTAGGTAATGCCGCAACAGGAGTAGCTGGCGGCGTGCTATCATCAGGAGGAGCAGTTGGATCACTGGGAGGGGCTGTATCTATGCCAATGTAGTCTTTTGCTTTTTTGGCCGCTTCTTCTGGTGAAAATCCCTTGTCTAAATAATATTTAGTCCAACCATCTACCCTGGTATCATAGGTATTCTTCTCTTCAATGGCTTGCTGTTTTTCTGTTGTTTGCCAGTTCTTCAACTGAGTAGCATAGTCTGTTGTTACTCCATAAATGTTTTGGGCCATTCCCATTTGTTGCGTGATACCACCCATCTGTGTTTGGAGATTCTGAGCTGTTAGATCAGCATAGTATTGAGCGGCTTTATTAGCATATTCTGGCTGTATAGAGGTTCCTATTGTCTTAAACATCTGGCCGGCATTAGGCAAGCCACTTTGCTCATAAATTCCTCTTAAATTGGCTATATCCTCGGCTTTCTGTTTATCTAAAGTTGTCTGATATGCCGCTGCTTGCTGGCTGGCAGCACCGGACATCTGCTCTAACAGTTTACTATAATTAGTTTGAAAACCCTCCATAGTAGAAGTATAATTTGAAAGAGCATCCGATAATTGTTTCTCATAATCTATATCTGCCATTTTACTTTTCTCCTTTGGTTTTTACGCCAATTTCTATTGATTTTACTGTGAAAGGCTGAGAAGCATAGTTGTTCTCTGCCACAAACCTAATATGATGAAAATTAACACCTCGAAAATACCGTTTTGCAAAAACATCTGAATTTCCGCCGCCAATCTTACTTGAACCGATAATAAATGTTGATCCTATCAAATCTCCACCTGCGAACTGATTAACTGTGTACATTCTTCCTGCCTGTTCAAAATTAAGTTCATAACCAAATCTCATATCCCAATTACCCTCAGCAGCCACCGTTAGTTTAATGTACTCTAATTGTAGTTCTTCTTCAGTTACATTAAAATCTCTGGGACTGAGCCATTTAGACTTTGCTTGTGATCTAATGGCCGAAGCATTATCTAACTCTGTATATAAAGCCCTATAACAATAGCCAGTTGCCCCAGATTCAACAAAGTAAGGAATAGGCTGACCGGAATTGTGTAAAAGCCTAAAATCATTAACTGCCCAATCATACCAAGCCCATTTATAACCAGCTTTTGAAAAAGTGCAAACATAAATCCTGTTGTTTGTTGTTGCCCCTGTTCCGTAAGGAATTGAAACAATATACTGATTGAGAGCAGGAAGCCAACAACTTGCTAACTGTCCTCCTCTTGAAAAAATGACATTTTGTAGATCTTCTCTAATATCATCACTAATTATAGTTGGATAATTTTGTTCATCCCATAACCTTACATTTAAGTCTTGGTCTACAAATACAAAACCAAAGGGTGTTCTTTGCACAGACTTCTGAGAGGCTAATCCAACATCAAACCTTCTCTGCCACCTGAAAGTTGGAGAATCTGTATTTGTATTTGTCCAGTATAGAGAACCCATACAGTTTGTTTTCCAAATATGAATACATTTTTCTCCTTTTGCCAAACCCTCAATATCACCACCATCATTCACATCTATTGGTAAAATCCAACTTGCGGTATCATAGTAGTCAACATCCCTATATTTAGAATAATAGAGCATAGACTTATTGCTGGTTGCATTAGCAAGCCAGGTATAACCCCACATATATAAAGGAAATCTAGCCCCTGCTGGTGGAGAATTAGACCCCTGATCCAAAGCAGCAGCATTACCGGTTCCATTATATTGAATTAAATTTGTTCCATCTGCACCTATCAAAGTTCCTTCTGCTTGGGCAAAGTGCCATCTAGCTGTTGCCGTTGTTGTATAGGCGGTATGACTAATATCATCCCAAGTTCCATCTAAGGAGTCCATTCTAAATAGTTTTCCTTGATTTGTAGCACATACAGGAATATATACACCGGCAGTAGTAAGTAATTCTGCCAATCCTAAAGGGGTATATGCTCCTGCTGTTCCCAAAACTTCATAACCCTTCCGTTTTTTCACACAACCATCATAACCCAATTCAATGTTCTTACCTACTGTAAGTTTATTGACTTCCATTGGCAACTCATAATTACTCGTTATATTTAAGCCGCCATCCATATTAAATTTAAGAATAAATTTTCTCATCTTTTTCTAATCTTTCCCGTAAAAATATTCCAACCAGGGGTTTGAATTGAACGATTTTTATTCTCATAATTATTTTGAACTATTTTGTTTAGATATTTTATGGCATCTAGGTATTCAACTTTTTCTTTAACTATGTTATCATTTTCCACTAAAGCCCTAGCATGGGCAATAGTAACAACTGCTTCAGCAATATCATCATCTGTTATGTCTGAATCTGTATCGGAAGCATTTGAAAGCTCCGTTAATGTTTTCTCACCGTATGCTACAACAGCAATAGTAGTACCAGAAGATAAAATAGGGTAAAACAAAATAGTACTACCTTTCCAACACCAAGCACTAAGATAATCCCCAACATCATCAAGTGCAGGATCAAAATCAAGAAGTTCATCTAATTCAGTTTTATTTATCTCTTTGCCATTTGTAGTATCTATAAGCCGCCCAATAGTTTTTAATGTATTATCCATCTGCGAAACAGTCTTTGTTGCTGATGCTGAAGTCATATTGAAACTAGAACTTACAACCAACTTAAAAGGCCAATTATAATGATACCAAACAATTCTCCGTGCAAAATTAATTGCATAAGTTAATTGAGTATCTGCATCCCCCAATTCTGGTATTCCTTTCTTGGCGATCCTGTCTTTATATTGAGCTAATGTTAATGCCATTTTATCCTCTCCCTTTTATTAAGCCAAGACCGGCTAAAGTAGCCTCTTCTGAGCTAGTTTTTAGTATCTGTTCATAAGCCTTATCCCACAAAGGGGCTATCTTTCCCATATCATAGTTTTTAGTGTCCTCATAAGCTGCCCCACCTAGTTTATGACGATACTTAGTATCCTTTATTAAGCGTGTAATATGTTTCTTCCAGTCCTTATAATTAGTAGCTAGTAACCCAGTTTCTCCATGTTTTACTGTGTTATAATAGGCATGAGTGGAATCACCACTAAACACTCCTGGTATTCTAAAATATCCATACTCGAAATATTTAATATTGGACTTATACTTATTAAAAGGATCACCGGTATGAAGCGGTGCAATTCCAATATCAAACCTGTATTCTTTTACAGTATTTATAAATGTTCTGAAAGCTCTATTGGGTGGTATGGCCACAACTTGTGGATGTTCATTTAATTTTGGAAAATACCCTTGACCCATTAAACACAACCTAACATTAGGGTTTTCATTCAAAATATCAGCCAGTATATCCATTACACTCTTCAAATCATTTATATGAGAGGAGCTTCCCCAATATACAATATTAACTATGTCTTCATTAGCTCGCATATCATGTGGTTGCCAGTAGTCTTCCCATGAAAAATTAGGACAATGATATATGTTACTATTTGCACCCTTATAGTAGTCTAATAAAGATTTAGTTGACACTGTAACTGCATCAGCAGCTTTTATTGCTACATTTATATAGTGTCTTTGTCTAGCATAATCAGATTTTTCTCTATAAAATAACATCTGATTGATGTCCTGAACATTATCATAATTATCATCTAAATCAATAACAATTCTCTTCTTGGTTTTTAAGGCTCTAGAAAAGTAATCCCTACTTCCCATCAAAGATGCTATGCCATGCGGCTTATCAAAATGGTGTATAATTAGTGTATCATATTTATTCCACAAATGTTCAACAAAATGCACTAAGTTTACATCATCTGTAACCGTATAGTCTTTCTTCCAGCCAGCTTGAGCATCCCAAGCCAGTGTTATATCATATTTATCTTTTAAGTATTCCGCAGGAGCAACACTTCTGTAAAACCCTACCCCTCTATAAGCTTCAGGCTCATCTGATATACCAGCCGCATAAATAGAGAGTATTCTATTGGGATTTTTCATTCTCTACTCCCATTATAAAAACTATCATCTAAATAAGTATGTGGGTTCCAACCTTTTTTACTGCAAATCTCTTCTGTTTCTCGCTTCACATCAGAAATTTCTGGTGTATAAGGCTTAATTGTCTTAAACTTATAAGGAATAATCACACCAACAGCAGATATTACCCTTTCAGCCATCCCTCCACATATACAACTGACTGATGTAGGATGGTTCTGAACAGAAAATGTCTGCTCTATGTTTTTACCACATTTTTTACAACGATATTCATAAATTGGCATAATTAAACTTGAGGAAGGGGCTACTCCCCGAAGGTTTTGCCCCTCCCATTAAAAACTATTATCCGCCGTAGGAACAGAGAGCAATACCAAATGCAGAGTTCAATGTTTTTACACCAAAAGTCATTTTCCAACCATAGGAGTAATACATATTCAATGCAGATTGCTGGTCATTCACAATAACTTTAACACCTTCTAATTCAATCTAGCCGAAGGCTTCTGCTCCCAAGACGGGAGAATAATGCGCAACGCCACTTGTATAGTCCACGGTGCCGCCTGTGCCGGTTCGATAAGTTTCGGTAGATTCAAGTATTCTAATACCCATCCACTTGCCAATCTCACCATTATACAGTTCTTGTGAACCTGAATACTGTTTAGAAAGAACAAATGTAGAATCTTTCATAAGATAATAGGACTGTGCTGGATTCACAATGGCAACCCAACCACCATCAGGCATACGAAATGCTTTATTATCTTTTAATGTTTTTACAGCCTGAGATAGTTCTTCTGTACTCAAAGTATTAGAAGTCGCTAAATCGCTGAGAGCAACATCATTAACTACTTGCGACGTCATACCAGTACCTAATTCAGTAAGAATTAGTCTGTTTCTTGTTTCCGCCGCTTGCTGTGCGAACAACCTTGTTTTACCAGAAATATCTGGGTCAATAGCTGTAAGACTAACAAGACTTGAAATATGCGCCAAATCTCCGTATTCATATACGGTACAATCAACATTGGTATCAGATAATACCTTTCCGTTAGGATCAGTACCTTCTGTCAATGCTGTGGTAGCTGGTGCAAGAGCCGAATACCTATTGAATCTAGCGGTTATACCGTTATTCTTAGGCATTGGTTTCTTTTGTCCAACTTGTTCTGCAACAATCATGGACTGCGCTACACTCAAAAATAATTTTTCATAATAAGTCTGCATACTTGTAGCTAATGCAGAAGTATCGGTTTGATGTGCTACGGACATTTATTTTCCCTTCCTTTTTGAAAACTGCCTCAATAACGAGGGTCAGCTTTAGGGAGAAACGCTTCCATTTCTTTTAGAGACATATCTTTCAATTCTCTAACTGGCGGCGGTGGTGCAATTTTATCATCAGCCGGAGCCAGATTTGGTTTAGCCGCTTCTCTTAGTGCCTCTTCTCGTCCTCTATCATACTCAGCTTTCTTTAAGGAATCAATCCTAGCAGCTACCGCCTTTGAATAAGCTAAGTCAACTGCTTTATCGGTTTGGCCTATACCTGCCACTGCCATAATCATCTGGTCAGAAGCCAATATCTTTGCCACATCATTGGCGACATCTTTGAAATATGCTTTCTTAGGGTCACGTTCTGCTACCAATAAAGATAGTCTAATCTTATCTCTATCAACAGTCGGGGCTGCCGGTGGTACTTGCGGCTGAGGGGTAGGTTCAGAATCACCAAAGAGTGCCTTCAAATAATCATCATCTTCAGGCTCTTGTGATTTTTCTGCTTCCAACCGTTCTCTTTCCGCTTTCTCTTTCTGATAGGCTGTTTGGAGTTTCTTGTGATCCTCTTCCGCAGCAATAATACTATCATATTCTCTTCCGTTAAAGACAACCTTTTCTGACTTTTTACCATCAGGAGTTGAAGTTGCTTTGACTTCAGATTTCTTGCCGGCCTCACCATCATCAGAGGGTACATTCGGTTTAATGTCCTCTTCCGGTTTGGGTGCGTCATTCATCTGTTTTCACCTGCCTTGTTTCTGCCGTTAGGCAGTTAATATTTAGGCTGACTCACTGTCAAGAGTGTGTTCAGCCGATTTCCCACAGTTTATTCTTTGTTCTATATCAAGCAACAAATCTTCCATAGCTCTTTTACAATCCAAAGCCCTTATCCTATTCTCTTCCCTCATGGACTGATTTCTTGCCTTTTTATCATATTTAACTATATGAGACTGTATAACATCCTTTAATTCAAGCCAGCCAGCGTTATGTTGTAGCCCTTGCAGCCTATTCTTTGTAGTAACTCTGTTCTCTAACTCTTTTTGACGTAGTTCAGCAGGATTCATTATTGACCTCCAATACTAGGCTTGTACTGATTAATAGTTTCAGCCAAAGGAATACCTGCACCAGAAGGTTGTCCAACATCTTCAACTCCGCCTGGGCCTGGTGGCGGTGGATTTGGATTTTGACTACCTTTAATAAACCTACTTGGATCGAGACCTGCAACTTCAAATGCTACATTAATCATTTCCATTAAATCAACATTTAATCCTACTTTAGCCGCAACAGGAACAACCTGAGTCAACAGATACATAAGATTTTGTTGCATACCTTCTTTTGACATAGCATCAATACCCAAAGTTGCTTCAAAATCTAAATCTAGTGGTAATGATTTCCATTGGACTGTTACTTTCGGATTTCCTGTCATCTGCATCCATACTTCATCTGACATACAAGCCGTCATTAGCCAGACACATCTTTTTACCATTTCTGTTAAACCTAAATCATCCAACAGAAATAAATCGAAATTGTGTCTTTCCCCCTGTGCCTGCTTTTCACCAATATAAACGTTGGCTTTCATATTTCGTATAGCATTATTCATTCCCATAGATGTAGAAATCCTGGATGCACCGGAATCTTCTTCTATGCCTCTCTGAAGCTCTGTACGCAAAGCAAACACTTCTGGTGGAAGCACTGGCTTATTAAATACTCTTAAATCAGCATGAACAACACCCCAAGGTTCATAAGGAACACTTCCATACTGATATTCATTGTTAGGGTCTGAAAACATAGGGGAGGCATTTTGATAAGATACATCTGTAATCATATTACAAATAATATCTAACCATTCTTGTTTTTGTTTTGTAACTTCAGGGGTTCCTCGACCATAAAATTTCTTGGGGGGTTTGTTGATAGCAGCACTAAAAAATGGGTGCCGTCCATAAGGATTATTATTAGCACCTTCGTGTATAAGAACTGGTTTGGCTCCAAGAGTTATAACATATCGTTTACTATCATCAGGCGACCAACACTCAACACATTCTACCAGTTCATCATCTCGATAAGCGGTAGCTTCTGATTCATGTGCAACAAAAGCACCACTGTTACCAGCCTGCGGGGCATTTTTTGCAATATTTTGTTTTATGACTCTAGCAACATTTTTATAAATAGGATTACCAGCACTCGTTTTTGCATCTTTTAATGCTTTGTAAAGTATTAGAAATCTATGATACTTCCAAAAGCCATTGAGTTTACTTGCAGCAGGTTCAATTCTGAAATTTTCTTTTACATCAACACATTGAACAAGCGGACCACTATAAACCAGTAATTTTTCAGTGGATTTTTTACCATCTTTAACAATATCAACATTTCTATAAATATCTCGCCAAATAACTTTTCCAACTGCAATTCCATAAATTCGTCTCTGGTATAAGAAATCAACAATCTCGCTCAAAAAATCTGGCATCTTACTAAATAAAACCCCAATTCCCTTATCTACTTCCTTGGCTCCTGGATAATCTTTGTAATCCACGCCGGCAATTTTTGCAAAAGGCTTCCTAACAAAAATAGAAACTATATCTTTAGCAACTAAGGCTCTCACGGCATTTTCTGTGTCAGTTTGAATAATCTGAGACATTGTTTTGAAAGAAGTATAGGCTTCAGATAACGCAACATCTTCTGCATAATTAAACTTTGCTCTCTTATTAGCATCAAACCAACTATTAGCGTTATTCCAACCATCCAATAGCCACTCCGCTGTTGAGCGATCACTTAACTCTTCCTTTGTTAATGGACTATCTATAATATCCCCTTCTATATGAGCTACATCTGCCGGAGTTACTATTTGTTTTTTCTTTCTTGCCATGATTTCTCCTTTTACCTTATTGGTCTATACTTTGGTAATGACCTAAACGGCCCTCTGCCTCGTTTTGGTTCTATTTGCTTATCGTGATGCCCAGAAACTCTTTGGATAGCCTCATTTAAAATAAAACTTAAACAATCACTCAAATCATCATGTTCTGAATTAGGAAAATTCCTTAGTTCTTCTAATAAATCAATACACTCAGGATTAATAGCAATTTTCTTCGCTTTGAACAAGGATTTTAACGCTTTAATCCGCAGTTGTTTAGCACTATGCGGAGTTTTTAGCTCTATAATCTTAAAAAACTGCTGTTTTTCTACTCTTTTCTGTTTTACCCACTTAGCTAGTATCTGTGTGCTATTGGCCTCTATTGCCACCAAATGAGGCCTGTGAGCCATTCTTAATGAAAATATGTGGTCTACTACCGCTTCGGCCTCCATCTTCTCTTTAAGGGCCAATTCTACTTGGAGCAAACCATCACAATCGTAACCACAATAGATGAAAGCACTAAAATCTGAACGACGGGATATAGAATAGGCTGGATCAACCAATAGCATTGTTCGTACCAAGGCTCTTTGCTTGTATCGAGATATTGCATCCTCTAAATCCTCCTTAGTAAATTCTGTGTTTTTGCTTTCCTCAGGGTTGCACAAATACTGGCAAGCAAATTCATACCTAGTCATAGTTGGCGCATTAAACTTCTCAACTAGAAGATTTAGCGGCAACTTAGGAAATACTATCTTAGAAGATTCAAACACATTATAACCGGTAACATCTATGTCTGCGCCATTTTTACAAGGGTCAATAGCCTGTCTTATATAGATATTCCAATAATCTGTTTCAATATACTTTTGTTCAAGTATCTTTTCCCAAGGCAAAGATGTCTGTTTTTTGGCCACAGTGCAGTAAATATCATTATCTAGCCAAACCGTACCCAAAACAACCTGCCTAGACCCTTCTACGCCCAAATTGACCAATTCGGTAAAAACGCTCTTAGCCAGTTCTATCTGATAAGCTGTTCTGGTGTTAGCCTGGGAGTGCAAGTCGTCCGCAACTATTAGGTCGTAGTGCATACCAGTTAGAGTACCAGATTCCAAAGAACCAAGCATTACGCTATGTTCCTTATGATTGGCCGTCCTACCTTTAACTCGGATGGCATCCTCTCGCCAAACGCTCTCATTCTTCATATTACCGAAAATTGCCGCAAAGCGTTCCGATTCAATATGATCCTTCAAACCCTTCAAATAGGCAATAGCCTTCTGTTTAGTCTCCAAAATGTACAAAATCCGCAAATTGGGATTATGCAGCAAAGACCATATCATAAAGGCTTCCACAATTTCAGACTTCAAGGTGCCTCTGGGCATTAAAACCAAGGTGTGTTTAGGGCTTTTTGTTAATATATCGGCTAACTCGCCGTAAGTTTCCCTAGTAACATCTGGATGGCCCATTGCCTCTTTGTTAAAGTATATGAAATCGGATAAGGCTAGTTCCTTCTTACAATCCCTCAGAACTACCTCTAAATCACTATAATTTACTTTCTCTAAATCCATTTTTAGGCTAGTTTATGCTTAAAAATAGGCTTATTGCTGTAAATGTGGGGTGGCGGGGTGTGCGTATTACCAACATGAATCAAGTTTTCAATTTCCCTCCTACCCCCTAGGGTATATATCTATTAGCCAGTACTAGTATTATTTAGGCGCAATATTTCTTTAAGTAAGGCTTGTTTGTCTTCAAGCGACCTGTCTTCTGTAGTAGTAGATTCATTGCCTTTAGTACTCAACAGCTTACCAGCCATTGTGTTATATATGAGTCTTATCGTGGCTGGGTCGCCCTCTAAGATCAAGGTCATAACTGCCTTCTGCAATGCATCCCATGTTTGGTTTATGTCCTGCTTCTTAGCCTCTAACATATCATGCGCAAAGGACTTATATTGCTTATCACGCTTATATCTACGTATAGTTTCCTCGTTTACGCCGAACGAGCCAGCCATATCCTTGGTAGACTTACCTATTGAGTCGGCCATAAATATTTTACTCATTAATATAGGATCTTTCTTACGCATTATACTATGTCACTCCATTCAACGTGGGGATGGTATTACACCGAGCGTACCTAGTAGTACTCTATATATAGCCATTAGTTACTAGGTATTTATGAGTGTGGCCTTATTAACTTCGCTCTAATCGCTCTATATTGGGTGTCCTTCGACCAATATGTGCTAATACTACCGATTGAGCGGACATTACCACTTGTAACTTACACCCGACCCCACCCATATATATAACACTTGAGAAAGCACTTATATCATATTTTTATTGAGATAATTGAAAATAGTACTTGACAAGGTTGTAATATCATGTTAAAATAATCTTAGAATCAATGCAAGTTTAAGCCGAGTTGATACGATAATATATATGAGGGGGTGAAAACATGAACTCAGGAATAATCACAATTGATGATGGCCTACCGACCGAAAAAGAGTTTTTAATGAGGTTTCAATATGGCTATGGCTCATTTTATGAGCAGGAAGCAGAGAGGTTATTGACTGAATTTAATATCATAAGTGGGAAACATTCTCAAAGGTTATCTGCTTATTGCAGAGATAATAATATCATTTTGAGGAGTAACAAGGTTGAAAATTGCCTCAAAAGAGATGTAATG
>Ga0180009_10001355_pt1 | contig 30285 bp, 21 predicted proteins | sample OS_PC_MetaG_FD_123537 | JGI IMG/M metagenome (GOLD analysis project Ga0180009, IMG submission 123537) | Groundwater microbial communities from the Aspo Hard Rock Laboratory (HRL) deep subsurface site, Sweden - OS_PC_MetaG | ecosystem: Environmental > Aquatic > Deep subsurface > Groundwater...
GCATTTCTGCCGAACGCTGATCATGCCGAGGGACGCGGCAGCGGCCCTCGGCCACAGCCCGAAGGCCCGCAGGGCCTGAGGGCGAAAGAACCTTGGTGAAGTGAACCGCTTGCGGTTCACTTCACCCCAGGAGCGTTCGGGAAAGCTCATTGCGCAAGATCTCCAGGCGATCGGAATCTTGTTCCTATTGAGTTTTCCCGAACGCTCCTAGCCCGGCCTCACGGAGGAAACCATGTCCAAGGACCCGCGAAGTTGCACCATCTGCGGCGGCCAGCGCCTGCTGTTCTTCAGGCAGGTGCCGATGGCGCCCCCCGGTCAGACGGGTCGGACCGTCCGCCTGCACGCCTGCCAGGAGTGCGGCACCCTGATCGACTTCGACAGCGCAGCGGGTGCCGGCGAACGCCCGATCCGGGAGCTGGACATCCGCTTCCAGGTCGAGGTGGGCGCCGACCTCCACCTCTACGCCTTCCTGCTCTGTCTGCTCCGCCGGCTTGCGCCCGAGCGGTGCACCGCCGCCCCTCCCCGGCTGCTCGACGTCGGCGCCGGCTTTGGCTTCCTGGTCTCGATGGCGTCGGCCGGAGGCTGGGAGGCCGTCGGCCTCGAGCCCGCGAGCATCGGGCGACAGGGAGGCCAGCGCCTGGAGACCACGATCCACCCCGTCACGCTCGAGGAGTTCGAGCAGGACCCGACGTTCGATGGGGCGGGACACTTCGAGTTCATCTGCGCCCTGGACCGGATCGGCCGCGTGTCCGACCCTCATCGGACCGTCGCCGCGGCCGCTCGCTCGCTGCAGCCGGATGGGACTCTGGTCGTCTGCTCGCCCAACGCAGAGCAGGCCCGCGCCGCGGGGGAGCACGAGTGGGGCCGCCTGCTGGATGCCGGCCACCGGCGCCAGCTGCTCACCCCGCGAGCCATGGAGCACCTGCTGCGCAGCCACGGCTTCGGCCAGGTCCGCGTCCTGCTGCGGGGCGGGAGCTCGGGCCAGGAGCAGATCGTCGCGCTGGCCACCCGCGGCGCCGCCCCCTCTCTGCAGCAGATCCCGCTGCCCGAGGTCACCATCGAGGCCCTGGCCTTCGCGCGGGACTATCTCGAGAGCCTGGTCCGGCACCTGGAGCAGGCGGACCAGCGGGACATGCTCTACGGTGGGGCTCTGCACCGCGTGGTGGAGCTGCTCGTGTCCGAGCGCTTCTACGACGAGGCGCTGGTCTACGCCGCGAAGGTCGACCAGCTGCTCGACGCGACCGGTGTCTGTCGGGAGGAGATCGACCGCCTCCAGCCGACCGATCTGCAGCAGTACCTTGCCGTGCTCCCGGCCTACACCGCGGCCTACCTGTTCCAGCGGGGAATGATCAACCTGCACCATCTGGCCGACAACGAGCAGGCGCTGGGCGACTTCCGCACCGCGGCCCACCTGTTTCGCGTCGAGCAGTCGCTGGGACTGGACCGGGCGGGCTGGCACGAGCGCTCGCTGCTCTGCGCCGGGCTGGCGATGATGGGCCTGGGGCAGTCCCTGACCGCCCTCCACCTGTTCGAGGCGCTGATCGCGCAGCCGCAGAGCCTGCCGCCAGATGTGCGGGAGACGCTGTACCACAACAAGGGGATCGCCCACCTGCAGCTGGGGGAGCACCTGGCCGCGATGAGCTGCTATACCGAGCTGGTACTCGCCGGGCTACCTGGCGCCCCCCACGGCGTCCAGCACCCGGCGCGGCAGATGGTCGTCGCTTTCAACCTCACGATCCAGTCCCTGCACGCGGAGCTGGCGGCGCTGGGCAAGGTGGTGCAGGGCCTGAGCCAGAAGCTCGAGCATGCCTCGCTGAGCCGCGCCCCGGACCTCCTGCCTGGCGTCAACCCGGAGGTCCATCAGAACCATGGCCTCTCCTGACTCGAGGGCCCCGGCCGCCGTCGTGGTGACCAAGCTGAGCCCGGCGGACCACGACTACCCGGCCCTGCTCGCGCAGAGCTTGCAGGCGCTCGGGTGGCAGGTCACCGTGCTCCCTGCGGAGCAGCTGCGCAACGACGAGGCGTTTGTCGACGAGTTCCGCGCGCTGTGGAACCGGGCCGGCGCGTCCGTGCTGTTCTCGGTCAACTTCCGCGGCATGCTGGCCTGGCTGTCGCTCCAGCTCGGGCTGCGCTACGTGTTCCTGATGGAGGTCTACCCGCTCGACTTCGATTTTCCCGAGCTTCCACCGCACAACGACGTCTGGTGCTTCGAGAGCTGTCGAGACAATGCGCGGCGATGGCGCCAGGGCAACTTCCACGCGCAGTTCCACCCGCTCGGCTTTGATCACCGCCTCTTCGCACCGAGACCGCTGCCCTGCGACATCGACGTCTCGTTCGTGGGCAACGGGCTGGGCGAGGCCCAGCGGCTGCTGCAGGGCCTGAGCGCGGCCATCGCCGGCGAGGCAAGGGGCGACGGCGTCGACCCGCTGAGGGTTCGGGCCTATGCCGCGGTGCAGACGTTCCTCGAGCAGGTGCTCGGGCTGACCTACGCGGACTTCGCCCGCAGCGGGGCTACCGTCGAGCAGATGATCGACCGCCACTGCGGCAGCCTGCGAGACCTCGACCCGCAGATAGTCGATGGGGTCCGCCAGACCCTTGTGGGCAAGGCGTCCCTGATCAAGGTGCTCCTGGCGCGGCGTCAACGGATCGAGACGCTGGCCCGCCTGTCCACCGTGGGGCAGCTGCGGGTCTTCGGCCGGGACTGGGGCGGGACGCCGATCGAGCCCTGCGTCGAGCCTCCGGTTCCGTTCGGCCAGGCGGCTGAGGTGTACGGCCGCTCCCGGGTGACCCTCGACATCCAGCGATTCTACGCCAGCAATATCAACGACCGGCTGTTCAACGTGCCCGCCTCGGGCGGGCTGTTGCTGGTCAATTCCTCGGCGGGGGCGGAGGAGTTCTTCGATCCGGGGCGGGAGATCGACACCTACGGCGATCTGGACGAGCTCGAAAGCAAGACCCGCTACTATCTCGCCCATCCGGGACAGCGCGAGCGGATGGCCCGCGCCGCAACACGGCGCGCCCACCTGCAGTACCGCTTCGACCAGCGCCTGTGGGAGATCCTCGGCGCCTGCGATCTGCCCCGTCCATCGCGACCGCCACGGGCCGTGGCAGCTACACCATGATGGCCCGGACACACCCGCTGGTCAGCGTGGTCATGCCGACCCGCGACCGCCCGATGCTGCTGGTCGAGGCCGTCGGCAGCGTGCTGCGGCAGACCTACCGTCACTTCGAGCTGCTCGTGGTCAACGACGGGGGCACCTCCGTGGCCCATCGCCTGCACCGCCCGGGAGCCCCGATCCACCTGATCGAGCTGCCCCGGCCCGTCGGACCGGCAGCGGCCCGTCACCTGGCGCTGACCCACGCCCATGGAAGCCTGGTCGCCTACCTCGACGATGACGATCTGTTCCACGAGGACCATCTGCGGTGTCTGGTCGAGGCGCTGACCGGGCCCGACGCGTGCTCCTTGGTCTACACCGGCGCGGACCTGGTCCAGCTCGAGCGTCGCGGGGACGCCTGGCAGGTGGCCCGGCAGGCCATGCCGATCCCCCCGTTCGACCGGCGCCGCCTGCTGGTCGCCAACTACATCCCGCTGATCTGCGTGGGTCACTCCCTGGCGGACTACCACGAGGCCGGGGGCTTCGATCGCACCCTCCCCTGCCTGGAGGACTGGGATCTGCTGCTCAGGCTCACGCGCGAGCGAGGAGCACGTCATCTGCCATGGGTGACCGCGGCCTACCGTCAGTTCCAGGGTATCACTCGCGTGAACGCGCTGACCCGGCAGGGTCTCGAGGTGCTGCAACGTATCTACGCCAGGCACCCCGTTGACCCGGCGCTTCAGCGGTCACGGCAGGAGCACCTGGTGCAACGGGCCCGGGACCTGCGCCTCGTCAACCGCCTGCGGGCCGGGGTGCAGCAGGGTCTGTCCCATGCCGCCGATGCCCTGGGGCAAGGCAACGCCACAAGAGCCGCACGGATCCTCGCCGAGATCCGGGCACGGGTGCCTGACGACGGCGAGATCCTGGTGGCGCTGGCAGGGGCCCGGCAGGTGCTCGGGCACCACCAGGCGGCCCTGGAGCTTCTGGCCGAGGCTCGTCGTCGCGACCCCTTCCTGGCTGGCCGTGGGTCTCGGTCTCGTCATCGAGATGACGATCCCCGTCACCTGGCTGGCGATCCAGCGTAGGAGCCAGCGCTCACTCACCCGTCATTTCGCGCGCATCGACGGCACATCCCCGGCATGTTTCTTGCTGCTCCATGCCAGAGAGCGCGGCCTGCGCTCGCTGGCCCATGATAGGAGGACCCATGCCTGCACGCGTGCTGGTGACCGGGGGAGCCGGGTATCTTGGCTCCGTGCTGTGCGAGCACCTGCTCCAGGTCGGTCACAACGTCACCGTGGTGGACAATCTGATGTACCAGCAGCACAGCCTGTTCCATCTCTGCGCCAACCCCTGCTTCGATTTCGTTCGCGGCGATGTACGCGACGAGGATCTGATGCGCCGGCTGATCGCGCAGGCGGATGTGCTGATCCCGCTTGCGGCCATCGTCGGCGCGCCGGCATGCGACCAGGACCCCTGGCTGGCAAACGCGGTGAATCGGGATGCGATCCTCTTTCTCGACCGGGTCCGCCGCCCGGATCAGCTCGTGATCGTTCCGATCACGAACAGCGGATACGGCACCCGGTCCAAGGAGGTGTACTGCACCGAGGACACCCCTCTCGAGCCGATCAGCATCTATGGCCGCCTCAAGGTCGAGCTCGAGCGCAGCCTGCTCCGGTCTCCGAACGTGATCAGCCTCCGCCTGGCGACTGTCTTCGGCAAATCGCCTCGCATGCGGCTCGACCTGCTGGTGAACCACTTCGTCTACGCGGCGATGACCGACGGGTACATCGTGCTGTTCGAAAAGGACTTCAAGCGCAACTACATCCACATTCGCGACGTCGCCGACTGCTTCCTGCATTCCATCGACAACGCTGCCGCCATGGCAGGCAGGCCGTACAACGCGGGGCTCGACAACGCCAACCTCTCGAAAGACGAGCTCGCGACCAAGATCATGCAGTACATCACTGACTTCGTCATCCACGTGTCGGAGTTCGGCCAGGATCCGGACAAGCGCAACTACATCGTCTCCAACGAGCGGCTCCGGCAGGCCGGGTTCGAGGCCCGGCGCTCCCTGGACCAGGGCATCGTCGAGCTGATGAAGGGCTACCGCATGCTCGGACGGACCCCGTTCAAGAACTGCCCGGGCGTCCGTCCCGTGGCGTCCCCTCCCCCGACCGTGCTACCCACCGTCGTCTTCCCGGTTGCCACGGAGGTGACGCACCAGCAGCAGGTCTGGTCGTGATCATCGTGGTCGGCACAACTCTCGACGACAGGAGGCTGCGATGATCATCAGCCGAACGCCCTACAGGGTCTCCTTCTTCGGCGGCGGCACCGACTACCCCGCCTGGTACCTCGAGCACGGCGGGTCGGTGCTCTCGGCGACGATCGACAAGTACTGTTACCTGTCCTGCAGGTACCTGCCTCCCTTCTTCGAGCACCACTATCGAGTGGTCTACTCCAAGATCGAGACCTGCCGCAGGCCGGAGGAGATCGAGCACCCGGTGGTGCGGGCCGTGCTCGACTACCTGGATATCCAGCGGGGCCTGGAGATCCATCACGATGGAGATCTTCCCGCGCGCAGCGGCATGGGATCGAGCTCCTCCTTCACGGTCGGTCTGCTTCACGCGATCCACGCGCTCAAGGGGCGCATGCCGACCAAGAAGCAGCTCGCGATGGAGGCGATCCGCGTCGAACGGGACATCCTCGCCGAGACAGTGGGCTCCCAGGATCAGACCGCCGCCGCCCATGGTGGGCTGAACCACGTCCTCTTCCTGCAGAACGGGGAGATCTCCGTCCGCCAGCTGACGATTCCTCAACAGCGGATCCAGGAGCTCGACGCGCACCTGATGCTGCTCTACACCTGCATCCAGCGTACCGCCTCCGACGTCGCCAGGACCTACGTCGAGGACATCGCGGCGCGACGTCGGCAGCTGAGGATCCTGGGCGACCTGGTGGCCGAGGGGCTGTCGGTCCTCGGCGGCGACAAGGACATCCGCGAGTTCGGCCACCTGCTGCACGAGGCCTGGCTCGCCAAGCGAAGCCTGAGCTCCAGCGTCAGCAACGGCGACATCGACGAGATCTACGCCAGGGCGCGCGCTGCCGGCGCGATCGGCGGCAAGCTGACCGGAGCGGGTGGCGGTGGTTTCATGTTGCTCTTCGTCCCTCCGGAAGATCAACCGAGGGTGCGCGAGACCTTCACCAACATGATCCACGTACCTTTCCACTTTGACTTCACCGGGAGCCAGATCATCTTCTACGACGAGGAGAACGACTACGCCTCCGAGCACCTCGCTCGCGAGCAGCAGCAGCAGCAGACCGAGATCCGGTTTCGCGAGCTGTCGGACTGTCTCGCCCGGCCGGAGCCGAGGCGGAGAAGCAACCTGGTACCGGTGGCGAGCAACCTGTCACCCCACGCGAGCAGCCGGTAACCCATGCAACAGACCAAGCTCTCGCTGCTGTACCAGATGCTGCGGATTCGGAAGCTGCAGCTGCGGATCGAGTCCGAGTACCATCTGGACCAGATGAAGACTCCGGTGCACCTGTGCATCGGCCAGGAGGCGGTCGCCGTCGGCGTCTGCGCCAGCCTGCGCCGCGACGACTTCATCTCCAGCAACCACCGGGGTCACGGCCACTACCTCGCAAAGGGAGGGGACCTCAAGGGGCTCGTTGCCGAGCTGTACGGCCGCAGCACCGGCTGCTCGCGAGGACGCGGCGGCTCGATGCACCTGGTGGACACGTCGGTCGGTCACATCGGCAGCTCCTCGATCGTGGGGGGAGGCATCCCGATCGCCACCGGGCTCGCGCTCGCGATCCAGCTCCGCGGGCTGGATCGGGTCAGCACGGTGTTCTTCGGCGACGGAGCCGCCGACGAGGGCGTGCTGTACGAGAGCATCAACTTCGCCATGCTCAAGCGCCTGCCGGTGATCTACGTGCTGGAGCACAACGGCTACTCCGTCTGCTCCCCCGGCGAGCGGCGACAGTGCGTGCCGCCGGTGTTCCACGGTGTGCCGCACGAGCACCTGTCGACGGCGCGGGTCGACGGCAACTCCGTGCTCGACGTTCTTGCGGCCGCCAGCGAGGCGGTCCGACGGGCACGGAGCGGCGACGGCCCGAGCCTGATCGAGTGCAGGACCTACCGTATGCGGGGCCACGCCGGGGCCGGTACGGACGTCCACCTGGGCTACCGCAGCGCGGAGGAGATCGCGAAGTGGCAGGAGCGATGTCCGCTGGAACAATATGCACGACAGCTTGTGGCCGAGGGTCTGCTGACCGACGCGTCGCGCGCCGAAACGGAGCGACGGGTCGAGTCCGAGATCGAGCAGGCGTTTCGATTCGCGGCGCAGAGCCCGCTGCCCGAACCCGACGAGCTGCCTCTCTACCTCTTTCACGACGAGCAACAGCCATGCCCTGGTCCAGGATTCGGCCCGAGCTAGACGAGCCAGACCTGCTGCACGCCCCGGCTGCGGGCGTCCGATGGCTATCGCACGCCGAGGCGATCCGCGAGGCCCTGGACCAGGCGATGGAGATCGACGAGCGCGTGCTCGTCATGGGTCAGGGAGTGGATGACCCGGGCGGGACGTTCGGCGCCACGCTGGACCTCCACCGCCGCCATGGGCGGCACCGGGTGTTCGACACCCCCCTGGCCGAGACGGCGCTCACCGGCGTGGCGGTGGGCGCTGCAATCGGCGGCGTGCGCCCGGTCTACCTCCACAACCGCCCCGACTTCCTGCTGCTGGCGATGGACCAGCTGGTCAACCACGCCTCCAAGTGGAGCTACATGTTCGGCGGCGCGGTGCATGTTCCCCTCGTGGTCTGGGCCTGCATCGGACGCGGCTGGGGCTCGGGCGCCCAGCACTCGCAGGCGCTCCAGGGCCTGTTCATGCATGTTCCGGGCCTCAAGCTCGTGATGCCTAGCACCGCCCACGATGCAAAGGGGCTGATGCTCTCTGCGATCGCCGACGACAACCCGGTGCTGATCATCGAGCATCGCCATAACTTCCGCCACCGAGGCCCGGTCCCGGAGGCCGCCTACCGCGTGCCGATCGGCAAGGGGGTCGTGCGACGCCCGGGGCGGCATGCGACGGTGGTGGCCTCGAGCCACATGGCGACCGAGGCCTGCCTCGCGGCCCAGGAGCTCGGCGCCGGCGGAATCGAGACCGAGGTCGTCGACCTGCGCACCCTGCGGCCGCTGGACGAACAGATCGTCCTCGACTCGCTGGCCAGGACCGGCCGGCTGGTCGTTGCCGACACCGGCTGGCGGACCGGCGGCGTGGCGGCCGAGATCGGTGCGCTCGTGGCGGAGAAGGGGCTTCACCTGCTCCGCTGCCCGATCCGGCGTGTTGCCTGTCCCGATCTGCCAACACCCGCCGGCCACAGCCTGGAGCAGGCTTACTACCCGGGCCAGGCCGAGATCGTCCAGGCCGTGTGCGAGCTTGTTGGGCACGTGGATCTGCCCCAATCGCGAGAGCGGCCACGAGCCAGGCGGAGTTCTGACCCAGACTTGCGCCAAGCTCCGCCCGCAGTGGTGCCACAATGAGCCAGGCCTCCGAGATGTTCACGGCTGGCAACTACGCGGCCACCGCCAGGAGCGGACAGACCACCGAATGGCAGACTCATGCTGCGCTCGGGCTGATCGGCCGGCCGGCCCAGGCCCTCACCGGACTGCGGCGCTTCGATCAGCCCGAGGCGCGGTTCTATTCGGCAGTGGCCCACTGGATCGCGGGCGATGATGATGCCGCCGGCAGGCAGCTGGCTGGGCTCGACACGCTCCATGCCCAAAATCTGCTGCAACTGATCCAGCAACCCAAAATCACCGTCATGGTCCAGCACTCACCGTCGTCTGGAACGTCGGTCGATCCGTTCTCGGGCGTCGCACAGGACGACAGGTTCGATATTCGGCCCGTGGGTCCCTTTCAAGCGCGGGCCGGATCGAACCAGCGACAGATCCGCCCCTACACCAGCGTCGAGCAACTGTGTGACCCGCAGCATCCGCCGGACTTCTATGTCTGCTCCCGGGTTGAGCAGCAGCTGATCCCAACGGACCTGCAACGCTTGGACTGCCCGATCATCGGAGACTCCCTAGACTTCGACCGCCAGCTCCAGACTGTCTATCCATGGCTGCAGGTCTTCGACGAGATCGTGGTCAGCGATCCGTCCCGGTGGGAGAAGATGTCGATCCTGGTATCCGGGCCGGTGTCGACGTTTCCCAAGCTGCTGTGCATCGAGAGCAAGCCCGGGCAAATCCGGCCGCACGAGGCGCGGCCCATCGATGTCATCATCGCGAGACCCACGGGCGACCCCGACGAACTCGATCGAGCCCATCTGGTCCACCAGCTACTGCAGTCGCACCAGCTCAACATGCGCTTCACCGATGGCACGGGTGAGAGTGTCCCCACTGCCCTGCTTGCCAATGCAAAGATCTGTTTCGCCTATGACCGGCACGGCGGTATCGATCCGATCGCACTGGAAGCGCTGGCCCACGGCTGTGTCGTGGCCGCCCGGCAGGAGTCGGTGCTCAGGCTGTACACCTGCGGCGACCAGGGGCTGCTGACGTACGACGCGGCTGCCCCCGACCTCGCATCGGTCATCCAGGCAATCGTGCGGCCAGCGACCAGGCGCAGTGGAGAGGAAGCGGCGCGACTGCGACGAGTGGAGACGATCCTGGACGAGTTCTCTCCGGCCAGGGTCGGCTCACAGTACCTGCGCTACCTGACCTTCCTCGCCGCCCGGCCCCACCAGCGCAGTGCTACCTGGCCGCCAACCAGTCCACTCGACCAGAAACGGGCCGTGACCTACGGCGACCCCCTGGCCCGCGCCGGCGATCTGCCGGAGGAGTTGCGCGATCGCAACGTGGAGCGCTGGCAGGAGCGAGTCAACGTGGATCCCTGCGTTCGGTGGGTGATTGACACAGCGCGGGAGATCGCCCTGGAATGCGCCCAGAGAACGCGGCGACAGGATGGGCTGCAGGACGAGCAGCGCCTGATGCTGGGCCAAGCGCTCCAGCTCTACCGTAAGGGCTTGATGATCTTCCCGCGCTCTCTGGTGCTGCGCTTCAACTACGTGCGCACGGCGCTCCACCTGGGCACCGAGGAAGATCTGCCGCAGGCTCTGCAAGCAATCGAGGATGTTCTGGGCATGCCCGCCGGGCACTGGCAGGTCGATCCCCTCGAGGATGTGCATCCGCGGGACTTCTTCGGCCGGTTCTTCAACTACGGGCGATACTCCGATCTGCTGGCGTGCGAGTTAGGAGCGAAGGACCAGCAGCAGCGGGAGAATAACCGAGACGGCCGAGCGCTGGTCGAGCCGATCCTGGCCTCGCTGCACTGCTACCTCGGCTACTACCGGGAGTCTTCCGAGCACTTCGAGCAGGCCATGCAGTACGATCCCGATTTCCCGTTCTACCGTCTGGCCTACGCGCGTGCTCTGCTCAAGCACGGGTCGAGCAGCAAGCATGCGGTGGTCGCCGCCATGCTTGCCTCACTGGCCCGTGGCTCGGTCGTGGCCAACGAGGCGCTGGACGAGCTCGCCCGCCTGCAGCAGGCCGATCCCCTGGTCGAGGTGTCTGCTCTGGAGGCCGAGATGGCAACCGCGGTGAAGCGGCTCAACGAGGGCCGGTCCTTCATCGATGACTGTGCGGATCGCGTGCTCGTCGCTGCGCCAGCGGGCTTCGGGCTGTGCAGACCACGGCAACCTCGCTCCGCGTCGCCGCGCAGCGGCGGCCCCCGTAGTATCTGCCGGCGCACCCCGCTGGTGTCCGCGCTGGTCTCCAGCTACAACGCCGAGCGTTTCATGCGAGAGCTGCTCGAGGATCTCGAGCGGCAAACCATCACGGATGAGCTGGAGATCGTAATCATCGACAGCAACTCCCCTCAACGGGAGAGGGAGATCGTCCGGGAGTACATGCGCTGCTATGACAACATCGTCTACCTCCGCACCGAGGAGCGGGAGAACGCCCATGTCTCGGTGAACCGGGCCATTGATCTCTCCCGCGGCAAGTACCTCGCGCTGGCCAACACCGACGACCGGCATCGAGTGGACGCGCTGGAGGTCATGGCAGACACTCTGGACCGCTGGCCGGACGTCGCGCTGGTCTATGCCGACGTCGCGATCACTGCAGTCGAGAACGAGCGCCTTGAAAGCGCGACGACCATCGGCTACTTCCACTGGCCCGAGTTCCACCGGCGTCGGCTGTTCCAGAACTGCCACGTCGGCCCGCAGCCAATGTGGCGGCGCGAGATCCACGAACGCCACGGCTTGTTCGACCCGGATTTCTGGTCGGCCGGCGACTACGAGTTCTGGCTGCGCCTGGCCCCCACCGAGACCTTCATGCACATCGATCAGGTACTCGGCCTCTACCTGCTGTCACCCACCAGCAACGAGCGCGCCGTGCCCGGGCTCAACGTCCGCGAGACTGTCCAGGCACGCCAGCGCTACTGGCCGACTGGCTGGGGGACCCGGCCACAGGCGCTGACACAGGGCTTCTCCTTGCCGGCCGCGGTGCTGAGGCCGTGGAGCCGCGAGGCAGCACATCTGCACAGTGTCGGCATCCTGTCCCGGGCCGAGGCCGCCGAGGTCGCCGAGCTGCACCAGGAAGCGATCGGGGCGGTGAGGCGCAAGGACTTCACCGCGCTCGAGATCATGATCCGTGCTGCCATCGAGCGCTTTCCTCAGCTGGTCAGCCCCTACCAGACGCTCTACGAGTCGCTGCGCATGCAGCAGCGGCAGGGGGAGCTGGAGGGTGTGCTCAGGGCCGCTGCCAGCGTCAATCCCTACGCCTCCTTCTTCCTCAACCGCCTCGGGATGAAGCGCCACGCACACGGCGACCTGCCAGGCGCCGAGGACGCCTACTGCACGGCGCTGAGCGTCTCGCCGCAGGACCCCGGCCCGCTGATCAACTTGGGCATGCTGTGCTACCAGACCGAGCGGCCTGATGCGGCCGCGAGCTGCCTCAGGCGCGCCCGGGGAAGGGTAGCTGGGCCGCTGCGGCAGATCCGCGAAACGATGCTGTCCAGCCAGGAGGGCTGACCTCGGGTTTCGTGTTCTTCAGGATCGCAGGCCGGCGTGGTCGGCGTGAGGCCACGGGGCCCGCGGCTGCAGCAGAGCGACCTGCTGGAGGTACCTGGGGTTCTCGGAGTCCAGGCTCAGCGCCCGCTGCAGACCGACCAGGGCCTGCTGGTACAAGCCCATCTTCTTGTGGACCATCGCCCGGCAGTAGTGCAGGAGATGCTGATGTGGTGCGAGCTGGACGGCCTTCTTGAGCTCGGCCAGCGCGGCGTCAGCCTGCCCCTTTTCGAACAACTCCAGCCCCCACTGGCAATGGCGGAACGCGGGACCCACACCATCGTCCACCACCCCGATGGCTTCCTCGAATGATCGCGGCTTCCTGCCCTCGATCTTGCCGATCTCCTCCACGTTTTCCCACTTGACAAAGTCGCCCAGGGCCACGCCCCCGAGGTAGAGCGCCCGGCAGATGGCCCGGAACCGCTCCACCCTGACCTTGTGGTCGATGTAGGGGTCTGTGCTGTGCCAGAGGTGCTCGGAGACCTGCAAGAAATGCTGGCTGCATACCTCCTCCCTGTCACCACGGAAGCGGATGCCGTACTTCTCGGGGTTTTCGAAGTACTCGGAGCCCACGAACAGCCGCATCATGTTCAGTGTCTCGAAGACATCGATGTATGGTCGGAGCCTGAGGACGTTGCTGATGGTCTCCTCGACATCCTCATCTGTCTCGCCCGGCACGCCGATGACCATGTTGACGCTGGTCCTCAGCCCGGCCCCCTTGCAGTCGCGGAGGTTCTGCTCCACGATCTTCATGTTGTAGCCCTTCCTCTGCAGCCGCAGCACGTGGTCGCACCACCCATCAACACCGAATCTGATGGTGCCGAATCCGGCCGCCTTGAGCATCTGGAACGACTCCGGGCCATTGCGCCGATCGATGCGCAGCTGGGCATAGATCCAGATCTTGATGCCCCGGCGGATGATCTCGCGGCAGATCTCGAGCAGGTTGGCAGGATCGCCGTTGACATCACTCTCGGTGAAGTTGAAGGCCCTGCGGCCCTGCTCGACGTGCCACTGTACCTCGTCCACCACGTGCTTTGGAGACCGCTTGCGAAAGCTGTGGCACTCGGCGCAGAACCGGCACCGACTCCACTTGCAGCCCCGGCTGGTGCCCACCGGGACCATTTGCTGGTTGTCCGCGGTGCGATAGATCCCGGCTCCCACCCACTCGTAGCGAGGGAAGTCGATGGCGTCCAGATCCTGGGGTAGAGCAGCCGGCTGCCACTGACGGCCCGGGGTGTCGTGCCTAGAGACGACCCCGGGCAGGTCCCTGGGCCCCGCCCCGTCCAGGAGCTGCCGCACCAGACCCGGCAGGGACAGCTCTGCCTCGCAGATGACCATGTAGTCGAACAGGCCCACCAGCTCAACATTCCTCTTGACCATCTCGTGGCGGTAACAGTCAAAGCCACCCACCACCACGATCACGTCCGGGTGCCGCGCTCTGACGCCACCGATCACCTCGGCGGCAAGACGGCGGTTCTTCCCGTTGAGGGAGATGCCCAGAATCTTGGGTCTGGCCCGAACAAGAGCGTCGATGACCAGGTCCAGCTCCCCGCGGAACACCTCAAGCGCTTCGGGCTTGCTCCATTCATCGATGTTGAGGAGGAACCATGGATCGTTGCTGGAGACTCCGTTCTCGACCCAGGGTCCCTGCTCCACGCCTTTCTCGAGGCGGCGCTTGTGGTACAGGTGGTAGAGAACGATGTTCAGGTCCATGGTCTGCACATCGACGCCCGCGGCCTCGAGGATGTTGTGCACATACCCCAGCCCGTAGGGCATCATGGGCATGAACATCGGCGGTAGTCCCAGCAAGACGAACTCCTTGCCGGACTCGAATTGGATGGGTGGTATCGTGATCGGGTAGGTGTTGCCCTGGTCCTCGCGGGGCCGAGCTGGTGGAGCATGATCCTTGCCGGCCGTCGCGGAATCCAGGGGAACGCTGTAGGCCGGGGTCTCTCCAAAAGCCAGCCGCTGGCCATACATGCCAAAGAATCGGCCATTGGGGCCGCCAGGAGGATGGGACAGCAGCAGCAAGGCCATCGGGCAAATGGAGTAGGGGCTGCGGGTGGAAACTGGGTTCATCTGGGTGCGGGCCTCTCCTGCGGCCAGCGTGTTGATCTGGATGTCGATCTCCGGGAAGTCGCGGACATACTCCTGAGCCATGCAGTGGCACAGGGAGTTCAGGGCGGCCTTGGACACATTGTATGGACCCGTGCCGGGCGTGGCCGCCCACCCCGCACCCGAGGAGATGAACAGCACCCTGACCTGCCCACTCTGCATCATGTGCGGCAAGATCATTCGGGTCAGCTCCCACGGAGCGGTCATGTTGATGGCCATCATCCGGTCCCAGTGGTCTCTGGGACACTCTTGTAGCGGGCTGGCGACTCCTTGTGGGCTGGGCAAGGCCGCGTTGTTTATCAGCCCCGGCAGAGCCGGGCTGTGCTGCCGTACCTCGTGGCAGGCGCTGGCAAGCTGCTGGCTGCAGGTGATGTCGGCCACCACCGGGTGGCAGCGATCGATGGGGACACCCAGCCGTCGCATCTCCTCGAGAGTCCCTTGCAGCTTGTCGCCCCGTCTGCCGGTGATGAAGACCTGCGCCCCTGCTGCGGCCAGGGCCACGGCCATGCACCGGCCATAGCCCGTGCCCGCACCGGTGATCCAGAAGCTCTGCCCGGCGAGAGCCGCCCACCGCTCGGGAGGAAGACCGAACAGGTGCTGCTGCCAGCTTCCAGGATCCGTTTCGAGCGCGACCGTGGCGCTCATTGCGACACCCGGCGGTTCTGCTGCATCGCAGCCCGTGGCTCGGTGGCCGGCTGTAGCTGACCCTGGCGCCAGTCGACGGTGCTGGGCTGCAGCCCGTGCTCCTTCAGCCTGTCGGTCACGGCCAGCCGATGCTGGATCAGCGGTAGTGCGTCGGGGCCATCGTGCGGCCCGAGCAGCTGCTGCGACTCGCCAAAGACCACCGAGCCCCGGGCCAGCTCGGCGAGCAGGGCACGGGCCCGCTGCCGGTGCTCCTGCCCGCCCGGCCCCTCCGGCTGGTCAAGAAGCTTCTGTGCCAGGTAGAACCTGTAGAACGGAAACTCCGGGTCGCGCTCTGGCGCCCGGCTCCAGTGCGAGAGAGTGTCTTCGTAGAAGCCAAGGTAGAAGTGCAACGAGGCCAGGATCAAAGGGGTCAGCTCCCAGCCCTCCCGGCTCGGCCCTGTCCACTGCCCGGTGATCCGGTCGAAGTAGCCGCGGTAGTTGAAGTGGGTCGGAAAAAAATCCCAGGGCAGCACGTCCTCATCGGCGCCCACGGTCCAGTGCTGGGTCGGGGCAGCTACCGTCTGCCGGGCCAGCTCCAGGGCCTCGCAGACCATGACCGGTTTGCCGTAGTGAAGCGCGGTACGGATCAGGTTAAAGCGCAGCACGAGCGAGGCGGGAAAGCGAGCCAGGCCGTCTCTCATGATGGACAGCGCCTGGCGCACTGGCGTGATGTCGGGCAGAGGCTGATCGGGCCGGCTGTTCCTCCCGGCTGCCAGCGCAGCGTGGGCCAGCACAAGCTCGCGGGCCATGTCGATGATCGGCTGGGGGCCTGCCGCAGGGTGGGCCCGCTCCTCGCTGTGGGCGATGTTCGCCTCGAGGATCCTGTGCATCACCTCGGGCCCACCAGGCATCCAGCCCACCCTTGTGATCATGCGCTTCTGGAACAGCCCCTGCTCTGGCACACGCCGGCGCGGTCCACGGGGCCGCGCCGCCAGGAAGGTCAGGAAGCGCAGGTACTGCGAGGCGACTCGCGGCAGGGCGAACTCGCGACGGATGATCTCCGCGCCGCGGCGGGCACGCTGCTCGAACTGCGGCCACTGGTCTGCGACACGTAGGATGGCGGACCGCAGGCCCCCGCGCTCGGTGCTGTACGTTAGCACACCTTCCTCTTCGCCAGCGAACAGCGTCAGCGCAGAGCCCTCCTGCACCACCGTGGCGCACCCCATGGCCAGTGCCTCGAGCCCCCTGGTGGGCATCGCACCAGCATGCCGGACAAAGGTGAAGCAGACCTTGCTCTGGCATAGTGTGGCGAGGTAGGCCTGCCGTGGCAGGAACCCATCGACGAACCAGATATTGATCTTCTCGGGCAGATGCAATGCCTCGAGCAAAGGCTTGACCTTGTCGGAGTGATAGGGATGGAGGAACAATCCTGACATGAAGAGGTCGATCTTGCGCGGGTCGGAAAACACCGCCGGCAGATCGGGGACCACCCCAAATGACTTGGGAAACGTGGCCACCGGCACTTGCACCAATCGGCGTAGATCCCGCCACTCGGTCTGGTCGGTAACTACCATCTCGTCAAAGACCTGCAGCCAGGGGTAGACGCCCTGGATATGCACGTCGTAGTCTGCCGTGTGGCCGATGATCGGGCAGGGTAGCTCCTGGATGTTGGGGGGCACCAGGTGCCATTCCACCATCATGCAAGCGTAGAAGTCGGGCGGGCAGTCACGGTCTACGAACTTGAACACATCGGCGTACGGCTCGTTGGGTAGATCATCGGGATGGAAGCTGATGTTGCTTACCCGGAACTTGGAATCGCCGTGGACGTGGCCGATCATGCCCGAAGGGCCATTGCGCACCCAGGGCAGCTGGGCCAGGACCTCAATCCGGGGCTTCTTGATCAGCGCCAGCAGATTCTGGGCGTGAGCCGTGGGAATGGCCTGCAGTAACCTGGTGGCGCGGTCCTCGTCCCCCGCAACCCAACTGGCCACCGCTGAGTAGAACCGCGCCTGCTGGTCGTTGCAGCGCTCGAGCCCTGCCAAGGCCTCCTCCGTCCTGCCGATCAGCCCCAGGGCAGCGAAGAACTCCCAGCGGTCGCGGGGGCCGGCCAACGCCACCTCGGTGTAGTTCCCGGCGGCAAACAGGGTCGAGACGACGTCCTCTGCGGCTTCGGGGTGGGGCTCGGGATTGTGGCGTGGCATGTCGCCTGGTGCCAGCGGTGCAGCGGGTACCTGAGCAATCACCCGCCGCCGAGGAGCCACCACCTCAACATCGTGCGCCACGACAGCTGACTGATTCCCGCTGTCGACCGAAGGCACGTGCCGTTGGCAGTCCGCCTGATCCACGTAGCGCCGGATCTGCTCCAGAGAGCCAGCGACAAAGCACTCGTCGCGTGTCAGATACTCGCGCAGCGTGCGCTCTTCGGTTCGGGCGAGATTGACTGCCCCCAGCGACCGAGCCAGGGCAAGGAACTTGTCGCCAATCTGGACCACGTTGAACCCCTTGTAGCCGTCGACAAAGCGCGGCACACCGCCAACCTCCAGATGCTTCGGGATTGTGATCCTGGCCGGGTCGAGCACGCCAAGCTCGACCTGCTCCCAGCCACCAGCGGTCCTGCGCATGGCCCAGAAGCCCTCGTAGACCGCGGTTTCGCCAATAACCTCGCCAACAGCCAGACACACGCCAGGGTGGTACGGCTGGTTGGTTCTCGGATCGCGAACGTAGTCCTTTTCCCTGTTCCGCCGGGCGTACTCAACGTCGACCTGGTGCATCTGCAACTCAAGATCATCCCCGCAGATGGTACCGCCCACTGCAACCAATCTGGTCGAGCTTCTGAGGTCCTTGAGCATCGCCGTATAGCTGTGGTCTCCATCGATGAACACCAGATCGAATCTCCGATCACCGAGGAGCGGCAATACGTCGTCGCTCGATCCGCGGATCGGCACCACGATATCGTCGCAGCCCGCGGCGTGGATGTTGTGCAGGAAGAGGTCGTAGATCTTGCCGCTCGCGAGAGCGGTGTTCATCTCCTGGTAGACCACCAGGTTCGAATCGACATTGTTGTCGTCGAAATAGAGCTGCCAGGGATCGACGCATATCACCTTGCCACGGTGGTTGTTGAACTTGGCTATTGCTTCGGCCCAAGTTATCGCGGAACCGCCAGCCCAGGATCCGATCTCCAGTATGGTGAATGCCTTCTCGCCCCTCTCTCTGCAGAGAGAGGCCACCAACAGCTGCATGTACGCGTGCCTGATCGGTTGGCCCTGCAAGGCAAACATCACGGGGCCGAAGTAGGGCGTGTCGTTGGCCAGACAGTACTCGTACTGGCGATACTCGGTCGCATTCATCACGAACCGCCTTCCGGCAAGCTGGTAGCAAAACAGCTGGCGCGGGGAGGGGCGGGCGCGCAGCCGGTGTTTCTCTCGGGCCTCTCCATCAGCTTTGCCTGGTCTGCAGGAAACAGTCGAGCAGGTCGAGGACGTACTCCATGTCTTCCAGGTCAAGGTCGTGATGGACACCGATGTGAATGCCTTTGCGCCCGATGTATTCCGCCACCGGGAACTGCCCTTCTCGGTGACCGAGGTGGGCAAAGCCCGGACACTGGGTAGGCATCGAGGCAAACAGGGTCCGGGTCTCCACGCCGTGCTGCTCCAAGTAGGCCGTCAGCTCGGCCCGCGTGAAGGACGCTCCCTCCTGGATCACGATCGGGATCGCGTGGGGACCGATCTGCTCGTGGGGCTCCTCCTCGATGGTGGCCAAGTACGGGCTGAAGCGATGAAAGCGCGACACCACGTGGAGCAGGTTGTGTCGTCGCTTCTCCACGATCTGCTCGTAGCTCTCCAGGTTGCCCAGGCCGATGGCTGCCTCGAGCTCGTTCATCTTGCAGGAGTAGCCCAGGCGCTCGAATGTGAAGCGGACATCCTCTCCACCGATCCCGCTGAAGCGCTTGGCGCAGTAGCCCGAGGCGGTGTTCAGCGTGCACTGCTTGCACTTGCACGAGCGGCCGTGGGAGCGCAACGAGCGCAGGATCTCGGCATGCTTCTCGCTCCTGGCGGTGACCATGCCCCCCTCGCCGGTGGTGATGATGTGAGCCACGTACAGGCTGAACGCGCCCAGATCGGCCAGGCTGCCCGCGGGTCGCCCGCGGTAAGTCGCCCCGTGGGCCTCGGCCGCATCCTCCACCACCAGCAGCCCGTGCTCCTTGGCAATCCTGTTGATGGTGTCCATCTCCGCCGGCTTGCCCATCAGATGTACAGGCATTATCGCCCGGGTCCTCTCGGTGATCGCCGACTCGATCTGACTGACATCGATGTTCAGGGTGTTGCGCTCGACGTCCACAAACACCGGCTTGAACCCTGCATGCACCACTGCGTTGCCCGTGGCCACGAAGGAGAGCGCCGGAACGATCACCTCGTCGCCACGGCCCGCGCCATAGTCGTGCAGAACCGCCAGGGCCAGGACATCGGCATCTGTCCCGCTGCTCACCGCCACTGCAGCCTCCACGCCGACCAGGTCCGCGAAGCGATCCTCGAGCTGACGCACATACCTGCCGCTCGAGATGCGGGTGGTCGCCAGGATCTCGGCGATCAGTCGTCTGGACAGCTCAGGGATCTGGATCGTCCCGAAGGTGACCCTGCGCCGGGCCGCTGCGCCGGGACGCCTCTTCTGTCGCAGGGACCTGCTGGCTTGGGCTAGTTGCATGATGTCTCTCTCTGAACGGGGTGTTGATCGTGGCTTCGACCCACCACGGTCGTCGTGAACTGGGTGTGCTTGCGCTCGAGACGGTACCCTGTCATCTCGCGGATGTGGCCCACCGCCCGCATGCCGAACAGCCGCCTGATCTTGTCCAGGTAGCGCGGGCTGTCGTAGTAGGCCTGAAACGCGTAGTCCCTGAACGCCAAAACCTCACCCGGTGTCAGGTGCTTGGTGGGCAGAGGCAGGCTTTCATAGGCGTACTGGGAGAATCCGGACCAGGTGTCGGGAAGCGACCATCCCCGGGCCAGCGCCTCCTCGTGGAGCTTGGAGCCCGGGTAGGCCATCGTGACATAGAGGTTGGCCCACTCGGCGTTGATCTCGTGGGCCAGGTCCAGGGTCTCCTGCATGCTGTCGAAGTCATCATCTGGCAGGCCGAAGATGTAGTTGGCGCCTATGTATAGCCCCTCGTCGTAGGTCGCCCGGACGACCTTGTCGACGGCATCCAGCCTGTAGCTCTTCTTCACCCCCTCGAGCACCCGCTTGCTGCCGGACTCGAAGCCATAGGCCACCCAGTTGATGCCAGCCTGCTTCATCTTGCGCAGCATCAGCGGCGTGACCGTGTTCACGCGGGCGTAGGCCCACATGTTCAGGTCGTGGCCGAGCTCGATGATCCGGTCGCAGATGTCCACGACCCGCTTTTCGTTGACCGCGAACAGCTCGTCGATGATTTTGATGTTGCGAATACCGTAGGTCTGTACGAGGAAGTCGATCTCCTCGGCGATCTTCCCGGGGCTACGAAAGCGGATCCCGGGCTTGCCGAAGATCGCGTTGATGCAGCAGAAGGTGCACCTGAACGGACAGCCGAGGCTGGTATAGAGGATGCCGTACGGCTGGCGGCTCTCGATGTCGTGCATGCAGTGCCAGTTGTGGGCCCGATACCGGGCCATCGGGAGCAGGTCCCAGGCTGGCATCGGCAGCTGGTCCAGATCCCCGAACAGCGGCGGGCTGGGATGCGACCGTATCGCGCCATCCTCCCGGTACCAGAGGCCCTCGATGGTGAAAGAGGCATCCCCGGCCCTGAGGGCGTCGATCAGCCCGGGCAGGGTGAAGAACCCCTCCCCCTGACACACAAAGTCCGTGGTCGTCTCCTGCAGCGAGCGCTCGGGCAAGGCAGAGGGGTGTAGCCCTTGCAACAAGGTTCGAATGTGCGGTGCGACCTGGTGCAGGTGCTTCACGATCTCGCTGGCCCCGGTCATGTTCATGGTCGAGGCCGAGGGGTTGGTGCCGGACACCGAGATCACCGCGAGCCGCGGATCGATATCGCGGATTGCCGCGGCTGTCTGTACGTGTGTCCACTGCTCGACCTCCTCGTCGAGCAGTACCACCGAGTATCCCAGACCACGCAGATACCCGCCGAGCAACGCGGCCCACAGGGGCGGCTCGATGCCCGTGAGCTCGAATGAATCGAGCTCGCCGTAGAGCTGCTTCTGGCTGCCGGGTTTCACTATTGCTACATCTATCCTGCTCATGGCCGTGCTTGCCTTTCGCGTGCTTCGTCGCGGACAACGTTCTCCAAGAACCAGCGATAGGTCGCTGCGAGCCCCGACTTCAGGCTGTGTCGAGGCCGCCAGCCCAGGTCGTGCAGCCTGCGGTGGTCGAGGATCTTGCGGGGCATTCCATCAGGTCGCGAGCTGTCGAACACCAGCCGGCCTTCGTAGCCCACCGCCTCCATTACCAACTCGGCGAGCTGTGCGATCGACAGATCGACACCCCCGGTGACGTTGACCGGCATCAGCCCGTCGTAGTGCTCCATCAGGTGCAGACAGGCGTCGCCCATGTCGTCAGCAAAGAGGAAGTCGCGCCGCGGCGACCCCGTGCCCCAGACCACCACTTCCGGCGCCCCCTCCCTCTTGGCCCGGTGCATCTTGCGCATCAGCGCCCCGATCACATGGGATCGCTCCAGGTCGAAATCGTCTCCTGGCCCGAAGCTGTTGGCGACGATGCCACAGATGAAGCCGGCGCCGTGCTGCTGGCGGTAGGCCTGGCACAGCTTCAGGCCCGCGATCTTGGCCACGGCGTAGGCCTCGTTGGTCGGCTCAAGCGGACCGGTGAGCAGCGCATCCTCCCGCATCGGCTGCGGGCAGTCGCGCGGGTAGGTGCAGGAGCTGGCCAGGTACAGCAGCTTCCGGGTGCCATGCCGGTGGGCGCTGCTGATGACGTTGCTCGCCACCAGCAGGTTGTTCAGCATCAGCTCGGCCGGGATCACCTGGTTGGCCGCGATGCCGCCCGACTTGCCAGCGGCCAGATAGACCAGATCGGGGCGGACGGTCTCGAAGAACTGCTCCACCTGGGCCCCGCGCTCGAGATCGGGCTCACCATCGAGCCCAACGATCTGCCCGGCGCTCCGGCGCTGCAGCGCTCGTACAATGGCAGCGCCGATCAGCGACTTGGCGCCAGCGACATATGTTCTGATCTCCTGTCCCATCGTTCAGACGCAGCTCATGGATGGCCCCAAAGGCGCCAATGCCTTCGGTCGCCTTCCGTCTACGGAAGCAATCAGCATGCCGGTAGCGGGGATGGCAACCTGACACCGATACCCTCGCAAGCACTGGCAACTGAGACCGTGAGGATCCAACCAGGTGTGGTGGCGGCCACAGAGCGACAAGACGGTGGCAGCCATCGTCAGCCCTTTGACAAGGATCCGGCTCCATCGCTCGACGGGGATCCGGCCGCGTCACTCGACTGGCGACCCACGGTGTTTCGGAGCCGAACGAACTCATCAAGATCCGGCTGGAATACCCATGTGTTGCCGATCCTCCCTGGATCTGAGCCCACCAGACATCACCTCGTCATCAGAACGGTGTGATTCTTGCTGGACCTCCACGGCAGGGCAGGAGGACCAGGGTGCCCATGCGCCCCAACGAGATCGCACTTTTCGAGCACAAGGCCAGACAGATACGGGCCACCTCGGTTCAGATGGCCCACGACGCTGGCATTGGACATGTTGGGTCGGCGCTGAGCTGTGTCGAGGCATTGCTGGCCCTGTTCTACCACTGGCTACGCCTGACGCCCGGCAACATCGGGAGCGTGGAGAGGGATCGATTCATCCTGAGCAAGGGCCATGCCTGTGCCTCTCTCTATTCGATCCTCGCCGATCGAGGCTTCTTTCCCCGGCAGTGGCTACATCGGTACGGAGAGATGGACGGGCCGTTGCCCGACCATCCATGCAAGCATGCTCTTCCGCTTCTGGAGTGCCCGACAGGCAGCCTCGGTCATGGTCTGGGCGTGGCCACCGGAATGCTGTACGGGCTGCGGCTGCGCGGGGTGCCCGCCCGTACGGCCGTATTGATGGGCGATGGCGAATGCAACGAGGGCAGCGTCTGGGAGTCAGCGATGTTTGCTGCTGCACAGGGCCTGGACAACCTGCTGGTGCTGGTGGACGAGAACGGCATCCAAGCCGTGGGCCGCAGCGCTGAGATCATGGGACACACCTCGCTCGAGGAGAAGTTCCGGGCCTTTGGCTGGGGCGCCTGCTCCGTCGAGGGCAATCACTTGCCCTCGGTCCTGGCGGCGCTGGACCGCTTCCCTCTGGAGAACGGCAAGCCCAGCGCCGTGATTCTGCGTACCACCAAGGGCGCCGGGGTCAGCTTCATGGAGGACCAAGTGCTGTGGCACTACCGAGTGCCGTCCGACGAGGACTTGCGAAACTCGCTGAGAGAGCTGCGTGCAGCACCTCTCCACCTGTGTGAGAGCGCCTGATGAAGCTCGCCTTTGTGGAAAAGCTGTCTGAGCTCGCCACACAGGATTGGCGCATCGTGCTGCTCACGGGCGACCTTGGCTTCCAGATCTTCGACGGCTTCCGCACCGAGCACGGTGCCAGGTACGTCAATGTGGGTGTGGCCGAGGCGCAGATGATCTGCATGGCCGCTGGCCTGGCCCACGAGGGGTTCAGACCGTTTGCCTACTCGATCGCCTCATTCGTGACGGCCCGCTGCTACGAGCAGGTCAAGCTGTCGGTGGCATACCCCGGCCTGCCCGTCGTGATCGTGGGCGCCGGGGGCGGCTATGCCTACGGTGCAAGCGGTGTGACGCACCACGCGGGGGATGACCTGGCGCTGATGCGGATCATCCCCAAGATGACGGTCGTGGCCCCCGCGGATGCAAGCGAGGCGCGGCAGCTCTTGCCGCAAGTCCTCGACCTGGATGGGCCATGTTACTTCCGGATCGGTCGAGGCTGCGAGCCGCAGTACTCCGTGAAGGCCCCGTGCGTGCTGGGCCAGGGACGGCTACTCTTCGATGGAGAGGACGTGGCTGTGCTCGGGACCGGGGAGGTGGGCTACGAGGTGTTTTCCGCTGTCCAGAAGCTCAGAGAGCATGGGATCTTTCCGGTGGCGTATCAGTTTCACACGGTGTCCCCCCTCGACAACGATGTCCTGGAAGCGCTGGCCACGGGGGTCAGCACGATCATCATCGCCGAGGAGCACGTTGACGCCGGCGGCTTTGCCTCGGCGGTTCGCGAATGGCTATCGAAGCGGAATCACTCCACCAGAGTGATAGGGCTAGGCGTGCCCGACCTGCTGCCCCTTGGTAACCCTACCCAGTCGGAGATCAGATCGCGCTATGGTTTCGATAGCGAGAGCATTGCCGCCGCGGTTGTCAGGTCCCTCGACCTGTCACGACGCCACTTCTGGCATTCCACACTCCATCATGGTAGAAACCGTGTCTCCTGTTGAACCGAAGATCGTGACCTATGGCGATGCCGCCCAGGCGGAGCGTCGCCAGCGGCTGATCGAGCTGCTCAGGTGCTGCCCCATTCCGGACAGCGAGATCCTGCTCAACATGGGGCTGTTCCTGGTGCCCCAGACCCTCTCACGTGTGCTGTTCATGGATTTCCTGTACCGCCAGATCCTGGAGGTCCAGGGGGTGATCCTGGACTTTGGCACCCGCTGGGGCCAGAACCTGTCCCTGTTCACCTCGCTGCGCGGCATCTACGAGCCCTTCAACCGATTGCGCAAGGTTGTCGCCTTTGACACCTTCGAGGGTTTTCTCGGCTTCTCCGGTGAGGACAAGACCGGCAGCATGATGGACCACGACTACGGTGTCACCGCGGGCTACGAGAGATACCTCGCCGAGTTCGTCGAACTCCAGGAGCGCGAGAGCCCACTTTCCCACATCCGCAAGCACGAGATCAGAAAGGGCGACGCATCCAAGGAGATCGTGGGCTATCTTGAGGAGAACCCGGAGACGGTGGTGGCGCTGGCCTACTTCGACTTCGACCTCTACGAGCCCACCAAAGACTGTCTCCTGGCCATCAGGGACCGGTTGACACGGGGCAGCGTGCTGGGCTTCGACGAACTCAACGACCACGCCTGCCCTGGGGAGACGCTGGCTGTCAAGGAGGTGCTGGGGCTGGGCCGTAACGCCATGCGTCGTTATCAGTACAACTCCCGCACGTCATACATGGTGGTCGAGCAGCTCTGACGGGTCGAGCAGCTCTGACGGCAAGCCCACGGGAAGAACACGGCGCTGGAGCAGCGCGTCACACGTGGACCGAGCTCGTGCACGGAACGATCGTGCTGGCACACGGCCGGGTGTAATCCGCAGCAGCGTGCAACTGTTCCAGATAGTCGCGCAGCGCCTGCTCGAGCGGTCTCATGACCAGCAGGCCGGCCTGGCGCAGCCTGCGTGTGGCCAGGCGCGAGTCGGCGGGCCGCGGCACCGCGCCGCCGAACCGCTCGCTGGTCACCGGCCTGACCCGGACCTTCAGGCCGGCGATCGCGAACACCATCCGGGCCAGCTCGAACCATGAGCAGCCGTCCCCGTTGACGGCGTGGTAGATGCCCGGCGGTGCCTCGCGATCGACCAGCACGACCAGCTGGCGGGCCAGGTCGCGGGTGTAGGTCGGGCTGCAGCGCTGATCCGCAACCACCTCGACCTCGCCGCGATTCACGGCCAGGCAGAGCATGGTCCGGACGAAGTTGCGACCGCCGGGCTTTCCCCGGCAGGGGTTGGTGCCGAACAGCCCGCTGGTACGAACGACGTGGGTCCTGTCGTGCCCGGCAAGGGCCAGGTGCTCCCCCATGCGTTTGGTCCCGCCGTAGATGCCGAGCGGCGCTGGCATGTCCTGCTCGGCGTAGGGCGACCCCTTGCTCCCCGAGAACACGTAGTCAGTGCTGATGTGGACCAGGCGCGCGCCGGTCTGGCAGCAGGCGCGGGCCAGGTTGCGCGGACCGAGTGCGTTGACGGCGAACGCCCGATCGGGCTCGTGCTCGCAGCGGACAAGGTCATGGAACGCGGCGGTGTTGATCACCACATCGGGCCGCAGCTGCGTAACCGAGCTCCTGACGGCGTCTTCATCGGTGATGTCGAGGGTCGCGTGGTCCGGCGCGACCACGTCGTGGCCCGTCAGGGCGTCCAGCAGGTCCCGGCCCAGCTGCCCGCTGCCGCCCAGGAGCAGAACCTTCATCGTCAGCGTCCCTTGACGGTCCAGACATCCCCGAAGCTGTCGGGCGGAATGCGCTCCTCGTCGGGCTCCGTCCGGTCGTAGACCTCGGAGGCGATGGAGACGAGCTGCGTGTCGTCGGCCAGCGCCATCCAGCCGTGATACACGCCGGGCGGCACTGTCACCATCGCGGGGCAGCGATCACCACACACGATCGTCTTCATGTTGCCGTGGGTCGGGCTGTCGGACCGGTCGTCCTTGAGCACGAACTTGGCGGTCCCGTGGCTGATGAAGAACCAGTCCCACATCCTCTCGTGCTTGTGAAACGCCCTGATGGTGCCGGCCTTGATGTCTCCCACCAGGTAGACCTGACCGAAGCGCGTGAAGTGGGGGTCAGTGCTACGGAAGATCTCGATCAGATAGCCCCGGTCGTCCACGTGGGCCTCACGTGGAACCACGACGACCCCCTCGATGTGGTCCGGGCTGGCGACAGGCTCCAGAGCGGCTCGCGACTCCGCTGGCATGTCTGCTTCGGCGACAGGCTCCAGAGCGGCTCGCGACTCCGCTGGCATGTCTGCTTCAGGGCTGGCGGCAGGCTCCGGAGCGACTCGCGACTCCGCTGGCGCGTCTGGTGACGGTGGTATCGCAGCCCGTATCTGCTGAACCACGGTCTCGGGCACCCCGGCCCACATCGGCGGGGCCTGCAGCGGCCGCGAGACATCCTTTCCCTGGCTGCCCTGGCTGGCGGCGGCCTCCGCCTCCTGGAGCATGGCGGTTGTGTCCCGGTCCCCGGGGACGAGCTGGAGGATCTGTCGACAGGCCTCGGCGCACGCTTCGAAGTCCTCCGCTTTCATGCACAGCTCTGCCAGGTTGCTCAGCCCGACGAGGTTGTCCGGCTGCTCGGCCACCGCGACCTCGAAGGCCTCCCGGGCCTCGTCCTCGAGCCCCATGCCGAAGAGCACCGCCCCCATGCAGTTGGCCAGGTCGGGGTAGCCGGGCTCAATGACGGAGACGGCCTGCAGGTAGCCCAGGGCCTCGTGAAACTCTCTACGGTGGTAGGCGCACTTGGCGAGGCCAATGTGGGCGCGCGAGGCGAGTGCAGACTCCAGGTGACGCTCGTAGAGCTCTGCCCCATCAGAGACCAGCCCGCTGGCAAGGTACGCATCCGCCATCTCCAGGTCCCGTTCCACCTGAAACAGGGGAAGGCCAAGAGACACCATGCTGTCAGCACTCATTGATTCGCTCTCTCTCCTGCCTGTCCAAACAGGTCAGCAAGGGCCATGCCACCCAAAACTGGCCAAATTCTCGCCACCTGCGAGATGGGCCCGGAGCCGGATCGTCAGCAAAGTGGCGATCTGGAGCCAGTGTTCTGACGTCGACACGGCTCCCTCCGCGTCCCCTGTGCAGCAAAGCGGCGAGAAAGGTCACGGATCCTCGTCACGACGAGAGCGCGCCGTGGCCACGCGGTGGCATGATGATTGCTGACCCTTGACGAGTGACCGCGGGTCGAACGACAACCCTCCTGTTCGTGGCCGCCTTGCTGCTTCCCAGCGCGGCGGGTCGAGCCAAGGACACAGGGGGGGAAGTGGAGCTGGTGCACCTGCACACGAAGGAGACCCTGCGGGTCAGGCCCGACCGGATCCCGGCTCCGACGGCGATCAACCGGTTCATGCGCTGTGCCTCGGACCGCAAGTACACGTTGATGGATCCGCGGCTGGTGCTCGCCGCGGTGCAGGCGGCCCGCAAGCTCCAGCGATCCAAAGTCTTGATCATCTCCTCGTTCCGCACATCACGGCTCAACGCGGCCAGGCGCGCCGAGGGGCACCGCGTGGCCCTGCGGAGCCGGCACATCCATGGGCAAGCCCTGGACATCCGCGTCCCGGGCGTGTCGACACAGCGGCTGTGCGCTCATTTCCGGTCGCTCCGGCTCGGCGGCGTGGGCTGCTACATCCCACTGCGATTCGTCCACATCGACCTGGGACCTGTTCGCACCTGGGATGGGTGAGGATCAGGCGAACGTGTCGACGAGCGTGCCGAGCATCTGGTCGGCCGTGCGGATGACCGCCACGTTGGCCTCGAACGATCGCTGGCTGGTGATCAGCTCGACGGTGTCTCTGGGCAAGCTCTCGAGCGAGCGCTCGGGGTTCGCGACGCGATGCGCCACCTCGGCCACGGTCCCCTCCGCCCTGGAAATGGCTGCCACGGCCACGTTCATGATACCCTGGATCATTGGTAGATCGTGACGGTTGGGCCGTCCGATGTAAAGGGATCGGGTGATGAAGGCAAGAACAAAGTCCATGTGGAAGGGCAGCAACGTGCTGGTCAACCAGGAGGACATAACATCCCTGCTGAGCGAGCACTGCTCTGCGCTCCTCCCTGGGATGGTTATCCTTCCTGGCCTCGGTACGGTCATCCCCGCACGCCTCGCCCGCCTGATGGGCGACCTCCTGGTACTTGACCTCCTGGGCGACACGAAGGGACAGCCGCGGTTCCTCACGAGCTGCGTGGTCAGCTACTACGTGGGCAGCTGTTCCACGGTGTTCATCACCCGGGTCGAGTCCTTCATCCTCGGCGTGGATGAACAACCCTCCAAGCTGACGGTCAAGATGCCAGGAGCGATCACCTTGGCCGAGACTCGCCAGTCTGTCCGGGTTCCGGTGGTCGAGGGGGTCGATCTCGACGTCGTGGCCAGGCAGCAGGACAAGACCTGGAGACCGCGGCCGCTGGACATCAGCCTCTCCGGGATCCGGCTGGAATTCGCAGACGATCCCGGCCTTGCCATCGGTGCAAGGCTCCTGGTGGAGCTGGCGCTCGAGGAACAGCGCGCCAGCCTGCAGGCGGAGGTGCGTCGTCGGGTGGGGACCACCATCCTCGGCCTGTTCTTTCCGGGCGTGTGGGAGGGCGACGAGCTCAACCCTCCCCAGAGGTATGCCAACATCGTGACACGCATCGAGAGGCACTGGATCAAGAAGGGCGGGATGTGAGTGCGACGTCGGGCCCCTCGGCTCGCGAGAAGATGGATCGTCGCCTCTCGCTGTGCATGATCGTCCGCGACGAGATCGACCTGCTCGACCAGTGCATCGACTCCGCGGCCGGGGTGGTCGACGAGATCATCGTCGGTGACACGGGCTCGACGGACGGCAGCCTGGAGCTGGCGCGGCGGCGCGCGCATCGGACGCTGGAGATCGCCTGGACCGACGACTTCTCCGCGGCCCGCAACACGACCCTCGAGGCGGCGACCGGCGAGTGGATCCTGGTGCTGGATGCCGACGAGCGCCTGCGGGTGAACGACGAGGCGGCCCTGGCGCGGGCGCTGCGGGCCCCGGATGTCCTGGCCTACAGGGTCAGGATCTGCAACCACCTCGGGGACCGCAAGACCGGAGACGTGCATCTGCTCAGGCTCTTCCGTCGATTGCCCGCCCTGCGGTTCTCGGGCAGGATCCACGAGCAGGTTGCGCCGGCCGTGAGCGGGATGCTGGGATTGCAGTCCGGTGGGGCGGGTGGGAGCAGACAATCGAATGCCAGCTGGCGCACGGCGACGCTGCCAGGTGTTGTGATCGACCACGTCGGCTACGATCCGAGGGTCAGGGACCAGCGGGCCAAGTCCGCACGGAATGCCCGCCTGCTCGGGACGGAGCTTGCCGAACACCCTGACGATCCCTACCTGCACTACAAGCTGTCCCAGGCTCTGGAGCACCCTGACGAGGCAGCCCATCATCTACTGCGTGGAGCCAGCCTGCTGCTGACCTGTCCACCGCGTAAGCTCCGAGCTCAGGCCTATGCACAGGAGCTGCTCACCGCCGCCGCCCTGCAGTGGCTGGAGAGCCAGCAGCCGCAGCGGGCCGCCGAGGCCTCCCGCCTGGCACTGGCGCACTTTCCGGACCACCCCGCCCCCCGGATTGCCCTGGGGCTCGCGCTGCTCCGCCTGGGAGACATCGCCGGGGCGCGCGAGGAGCTGGAGCAGGCTCTCGAGACCCGTCCCCCGGTTGATGGCTTCCACTTCGACGCGCCGACGGCAACAGTGGCCGCGCTGACCGGTCTCGCCAGGGTGCACAGGGAATCGGGAAGCGCAGATCGCGCCCTCGAGCTGCTGGCGGGCCTCCGACGGCAGCACCCGGACAATGACGATGTGCTCCTGGAGGTGTTGGAGTGCCTCCTGGCCGCCTCGAGACCGATCGACATGCTCCGTGAGGGCCTGCTCCGGCTGCGTCAAGGTTCGAGCCCCTGGCTGCTGGTGCTGTGTGCCAGGGCAGC
>Ga0180009_10001356_pt1 | contig 30277 bp, 22 predicted proteins | sample OS_PC_MetaG_FD_123537 | JGI IMG/M metagenome (GOLD analysis project Ga0180009, IMG submission 123537) | Groundwater microbial communities from the Aspo Hard Rock Laboratory (HRL) deep subsurface site, Sweden - OS_PC_MetaG | ecosystem: Environmental > Aquatic > Deep subsurface > Groundwater...
GATTCCGGGCATGCGTTTGGACAGCATGCTTTTGCCGGAACCCGGCGGCCCGGTGAACAGAACATTGTGTTTCCCCGCAGCGGCAATCTCCAGGGCCCGCTTGGCGGTCTCCTGGCCCCGGACATCAGAAAAGTCGAGGGCATCGGGGCTTTCGGTCTCCAGCTCATTCTCGATGTCGGACAGGAACTCCGGCAGATATTCTTCATCCTGGAAATGGGCCACCACCTCGGCGATGGTGTTCGCCGTCAGGATGGTGAGCCCCTCCACCAGGGAGGCCGCCGTTCCGTTTTCCTCGGGTACGACCATGGTGGTGATACCGGCTTTTCTCGCTGCCAGTGCCACGGGCAGCATTCCGTCAATGGGTCGGATGATGCCTTCCAGTGACAGTTCCCCGATAATCAGGTTGGAACGCAGGGATTGACCCGGGATGGCGCCACTGGCCTCGAGGATGGCCATGGCGATGGGCAGATCGAAGCCGGTGCCAATTTTGCGGATATCCGCAGGAGCCAGGTTGACCACCACCTTCCGTACCGGAAACCCGCCGCAGGCGTTATTCAAGGCCGCCATGATCCGGTCCCGGCTCTCCTTGATGGCTCCGTCCGGCAATCCCACGATACTGAAATGGCCCAGCCCGATGCTGACATCCGCCTCTACCTCGATCACATGGGCATCGATCCCGATGATGGTCGCTGTGTTGGTGATGGCAGTGGTCATGAATCAAAATATGAAACAGGTTCAGGCAGGAAATTCCTTTCAAGACTAAGTATCTCTAAAAAGAGTTATTCAAACCATTCCTCAGTTGTCTTTTAAAGTCAAGTACACTTCATGAGTCACGGAATAAGAAAAAGAATCAAGTCGTGCATTAGTCAAAGGCAGATTTGACCCCTTTTCTTTTTTTTTATGAATGCATGAACCCGAGTAGCTCGATTATTTTTAAAAGAGTTATCAATCTTATCGGATCCGAATCTAAGATTTATTTTCACAGTTGAAGATGTTACGCCTCCACCAGATTGTTGTCCGGATTGTAACAGTGGGGTGGACAATTTTCATAGAAATGGGCTTGAGTTCGGTGAGATGAGGTGGTAGCATAAAAATTATGAGCATATGATCAAAACGACTCGTTCCGATTGTTCCATTGGTTTTATTCAATCCCAGGGAGAATAGCCATGGCCGAAATCGCCATTATACGATGTGAAAAAAATCTGGAAAAATGTCCGTTGAAGAGTTGTTTGAAGTCGCTTGTGAATAAAAAAGAAGCGTTTAGCCAATATTCACATGTATCTCCAGCGGGTGTATTTGTTTGTCGTTGTCCGGGTGACAATGTTGTTGAATTGGCCAGAAAGTTGAAATCAAAAGGAGCAGAAGTGATTCATTTTACAACCTGCACCTTTGCGACGAAAACCTCAAACGGATGGTGTGCTGAAGAGGGCGGATTTTGTGAGAGAATTGATGACATTATGAGATCTGTCCATAAAAAGGCGGATATACCGTGTGTGAAGGGGACCGCGCATCTTCCGCAAGGCTATGTCCCTGTGGTGCTGGGCTGATTTTTATCGAAAACCCCCGATGCGATTGACTCAGTTCCGGAGAAGCGGAAGTTCATGATCGTTCGCTTCATGCATTTGGATACGTGCGGTTGCCTATCAGTGTGCAACAACCGGGCGCAATATGGTTTAATCAATGATTTGTCACATGCAGGACCTTATATTCAGGAGGATTAACAATGAAAATTGCGGTGAGTGCAACGGGAAGTGACATCAATTCTGAAATTGATCCCCGATTTGGAAGATGTTCATGGTTTATAATTGTTCAAACAGATGACATGAGTTTTGAAAGCGTTCGTAATGAAAACGCGGATCAGCCCAATGGCGCAGGGATCCAGGCTGTCAGACTGGTTTCTTCATTGGGTGTTGGCGCGGTATTGACCGGTCAATGCGGGCCCAAAGCATCTCAGGCATTTTCCGGTACCAATATCAGGGTGGTTCTGGACTGCACTGGCACCGTTAAACAAGCTGTGGAGCGGTTTAAGTCAAGCGGCGATGCCCCCGTTTTAGCCACTGAACCTCTTAAGGCACCAACCAGCAACGGGTCAGAACCCATTGGTCGATGTATGGGCGGTAAGGGCAGAGGCCTGGGTATGGGCGGTGGCAGAGGCCTGGGAGGCGGCAGAGGCCTGGGAGGGGGTCAGGGAATGGGCAAAAGTGGCGGCGGTCGACAATAGGGCAATATCAAATTGGATCTCTTTCGGCTTGACCGTTTTTCCGGTCTGTTCCGTCAGCAACGGACTCAAGCAAGTCAGGATTCCCTCCAGAATCATCCTGTGATGACTCAGCAACGGGTTGTCAATCACCTGCTGGCATAATTCAATCTGTTGTTGACGGACCACGACTCTGAAAGTGGTGATATTGCAGACCGTTTGATCATAGGCACTGAATTGCTTCAGCCCTTCGAGCACATTGTGGTTGTTGACAACGATGTGCCCAACAATGCCGACATTTGCCCATCTAAGGGCTTCGTTGACGTTTAAACCCGGGCTGGAATCCCCGGTCATGTCAGAAATTCGTGTTTCCAAGCGCTGTAACTGTTGCGATGTCCGTTGCAGGCCTGTTAACTCGGGCAGTTGAACTGCCCTTTGCAGCAGAAGAGACAAAACATCCCCCCTGATTCCCTTTTCCCTGGCATATCCGACAATAGCCGAAAATCAGCGGATGATGAATATTTTGGCTTGTGTTCATCTGTCATTTCGTTAAGATAGGGGCAGTTTTGGGAAACATTGCGGTTGCTTGTGATCCTGAAAGCGTCTCTCTGACAAAGGTACCCGGTTTCAGGAAAACCGTAACGATTTCCGGAAATCATATAAACCGCTTTCGTATTAGAGCATGTTTTTTCTCGATTCATCATTGAAAGTTTGGTCAGTTCCTATAGTATCGTACCTGTAACGATGCCAGTGAATCAGCAGGACCAGCGGAATTGCGCTTGATCCCGGTGACCCATCAGTTTCCCCGGGCCGCAGTGGAGGACTGGTTTCAATGGTGTATCCGACAATATGCAGTGAATTGTAACATATTATCTGGCATGTGTTGCATGGCAGATTGGCATCTATAACCCCGGCAGAAAATGGAGAAAATATGAGTGCAATCATTCAGGCTAAGTTAATCGGCAGGGCATTGGAACAGGCGGCAGTTGAGTCAGCCGGTGACACCATGATGATTTACGAGGGAAAAGCGATCTCATTCGGCGAGGTCAATGCGGTCTCGGACCGGGTGGCTGCTGGTTTGTTGAAGTTGGGTTTCAAAAAGGGAGACAGGATTGGAATCATTGGATTGAATCAGCCGGAATGGTTGTATACCTATTTTGCAGCTGCAAAGATTGGTGTTGTGATCACCGGATTGAGCGTTCGTTACCGGGATTCGGAGCTTGAGTATATCCTCAACCAGAGCGAAACGCGTGCTGTCCTCAGCCTCGCTCAACTCGGCGAAATGGACTACGTGACGTTTTTCAAGGGTTTCAGGGAAAAGATACCGTCCGTTAAGGAATTTATGTTTATGGGAGGCGACGGTTTCGACGGCAGCATCCCCTTTGCCGGACTGATGACCACGGATATTGACAAGTCGGTTCTGGATGCAGCCAAAGATCGGGTGCAACCCGCTGACGATATGATCATTATTTACACTTCGGGAACCACCGGGACACCCAAGGGCGCTGTTATCAGCCATAAGAGTCAACTGGCTTCCGCCACGGCCCAGGCGATCCATACGAAAATCAATTCGGATGATATTTTTCCGATGGCCCTGCCCTTCAATCATGTGGGGGGAATTACCTGCGGGGTGTTGACCGCCCTTCTTGGCAAGGCGAAATACGTCCTCATCCCCATGTTCAGCCCCGACTATATCGTCGAGCAGATGTCCCGTTACCCGATGACCATGGCAACCGGTGTCCCGACCATGCATGTGCTGCTGATGATGACAAAAGCCTATATGGACCTGGACCACAGTAAAACACGCATTGTCGTCGTCGGAGGGTCCAATGTTGACGGGACCCTGTTGAAACAATTGTATGACACCTATCCCAATGCCAAGGTGATGAATCTCTATGGCCTGAGCGAATCCTCCGGAATGCTTGTTATGAGTCCATGGGAGAGTGACTTTGATATGACGGTGCAGTCAATCGGAAAGCCGATTGGCGAGGTGACCGTCAAGGTCGTGGATGGAAATGGACAAGCGCTGCCGACCGGGGAGATTGGTGAACTTTGTTTCAAGGGGGATGCGGTCATCAAAAAATACCATAACATGCCGGAGAAAACCGCGGAGGCATTTCGGGATGGCTGGGTTCATACTGGCGACATGGGGTTCCTGAACAAAGAGGGGTATATTATCCTCAAGGGACGCAAAAAGGAGATGTACATCCAGGGTGGTTTCAATGTCTATCCTGTGGAAGTGGAAAACCTGATCGCCAGTCACCCGAAGGTCGCCATGGTCGCCGGCATCGGGGTGAAGGACAATGTCCTGGGTGAAGTCGGCCGATACTATATCATACCGGCACCGGGAAGTGATCCGTCCGAGGAGGAGATTAAATCGTTCTGCAGAGAGCATCTGGCAGATTATAAAGTTCCGAAACAGATTGTCTTCCGCTCGGAACTGCCCATGACACCGGCCGGGAAAATCATGAAGTCGGCCCTGGAAAAAGAGTCGTGAGGCGTTCCTGTTTTTTTCCCTGTTGACGGAACCCATGATATTTGAAAAGCTGATGCCGTCCTTGATAAGAATTTCATTTTATCAGCAAGTTAACTTCAATCAGGGCGGATATAATGAGTGATACAAAAAGGTCAATGGGGAGATCTTACCTGAAACCCATGCAATTGATGCGGGGAATTTTCTCTATCGCCTGGCGCATACCTTTTATTATTAAACCATTTAAAGATATCCTGGCCCTGAAGGATGACAGTCCGGTTTCCATGGGAACAGTCCTGGAAAGGAATGCGGTCACGTTTGGCGAAAGGCCGGCACTTCTGTTTGAAGATAGAACGGTTGGTCATCGGGAGTTCAATGAAACGGTGAATCGGTATGCCCACTATTTCATTGAAAAGGGGGCTGGCAAGGGAGATAAGGTGATTGTGCTGGTGGATAACCGGCCGGAACTGCTCACGATTATCGGTGCGCTGTCAAAAATCGGTGCGGTTGCCTCCTTGATCAACCCCAATCAACGGGGTGAGGTCCTCAAACATAGCATCAACCTGACCCGTGGAAAGATTTTCATCGTCGGAGAAGAACTGTGGGACGCGTTTGAGACAATCAGGCCGGATCTGGACCTGGATGAAAACGACCACCTGTTGTATCAGAGAGATGAACATGATAAACCGTTACCGAAGTCCTATGTCGATCTGGACACGGCTGTCCAGACCCAGCCGACGACAAATCCGGATACAGTCAGTTCTGTTTGTCTTGGGGATCCATTTGCCTATGTGTTTACGTCCGGGACGACAGGCATGCCCAAAGCTTCCGTTCAGACCCATCGACGCTGGTTTTCCGCCCAGTACTGGTTTGGAAAGATTGTCATGAATCTGAAGCCCGACGATGTTCATTATTGCACATTGCCATTCTGCCATACCAATGCACTGCATGTTTCATGGGGAAGCTGTGCCGGGGCAGGGACGGCCATCGCCTTCCGTCGGAAATTTTCAGCCAGCCGGTTCTGGGAAGACACCCGCCGGTTTAAGGCCAACTCATTCATCTATATCGGCGAAATCTGCCGGTATTTGATGAATCAGCCGCCCCAGGCGGATGATCACCTGAATCCGGTCACAAAGATCGTCGGAAATGGCCTGAGACCGGAAATCTGGACGGCGTTCAAGAAGCGCTTCGGTATAAAATATGTGTATGAGCTGTATGGTGCGGCAGAGGCTCCTCTGATTTTTACTAATTTACTCAATATTGATAAATCCGTCGGCCTCTGCCTCACCCCTTTTGCCATTGTTCGATATGATATTGATGCGGACGCGCCGGTCCTCGATGAGAACGGAATGATGCAGAAGGTCGAGCGCGGAGAAGCGGGTCTTTTAATCAGCGAGATCTCGGATACAATGCCATTTGTTGGTTATACGAATAATAGCCAGACGGACAAGAAGATCCTGAGAGATGTATTTGAAAAAGGGGACATGTGGTTTAACTCGGGGGACCTGGTTCGGGACCTGGGTTATCGCCACGCCCAATTCGTCGATCGATTGGGGGATACCTTCCGCTGGAAGGGAGAAAACGTCTCCACCAGCGAAGTGGAAAAGGTGATCAACGGTTTTCCCCAGGTCTCAGAATCCACTGCCTATGGCGTTCTTATTCCGGGAACGGAAGGCAGGGCCGGTATGGCAGCCATCATTCCGTTTACTGATTTCGAAAAGTTCGATGTGACAGGCTTTGCCGAGATGATCCGCAGATCACTTCCCGCCTATGCGGTACCCAAATTCCTGAGATTGAAGACGAAATTTGAAACCACCGGCACCCATAAAATAAAGAAGAATATCTTGAGAGATGAAGGGTTTAACCCCGGTATCGTGACAGACCCGCTGTTTGTTCTGCTTCCTGGCAGGTCAGGTTATGAACCGTTGACACCGGAGATCTACCGGGAGATAGAGGAGGGGGCACATTCCTTCTAACAGGGGGAATGTGCGGTTACATCCGTCAAGTTTTGATCCGTGCGTCGTTACAGACCCGCTTTCGCCTTGGGCAGTCGACCGAGAACCGGTGTGAACAGGCTGCCGATATACAGGTAGTCTTCGGTTTCGGTGATGCTGGTATTTACCGGATAAGCGGCATCGGGATCCTGAAGGTCCTCTACCACTTTCCCCGTTTCATCCAGTGCAATAATGTGACCGTAGGGTGTTGCCTGTGGACGCATGAACGCAGGCAGACGCTGGACAATCTTCCGCATGAAGGGGCTGGCTGACATGTTGTCGAGATCTTTGCTGCGGGGGGAGACCAATGCGACCCAGTATCTTCCATGCAGGCCCGTCGAGATATTATCGGGGAATGAGGGCAGTTCTTCGACAAACGGTGCGCTCTTGCCTGTTTCGGGTCCTGCGATCCAATACCGCATCACTCGGTAACTGCCCGTCTCATTGACCAGCACATAAGTCTGGTCATGGGCGACGGCCACACCATTCGCAAAATTCAGTCCCTTCAACAGGGTTCTGGTTTCCCCGGTGGCGGGGTCATAAACCAGCAGACGGCCGTGGCCGCCATGTTCCATCAGATCCAGCAGGCTTGATTCGTAAGTGCCCCCAAACGCCTGGGCACCAAATTTGGTGGATGCGTCAGAAAAATAGATTTTCCCGTCCGCGGCGACATCCACATCGTCGGCATATTTGATCGGTATGCCATCGGCTTCAGTGGTCAGCGTGGTTATCTTACCGGAAGGATCAATGGACAGGAGGCCACGATAGGCATCTGCCACGATCAGGTTGGTGTTGGCGTCGAAATCGATTCCGAGGGGTCTGCCGCCGGTGTTGACCCAATTCTCAGGGTTGGATCCATCCGGGTTCAGCCGGATGATATTTCCGGCATGGGTGGCAGCATAGATTCTCCCCTGGCTGTCCAGGGCGATATCCTCAGGACCATGGTTATCGCCGATCTTGAACACCTCAAGTCCTTTCAGACGTTCATTTACGGCAAACACGCCGGTATATCCTGGATTTGGCGGAGCCGTCCAGGCCACCGGATCGACGGGGATGGGCATGGCAACGAAGTAAAGAATCAGAATGATAGCCAGTATCAGGATCAAACCCAATATTTTTTTAATCATGACGATCTCCAGGTTTCATGTTTCAGATCAAGTGCAGAGATAAAGGTCCTGTGAATCAAAGCGCCTTTCCAGACAGGGAACAGTTTTTTCAGGGATACTACTAAAGCATCGGCTATCTGATTGTCAATCACACATCTGAAAAGAATGACCCCGGGCTGTTACAGCAGAAATCAGACAGATCTGCAATGCCACCTGACAGTGGCCGCTCCGGTCCGATATAAGGGTACCCTGATTAACTGGAACTCAGTCAGTTTCAAAGGGTTCCTGGGATGGACTCGTGGGTTTCTTGAAAGATCGACCCTTTGCTGTGGTAAGTTGGATAGTTTTTATAGATCAAGGTGCCCATAAGCAAGACCGGTTGCAGTGCCCGGGCTCTATCAACCAAGGGGCTGCTGAACTCAACGAAGCCGGGTTTCCCGGCGTTATCGAATGGGAAAACAGGGATAGCATCGGGCAGGTGCCACCGGTTTCCTGTCTGTCCATGACAAAGGACTGATCAGGGGATCCCTTGTCCGGTATATCCAGGCACCTGATATCGGTAATCCAGACGGTGAGCAGTGTGCCAGGGAGAACTGAAAAAAGGTTGGCAAAGAAATGGGATTGCAGCATAATTGAGTTTTCATCGGTTCACAGTTGGTTGGCACCAAATCATCATGAACCTTGAAAAACACCCACTGGCCGGAAAACAGGCAGTGACTTTCTTCTCAGAAAACATTCAAACAGAGGTCAAATTGGTTGCAACAGCTTCAAACATGTTACCGCTGGGAACAAAGGCGCCGGATTATTCCCTTCCGGATACCGTCTCCGGAAAGCAAGTCAGTTTATCGGAGATCGGCTCGAACAAAGCCAATGTCATTTTTTTTATTTGTAATCACTGCCCATTCGTCAAACACATCCTGAAGGTCCTGGTTCAGGTCGCATATGAATACAAACAAAAGGGCATCGCCTTTGTGGCCATCAGTTCCAACGATGTTGTCAATTACCCGGATGACGCGCCGGACAAAATGAAGGAACTGGCGGTTGAAATGGATTTTTCTTTTCCCTATCTCTACGACGAAACCCAGGAGACGGCGCGGGCCTACCAGGCAGCCTGTACGCCCGATTTCTTCGTTTTTGACAACGACCTGAAATGTGTCTATCGAGGGCAATTTGACGATGCACGCCCGGGGAATGACATCCCGGTGACCGGCCAAGATCTGAGAAATGCCCTGGATCGCATGTTGTCCGGAAGCCTGCCCGATAACAGACAAAAACCCAGCATGGGCTGCAACATCAAGTGGAAATAGCCCCCCCGGCCGTATCCTCATCGCCAGACAGTATCCATCCAATGACTTCGTGAGAAAGACATGAAAACAGTGGGAAATACAATTCTGATTACTGGAGGAACCTCTGGAATCGGACTTGGCTTTGCAGAAAGGTTTTTGAAACTTGGCAATCGGGTCATCATATGCGGGAGACGGGAGAACCGTCTGGTTCAGATCAAAAAAGACCATCCGGGTATAGAGACACTGACCTGCGATGTTTCTGAGGCGAAAGAGCGGGCGATACTCTGTAGCAAAGTCATGGGCTTGTTCCCGGCAATCAATATTCTGATGAATAATGCCGGCATTCAGTTTCAAATGAACATGACGACACCTGTGAATGTGGATATGCTGCGCATGGAGATTGAAACCAACCTGACGGCGCCTGTTCATCTGACTTCCCTGTTTGCAGGCTATCTGGCTGCGAAAGAGGAAGCGGCCGTTATCAATATATCATCCGGACTCGCGTTTTCACCCTATGCGGTTGTGCCGGTTTACAGCGCAACCAAGGCCGCCCTGCACTCCGTAACGATGTCACTCCGATACCAGTTGAGGCAGACATCGATCAAGGTTTTTGAAATCGCCCCACCAGCGGTCGATACGGAACTTGGCCATCAGAACCGGTCTGACAAATCCCAGTCCCATGGCGGAATTCCCGTTTCCGAGTTGATCGATGCCTCTCTCCAGGCCATGGAAAAAAATATCTTTGAAATACCTGTGGGTATGGCAAAGGATTTACGGGAAAAAGGGGAACAATTCTTCGATCTGATGAATAAATAACGGGACCAGGTCCGAATCGGGTCATTGATGATTTCCCGACCCCTCATTTTTGAAATGGGGAAATGTGAACGATTGGTTAACGACCTGACTCATCATATGGATGAAGTAGCAAAAAAGCCGGCAGCGGCTTCGGCTCTCTTCCCGAATAAGTTCGAGGCTTTGTTATTACAATGGTTTCTGAATATCTGTGAATACAGAAATGCGGTTAATGAGACGCTTCAGGGAATTATCAACAGAGGACATGTAGATAAACATTGACACCTGAAAAGCGGTTTTCTATGATGACCGGGTTGTCTTATGCTTGAAAACAGTGTTCAGCCCGGTATTTTTTTGTTGTGCAAAAGAATTTGATCGACCTGGAATTACCGAAAGCGGTTTCCAGTCATCCTGTTATTTCACCCGCAACTGGCACCGCCAGCAGCAGCTGCATCTAATAAAAAAGGAGGTTATCATGAAAAAAAGTTGGTTTTGGCTTTTGATCGTTTGTGTTTCATTTTTGTTCATATCTGCGAATGCGTTTGCCGAATCCGGGGATACGCTTATCTGGGGAAGAGGCGGCGATTCGGTGATGCTGGATCTGGCTCAGGCCACTGACGGCGAATCCATTAAAGCCGGGATACAGATTCTTGAAAACCTGGTCATGTTCAAAAAAGATTCGATGGAAGTCGAACCGCAACTGGCCGTTTCCTGGTCGGTATCGAAGGACGGACTTACCTGGACCTTTAATTTAAGGAAAGGGGTCCTCTTTCATGATGGCACTCCCTTCAATGCCCAGGCAGTTGCCGACTCCTTTAACCGTATTATTGATCCAAACCACCGCTTTTACAACTTTGGTAAATGGAAGTATTTAAGCCTGTCGCTGAAACCGGTTACCAAAATTAATATTGTGGATGACTATACCATTCAACTGGTAACGGCAAAACCTTTTGCACCCCTGTTAAACAACCTGGCACTGTGGTTGTGCCCGATTCTGTCGCCTGCAGCAATGGAAAAATACAAGGACCAGATCGGTATGAATCCTGTCGGCACCGGTCCTTATAAACTGGTGAAGTGGAATAAGGATGATAAGATCATATTGACCCGGAACGACAGCTATTGGGGCGAAAAAGCCAAAATTGAGCGGATCATTCTGGTATCCATTCCCGAACCTTCCGCGCGTCTGATGGCCATTCAGTCCGGAACCATCGATATTGCAGACGATCTGGATCCGGATTCCATTACCATGGCCAAAGCGAACAAAGACCTGGTGGTTAAAACCGTACCCAGCATCAACATCGGCTACCTGGCACTGAATACAGAAAAACCGGCTCTGAAAAACCCCCTGGTTCGACAGGCCATAAACCATGCAGTCAATAAGCAGGACCTGATTCAGGCCATTTTTCAGGGTCTGGCGGTTCCGGCAAAAAATCCGTTTGCTCCCAGCATCTGGGGATACAATGACGATATTGAGGCGTATGCCTATGATCCGGCAAAAGCCAAGGCCCTGCTGAAGCAAGCCGGTTTTGACACAAACCAGGTATTGGAACTCTGGGCCATGCCTGTTTCAAGAGCCTACATGCCCGATCCGGTCAAAACGGCCGAACTGCTTCAGGCCTATCTGAGTGCGGTCGGAATCAAGAGCAAGATCGTCCGATACGATTGGGGAACCTACCTGAAAAAAACCTCCAACGGCGAACACGATATGTGTATGCTGGGATGGCTGGGTGGAAATGCTGATCCTGATAATTTTCTCTACGGGCTGCTTTCTGCTGACGCGGCTGTCACACCCGGGGCGTCCAATGTCGCGCTCTGGAAAAATGCTGAGTTCACGGCGCTGGTAAAAAAAGCGCAGGTCGTTTTTGATATTGCCGAAAGAGCCGCGTTTTATAAGAAGGCCCAGGTCATCGCCCATGATGAAGCCCCCTGGGTGCCGCTGGCACACACAACAACCATCCGTGTCTATAACAAACGGATTCATAACGTCCCGCTGCGACCGAACGGATTGAATTCTTTTCAGATGGTCGAGAAGGACTAAACGAGCCAACCCATGACGCCTGGTTATCTTTTTAATAGGCTGGTTCAACTGGTGCTGATTCTGCTGGGAGTCTCAATCATCGTTTTTTTGATGTTGAGAATGGTTCCCGGGGACTCAGCACAACTCCTGCTGGGCGAATTCGCTTCGCCCCAGGAGCTGGCATCCCTGCGTGCAAAACTCGGTCTGGATAAACCGCTGGTCGTCCAGTACTGGATATATCTCAGGAATATCCTGTCCGGCGATTTCGGGAACTCGATCCGTACCGGTGCGCCTGTGATCGGGGAAATCATGGAGCGGTTCTCCGCTACCCTGGAACTGTCGATCATGGCCATGGGGATCGCTATTTTTATTGGAATGATTGCTGGTGTGATTTCAGCGGTGTACCAGCAATCCATATTTGATTATGCGTCCATGCTGGTCGCCCTGTTCGGTGTGTCGGTCCCTATTTTCTGGCTCGGGTTGATGCTGATCTATTTCTTCTCGGTCAGGTGGCAGGTACTGCCCATGATGGGGCGTCTCGATATGATGATGGACGTTCCCCGTGTCACGGGGATGATTTTTATCGACAGTCTGATTTCACTGGATTTTGAAGCCTTCTGGAACGCTGCGCAACACATGCTGCTGCCGGCCATCACGCTGTCAACCATTCCCATGGCCATTCTGGCAAGGATTACCCGATCCAGTATGCTGGAAGTATTGCGGAAAGACTATATCCGTACTGCCAAGGCCAAAGGAATGTCAGAAATGGTGGTCATCCTCCGGCATGCATTGCGGAATGCCTTTTTACCCATTGTCACGGTCATGGGAATCAATTTCGGCATTCTGCTGGGAGGAGCTGTATTGACTGAGACGATTTTCTCCTGGCCGGGATTGGGACGGTATGTGGTCGATTCCCTGATGGCCCGTGATTATAGTGCTGTACAGGCATGTATTCTGATTTTTGCCGTATTGATGACAGGGATTAACTTCATGGTGGATATGATATACGCCATTCTGGATCCGAGGATACGTATCAATGAATAGATGGGATATGTTCCATGATTTAATGGACAACCGGAGCGCCACGGCGGGTCTGATTATCATTATTCTGATCGTGATAACGGCGATTATCGGTCCCTGGCTGGCACCTTTCAGTCCGATTGAGCCGATTCCCCTGGACCGTCTTCAGGGTCCGGGCTTGATCCACTATTTCGGGACTGACAGCCTGGGAAGGGATGTTTTCAGTCGTGTGATCTATGGTACGCGGATATCCCTGATGATCGGGCTCATTTCGGTGGTCATATCGCTGGTCCCCGGAACGTTGCTGGGACTGTTATCCGGATATTTCGGAAAGCGTGTCGACAGTTTCATCATGCGTACGATGGATGTGTTGCTGGCTTTTCCGGCGATTCTGCTGGCCATCTTTATTACGGCGATTCTGGAACCCAGTCTGACCAACACCATGATCGCTGTGGGGATCGTTTACATTCCCCATTATGCCAGGATTGTCCGCTCCAGTGTTCTTTTTCTCAAAGAGCAGCTCTACATTCAATCGGTCAGTCATCTGGGCGGCAGTCATCTGAGAACGATATTTATCCACATCCTGCCAAACGCCATGCCCCCGATCATTGTGTATGCCACCCTGGGAATGGGAACAGCGGTTCTTCAGGCTGCCGCCCTTGGTTTCCTGGGGCTCGGGGCCCAACCGCCCCAGCCTGAATGGGGGGCTATGCTGTCGGAAGGCAGGCAATACATACAGATTGCGCCACACGTCGGTGCTTTTCCGGGATTGGCGATTTTGTTTCTGGTGCTTGGCTTTAACCTGTTTGGGGACGGACTGAGAGATATCCTGGACCCCTCTTTAAGATCCCAATGAACACACCACTGTTGGATATTCAGGGGCTTACCACCCAGTTTCAAACCAAACGGGGACTGGTAACAGCGGTCGACAATATTGATCTGACCGTCGGTGAGCAGGAAACCGTGTGTGTTGTGGGAGAAAGCGGGTGCGGAAAAAGTGTCCTCTCCCTTTCCATACTCCAGTTGGTTCAAAAACCCCAGGGCCGGATTGCCAAAGGAAAAATTTTTTTTAAGGGGCAGGACTTGTTAACCCTCAACCGGAGGGAAATCAAACGAATTCGGGGCAATCGGATTGCCATGATTTTCCAGGAACCGATGACGTCGCTCAACCCGGTTTACACCACCGGCTTTCAGATAGAAGAGGTCTTGAAAAAACACCGGGGAATGAAAAAAAAGGAAGCTCGGGAAATGGCTATCCAGATGCTAGACAGGGTCGGTATTCCTGAACCTGCCGCCCGGGCTCGGGATTACCCTCACCAGATGTCCGGTGGCATGATGCAGCGGGTCATGATCGCCATGGCCTTAAGTTGTGAACCTGAACTGCTGATTGCGGATGAACCGACCACTGCCCTGGATGTCACCATTCAGGCCCAGATACTGGATCTGTTGAACAAGCTGAAAGAGGAGATCGGGACGACCATTCTGCTGATTACCCACGACCTGGGGGTCGTGGCTGAAACAGCCAAATCCGTCATGGTTATGTATGCCGGCAAATCGGTGGAAATGACGTCAGCCCGGGAATTGTTCACAAGGCCGCTTCACCCGTACACGGTAGGGTTGTTCGAATCCCTGCCCAAACTCGGCAAGGCCCGTGTCCGTTTGAAACCGATTGGTGGATCCGTTCCCAGCCTGATCAACCTGCCACCGGGCTGCGCCTTTCAGGATCGGTGTTTCAAAGTAAAAGAAGACTGTAAAACGCATGCGCCACCATGGACCGAACACACCGGTGGGCACTGGATACGCTGCTGGCACCCAATGGAATAGCCTGATGAAATCAACCCTGTTGTCGGCCCGAAACGTAAAAAAATACTACCCATTGAAAACCGGGGCCTTTTCCAGGAAAAATATCCTGGTTAAAGCCGTTGACGATATTTCTCTGGATATTCAAAAAGGCGAAATATTTGGTCTGGTTGGCGAAAGTGGGTGTGGGAAATCCACGTTGGGGCGTATTCTGCTTCGCTTTGAGGAATTGACATCGGGAACGGTGATGTTTCAGGGAGAAAACCTGGGCGATTTTGACCGCAAAAAAATCAATGGTTTTCGGCGGCAGGCACAAATGATCTACCAGGATCCCTACTCCTCTCTCAATCCCCGAAAGAAAATCGGTAGTCTGATTCAGGAACCTTTGGATATTCATAGAATCGGTACCTTGAAAGAGCGAAAAGAGAAGGTACATTGGCTGCTGGAAAAAGTGGGTCTGCAGCCCGATCAGGCACGGCGCTATCCCCATGAGTTCTCGGGCGGACAGAGACAGCGGATTGTTGTGGCACGTGCCCTGGCCCTGAACCCGCTGCTGCTCATGGCAGATGAGCCGGTATCGGCCCTTGATGTTTCGATCCAGGCACAGGTAATCAACCTGCTGCTGGACTTGAGAGAGGAATTTGCGCTGACCTATCTGTTCATCTCCCATGATCTGAGCGTGGTTGAACATCTGAGCGACAGAGTAGCGGTCATGTATCTGGGAAAAATTGTTGAATCGGCGGATAAAGATGCATTCTACAGCCATCCTCTGCATCCGTATTCCCGGGCCTTGCTGTCGGCAGCCCCGGTGCCGGATCTGAATGGGAAAAAACAGCGTCTGATTCTCCAGGGAGATGTACCCAGTCCCATCAACCCGCCTTCCGGCTGTGCCTTTCACCCCCGCTGTCCACTGCGCATGCCCGAATGCGACAAAAGTGCCCCTGAACTCAAGGAACGAGCACCGGGTCACCGGGTCGCCTGTTTCGCCCAGACAGACTGATGGCATGTCGGACGTTGCATCTGAAACCCGTTTCAGGGGATTCCGTTTTCTTTCTCATGATCCATCCTGGTATCTGAGGCGCGAACATGAGTGATTTTTGGCATGACTTCACAATCGGTGCCTTGTTCAAGCCTGAATCGATCTTCATTGATCAGGACGGTGACGGCTATCCTGATGAACTGGGTCTGACCATCTGCATCGATCCCATGCTGAATAATTCGGATGTGTGGTCGGGTATTTTAAATCTGGTTTGCCGGTTGACCTTTGAGATCGTCACCTTCCCTCCATGCCTCGTCCAGAACAATCTGATCCCGGCCGACGGAAAAAAACGACGGCTGATTATTTTGTCTCCGGGCACGTCTCCGTCGGGCTATCAGGGATTACTGGGCAAAGGAACTGTTTTTCGCCCGAACCCGGAAACGATTTATGTGGCAGGGACCTGCGGAAATACATTGGGGATGATTCTCAGTGCACTGGCTATCGGAGACTATCACCGTAATGGCTCGACCATCGAACCATCCTGGGATCGTTTAACAATAGGGACGGAACCGGACGGCCCTGTAGCCATCTATTCCCTGAATCGGCTCTTGCGGACCGTGTCGTTGACTCCGGATTTCCCGGGATCGGACACCACCAGCAGACCCGCGAGTGGCCGGACCGCTTCCTCGGAATTCGATCTATTGGATCTGACGGGTGAAAACGGACTCTATACGAGCCCTGAAAGCGATCCAAGATCCAGGATACTGCGGGCCTGTATCCACCTGTGTCAGCCCATGACAACAAACGAACTCGGTCTGGCTTTATGTGAAGTTGTCTCACTGCTGGCACTGGAAGCCACAGACCTGACCCTGCCATTGGTCTTTTCCAGGATTCTGCCCGCCCGTGAGATTGTGATAGCGATCAATGAAGATACAACTGCCGACAATCTAATCCGTCTGCAGGAGACACCGGACGGGCAGCCAATCCATATTCTGGCTGAAGGGCGGGCAGACGGGCTGTCCCTGAACCTTAAAAACTGGTTTGACCGGGCTTTTTTGAAAAACGGACCCGACAGCACGCGGGCGGATCAATTCAGGCAGCAAGTGGCAGCGTTTCAGTCGCTTTTTTCAGGAAACGGATACTGGGGACGCTGGGCCCATTTCCTGATCGACCAGACAACCCCGGAGGTACCAGAACCATTGTCCATTCCGGAGCCCAATCGACAAAGACTGTTTCAGGGGTTGCAGCGTCTTGGATTTTCCAACCCGACCGCCATCAAAAAAGAGTCGTCTTTCAAACTGGAAGTAAACTGGACAGCTGAGACCGATCGGATCGTTGAAGAAATACGCCGTCTGCCAGAAGGAAAAGGGTCACTCCAGGGTATGATTCTGACGAGTCGGCCTCTCACGCTAAGACAGACGCTGCAGCGAACACTGGAGAACATTCTGGACGAAAAGGGCTATCAGTCGACGCTGACAGTTTTAAATGCCTATAAACCCGGTTTGTGCTGGTTGCTGGAGCAGGTGCTGCCGGTCTTGAAAAACCTGCACTCGCTTGACCGACTCGAGATATCATATCGACCGTTTCCAACCGGAAGGAACACACTGGAGTTGCGCAGTCGCTGGCTTCAAGAGCTTTTCCCCGGACCGGACTTGCTGGCGCGGGATCTGAATCTGGGTATTGAGCAGGTGCGGGTTTTCGAAGCTGATGACCCCATTGATATTTACCGCGTCATCGCCAGAGACAATGAAAACCGTGTCCTCTGGGAACAATCGTTCTCGCCACGCTATCTCGACATGGCTTATTTAACCGGCGATCCGGAAACCGGCAGGGTACATCCCTGTACCAGTGGCATACTGCTTCAAAACGAAAGCAGGATTGTGCTGGATCAGAATCTCCCCTCTGATCGAATCTCGTTTTGGACTGAATTTCAGTCCAACTGGTTGCCGGAACTGGAAAAGAGGATGGCAGACCGGTTGGCGGAAGAATCCGCTGCAGGACAAGCGGCTTTTTGGAAAGAGTTGCGGATTGATGTATATATTGATGAAACCGACGCCCGGCTCGGTTTTGGTGATGAACGGATCGGCCCCATGGAAGCGTTGCATGAGGACCTCTATTTTACGATGCTGGATTTTTTCAACCGGTTTGCCACGCTTCATTGTCTGCCTCCCGAAATCCAACTGGGGCAGGTGATTCCCAAGGTGTATACAACAAGCCCGGGTGGTGCCCCTTATGCGACGTTATCGGCTACACCACTGATCTGGAGTACCATTCCTAAATCGGTCCCCCGCTTTTTGACACATCAATCTGCAGTGGCAGCTGTGGGCAGGGAGAAAGGTAGCGAGTTTGTAGACATCAGGTGCCATAATACCGAGTTCAACCCCGAGGAACGCAGGCGTTTTGTATCTCTGGCGTCAGCCTGGGGATATCATGCCGAATGGCGGGGTCATGATTTAAGGTTAGACCAATCCTTGAAGGAGAATGCGACATCTGCTGAGAAGTACCCAGCCGAACCGGTCCAGAAGAAAATCCCCCGGAACCGGATGTTAACCTCCAGCGAGGTCAGGGATTGGATTGGTCATCTGGATACCCTGCCCCATCTCAGCACCTGGACTGCGGGTTTTTCCTGGCAGGGGAGACCCATCCCGGTGGTGGAAGCGGTTCTCAACCCGGAAAGAAAGAAAACCTCCCTGGCAAAAATGCGGTTGTTGAAACCGACCCTGCTCTTCAACGCCCGGCATCATGCCAATGAAATCTCCAGCACCAGCGCAACCCTGGAACTGGCACAATTCCTTGCAGAACACCCTGAGGGAAAGGAACTGCTGAAGATTGCCAACGTCGTCATGATTCCCATGGAAAACCCCGACGGGGTCGCTTTACTGGAGGACCTTCTGCCGGACTGCCCGGGGCACAAGTTGCATGCAGCCCGCTATAATGCGTTGGGTTGCGAATTCTATGGGGAGTATTTTCGGGATCCGCCCCGATTTCCGGAAGCCCTGGCCAAAACGAAAGCCTGGCAGCGCTGGTTGCCGGAAATCGTGGTCGACCAGCACGGGGTGCCCGGTCATGAATGGGATCAACCCTTTTCCGGATATGCCCCGTATCGCTTCAGGGAGTTCTGGATTCCAAGGACATTTGCCTATGTATATGTCCCCTTCATCCGGGACAGCACGCATCCCAACCACGCGGATGCGCGCCGGATCGCCGGGGCATTGTCCCGCGCCATGTCCGAGGAAAACGACATTGTGCAGCAAAATCATGATCTGTCTGAACGGTATCGTCGCTATGCCTGTGGCCCGGAGCCGGACGTCTTCCCTGCCTCCGGGGGAGAACCGTTGCTGGTGTTACCCCTGCAGGAACGCATCCACAAAACCAACTGCGCTGTTCGATTCCCGGATATCACCAAAAGCGAAATTATCGTTGAACTGCCGGATGAGGTCGTGTCGGGTCAACAATTCGCATTGTGCGTCCGCGCCAATCGGTTGATACAAAAAACCCTGATTCAACTCTGTCAAAAAACCGTTTGTTCACTGGACATCCAACCGGACGCGACATCAGGGTCCTGCCGGCTGCGCTATCATGAACCGGACGGATACGGCACCCAGGGCATCGCCCCTCTTAAAAACGGGGACCCGGCTTAATAAGTAATCCGGTGCACTGTTGCAGAGGTGACGCGCCGGAACATTTTCTCAGGGATAATTGATCCAGGGCTTTCTCCCTGTTCAGGTCAGCCTTCGATTGCTGATGCCAGCCTGCTGATACCCTCCCTGATTTGATCAACACTGGCGTTGGAGTAGTTCAACCTGAGAGAGCGGTCGCCTTCTCCGTTCAGGTGAAACGCCTGTCCGGGTACAAACGCCACCTTTTTTTGGATGGCGCGCTCAAACAGGGCAGAAGAAGATGCGTGAACACCCAGGGTCACCCACAGGAACATACCGCCCTCCGGTCTGGTAAAAGTGACCGTGTCAGGGAATTGTGCTTCCATTTCAGACACCATGCAATCGCGCTGGGATTTGTATGCCTGGTTGATGATGTTGATATGGTCGTCAAACGCATTGTTTTCCAGATATTCAACTAAGATGCGCTGGGCCAGGTAATTGGAGTGCAGATCTGCGGCCTGCTTGACAATTTTCAGCTTTTTCATGATGGTATTTTCCGCACAGACCCAGCCCAGTCGGATGCCCGGCACGGCTGTTTTGGAAAAGGAGCCCATGAGGATACCGAGGTCTCCCAGTCGATTTTTGACAGGGAGCGCGTGGGTTCCCATGAACCTTAAATCCCCATAGGGATTATCCTCCAGCAAATGCACCGAATATTCAGTCAGCAAGGCTGCCAGGGCTTCCCTGGTTTCTTCCGTATACGTAATACCACTGGGATTCTGAAAATTGGGAACAGCATACATCAACTTGACGGGATGTCTGGTCAGTATAGATTTCAGGTTATTGAGATCGATCCCGTTTTCATTCAGTCTGACCATGTGAATTTCCGGTTCATACAATGAAATGGCCTGAATGGCGCCCACATAACCCGGACGTTCAATCACCACATGATCGCCTCGGTTCAAAAAAACTTTAGAAACCAGATCGATCCCTTGCTGGGACCCGTTCACGATCAGGATGTCTTCCGGATGGACCGTCAACCCCTCTTTACGTTGATAGCGCTCGGAGATAAACTCTCGCAGGGGTAAATACCCTTCAGTGGTAGAATATTGCAGAACCTGCCGGCCAGAATCCCGGATTACCCTGTTTGCTGCTTCGGCCAGTGCTTCAACCGGGAACAGCTGCGGATTGGGTAACCCCCCGGCAAAGGATATGATTTCCGGTTGGTCGGTTACCTTTAATATCTCCCGAATGAAAGAGTCGTTGACATGATTCATGCGTGTTGCAAAGTGGCTGGTCATGGCTGTCCTAAAGGATTAAATTGACAGGGGCTGTAAAAATTGTCAGGTTTCCCTGGTGATCAAACCGCAAAAGCAGTTTGTCTTTAAGATTATACCCTATAACCAGCTGAGAAAATTAACAGATGCAGATTCCAGGAAAAAATGGCATAACAGAAACCATCAGCTGGCAATCAGACTTCTTCCTTTTAAAAAAATGAACCCATCCGGATCTGAATTTTTATATCGGTCACTTGCACGGGAAATCGGCAATAAAATCAGAGACAACACCTATAAATTGGGGGAACGCCTGCCGTCGACCAGGGAGCTGCATAAAAAACTCAATTTAAGTATCAGTACGGTTTACAAAGCTTACATCGAGCTGGAGAAGCAGGGTCTGATTGAAGCTCGGCCGAAATCGGGTTATTTTGTTCGATATTCTGCTGTATCTGTTTGGAAAGAGGGGTTGAGCGGTATTGAAAAACCGGAAAGACTGGATGTTATCATCCGGAAAACAGATGCGCTGGTGCCGCATCAAGTATCCCTGCCATCATTTGTCAACCACGTACTCAAAGCGGTTAAACATCCTGATTTTCTGCAACTGGGGTCTGCCATGCTATCCCCGGAGTTGTTGCCCTATCGCCAATTCAACAGGATTATGAAGGATATTTCACCGCAAAGCATGCAGGCGATTTTATCCTACAACCTGCCCCAGGGGGATCTGGAGTTGAGGAGACAACTGGCGCTGCGTTCTGTTGGCATTCTTGATCAGATTACAGCCGCTGATCTGGTGATTACCAACGGCTGTACCGAAGGTTTGTCCTTATCCCTGCGTGCCATCACACGGGCGGGGGATGTTGTCGCCATCGAATCCCCTGCTTTTTACGGTATTTTACCCGTTCTGGAGGAACTGGATCTGCTGGCGGTGGAAGTCCCTTCCGACCCCGTAACCGGTTTGGATTTGGATTGTCTGGAGGCAGTGATTCAGAAACAAAAGATAAAGGCCTGCCTGTTGACCCCGAATTTCAGCAATCCACAGGGATCACTCATGCCAGACGCAAAAAAAAGAGAGCTGGTTCGACTGCTCAGTCAGCATGAGATTCCGCTGATTGAAGATAGTATCAACACGGAGCTATATTATGACGGGAAAAGACCGGCTCTGGTAAAAGCGTTTGACCGAAAGGGACTGGTCATTACCTGCTCGTCCTTTTCCAAAACCCTGGCGCCGGGGCTTCGAATCGGGTGGATCATTCCGGGACCCCGCTATCTGGAAGCGATATTAAAGCTGAAGGCCGGTTTTTCGGTCTCCAACGCATCCCTTGATCAAACCCTGGTCGCCAGGTTTATGGCCCAGGGGACCTATGAAAGATATCTCCGGTCATTGAGAACCAGACTCAGAAAGCAGGTCAGCCGTTACGTGGAAAGCATCAACACCTGGTTTCCAGAACAGGCCCGGGTTAAGGTGCCGGTGGGGGGAATCCTTCTATGGGTTCAACTCCCCCCGGGAACGGATGGGATCCAGGTGTATCAAAAGGCACTGGAACAACGGATTTCTATCCTGCCCGGTGTGATATTCTCGGCTTCGGGACAGTATCAGAACTATATCAGAATCGGTTGCGGGAACCCATTTACTGGAAAGATAGAAAAAGGCATTGCCAGTCTCGGGTCCATCATCCAACAGCTGCGTTGATAAACTGGGGATTTTTCCTGCTGCAATGACTTGCCGAACCCTGCCATCTATGGCTCCTCTCCGGGATGGTACTCGCTCTCAAGATCTCTGCGAACGGCTTCTTCTGTCAATAATGATTCTTTCAGCACATGACGGGTAAAGGCTTGTGCCTGATCGGCATAATGCTTGGAGTCTGGTCGGTTGACATTGCCATACTGGTGACGACTCCAAGACCGCGCTCCCTGATCGCTGAATTCAACCACCAGAATATAAGAATCACCAGCGGTACCCACCAGATGCCCATCTTCAATTTTGGTATGAACCGCGTTCAAAGTATCGATGCTTCCTGACAGCGGCAGGTCTGTTGTTCCCCTGCGCAGCCTCTGCAGAGTTCCCAGGGGAACATCAACCCGTTTAAAATGCTCTTTTAAAAAAGCAACAGCGTTCTGGAACTCTGTTTCCACGGCAGGGACTGCCACCCCGGCCTGCTGACTGAATTGTGCTTTCCAGATGGCCCGATAGATCAGGTTCACCAGACTCGCACCTGTTGATTCTTCGTTGGCCTCGCCATTCCAGTCTTTGAGTATCTGCAGTGCTTTGGCTTCATCTGCATTCTGGGGCTGATACCGGGACGTCAAAGGATAAACGATATCCTGGAAGACGATGGAGGCCGCTGAGTACTTGCGATCAAACTTATACTCAAGAAATTCCTCCCGTGTGATTGAGGGATCTCCCCCAAACAGCTCATGGCTTCGCAATGCCCTGTTATTCATGCGGGTTTCAATCCCCAGGGTTGAACTGTAGGAGGCCGGGTCCGGATTTCCCGCTCCTGATGTGGTGAGATAAGGGGTGCTGTTGGTATTCATGATATATCCGGCAGCCGGATTCTGGACCATCGGAAGTTTTTCAAAAGGCAGATAACTCTGCCAGATGGCCTTGGAGGTATCTCCTGGAAGGATGGTCAACCAGTTGAAACTTTCATCACGGATGGGCAGGAGATGGTTGTATACATATAGAATATTCTCACGATCAGCAAACATTGTGTTCATCATGGGAATACCCTGCATGGCCATCGCTTTTTTCCACTCTTCCAGATTGCTGGCCCTGTTCATTCTGTACCATTGTTCAACCGAGAGTCCGGATCGGTCTTTACCGGCATAACGGATCGCATAGAACCCGCTGTCCAGTTTCATCACCGGACCATGGACGCTGCGGTATAAATCCCGGTGTACCGGCATGGTGAACAATCCAATATCAACATCAATCGTCGTTTTAGTCACTTCCAGTGCCTGCCACTGCCCATCAAGCTGGTAGCGCATGGAATGATCCGGATGCATTGTCAGTTTATAAATGTCAACACCGTCCGGTCGATTCACTGTATGTGCCCACCCCAAATGCTGATTATGACCATGAAGAATAACTGGAGAACCTGGAAAAAGACCGCCAATCATATTCCAGCCTTCTTCTGAAACCAGATGGGCTTCATACCAGGCCACAGGTCCTTCGAACGGTTGATGGGAGTTGATGTTGAGACGGGTAATACCGTCAGCGGAACGTCCGGGGCCAACGGCATGGGCATTGGACCCCATTATCTCAGAACGATACCATGACGGCAGCCGGTCATTCCGGGTCAGAACCCGTTGAATCGGCTGACCAACCTTTATACGCGTTTTATCCTTTGACATCAGGTCTTCCAGCACAGCCCCGACGCCAATAAAAAGGGCCAGTTTGTGAACAAAACCGGCGATTACGTCTTTGCCCCTGAAGGGCAACAACCGGGTATCGACCTGATCCGGGTGGCGGTAGGCATACAGATTCAACCCGTCCGCATAGGCATCGAGCAATCGCTTGAACTCCGGTGAAATCAACTGTTCATATTGGCGGTCGACTTTTTCCGGCAGATATAAAAAGCGCACCAGGTAATCATTGATCAGTCCAATCTTATTGAGCATCAGCAAGGAAAGTTGCCCGCGCGCTGCAGCCACCGACCCCTGGATAATCGGATAATCGTCCTCGGCATGAGCGTAGGCTAAACCGAACGCTGTGTCCGCGTCTGTTTTTCCAAAAATATGGGGGACACCCGTATTATCTCTTAAAATCCTGACCTGTTGTGCTCTTTCAAAAACACGCTTGTCTGGAATGGGGGCAGAAGGTCTGAGTTTTGGTCGAATCAGATACCAACTGAACCCAATGACAATCAACAAGGCAGAAAAGCGAAGCAGTTTTTTCCCAGGAATCAACCGCGTTAGAACTGTCATATGACCTCATGATCGAATTTGTTTATAAAACTCTCGAAAAATGGGCAATTTTCGAAAAATTATTTTGAATCAGATAGATGAATCATTTTTTGAGGGCAACTTGATTAATTAAAAATATCGGTATCTTTTAAGCAACAACCGGTCGTTTTTCGGGTGTTGTTTCAGAATTGGGGCGGGCTGCAGGCCCGCTGGAAAGCTATTCAGTTCAATTTCCGCTCAGCCCCGAAGGTATAGTGTTTCAAGAACCTTGGAAGCCATGGATGGCTTCCCGGAGCTCCAGGAGGATTCATGCGTTTCTTGAAACACAATACCTTTGGGCCGTATACAGGTGAATAGTTAAAAATATCGTAACTATTCTGCAATAGTTACGAGTTAATAGGGTCGTGACCTGTATGTGATTGAACGGAGCCGACACCTCACAAAGAACACCCATTTGTTTAAAACGGTTTATTAATCCTAATAAGGTACGTTGGACGCTCTTTTAATCGAACTTACACAAGTTTCTGTCATAATTCACCTCCTAAGTCGCTATATTTTTAATAACCTGAATTATTGTGCAATTTAGAGCGGGATGACAGCCAGTGATCTGATGCCGACGTCCTTATCAGCCAGGACACTTGAGCAGGGGTGTTAAAGGGCTATTTTCACTCCACGTGGTTTTGGGCAGCCCTGTTTTATTGAAAAAAACCGGGGCCTTTGGTCTGGGTCAGGGAACGATTGTTATTTTGATGGACGTTTTCGCTTGCTTTCAAAACAATAAACAACGTCTTTAAATAAGCGAATGGTTCCGTGCCAGCAGTTCCGATTTTCAAGAAACGCATATATCCTTCCTGGAGCTCCGGGAAGCCATCCCTGGCTTCCAAGGTTCTGTAAAACCGGAACCGCTGGTGCTTCGCAAGAAAAATGTGTTTAAGTGAACGGCATTGAAATAATAGTCACATTTATCAAATCAGGTAGTTGTTACGGGACAGGCCGTTCACAGGTAAGCAAGCGGCCCTTGGTTTCAGGCAGATTGTCCTCTGCCGGTCATGGATGATCATCTCCTGCCAGTCGCCTGTAATATTCCTGCAACAGAAATCTCCGGAATGACCGTCCGTTCTGCCATTTTCTGCAGGGTCATTGAAACGGTGTTCTAAAGACTGATCAAAACCGGATGATGAATAAACATAAGGAATTGTTATGCTAAAAAAACCAGATCTTGATTGTTTTTTCCAGCCCCAGTCAATCGCCGTGATCGGTGTCCCCAGTAAAATCCCGAAAAAAAACTGGCCCGGCATATACGGTTGCCTGTTGGCATATGGATACCCCGGCCGATTGTACCCCATCAATCCAAAAGCAAAGGAAATAGCCGGAAACAAGGCGTATCCCGATCTTTCCAGCCTGCCCGAGCCGGTGGATCTGGTTATCCTTTCCATTCCCGCCGAAGCAGTCCCGGCAGCACTTCGGGAATGCGCGCGCACGGGGAATCGCAATGTGCATATTTTTACAGCCGGTTTCAAGGAGACAGGAGAGCCTGCCGGTATCCGGCTGCAAAATGACATCCAAAAAATCGCAGATGACAATAACCTGCAGGTGATTGGTCCCAATTGCATGGGCCTGTATGTTCCCAAATCGAGGATTGCCACATGGGTCAAGCCACCTGACGCTATAGGCCGTGTGGCCTTTCTCAGCCAAAGCGGAGGTCACGCCCAGGATTTTACCAATTACGGCGCCAGGCTCGGACTTGGCTTCAGCAAGGTGGTCAGCTATGGAAATGCATTAACCCTGGATGCCGGTGATTTTCTCAGGTACCTGGCCGAAGATCCGGATACGGACATCATCGCCATGTACCTGGAAGGCGTTGCCGATGGACGGCGGCTTCTGGAGATCGTCAGGGAGGTGAACCAGTTCAAACCGGTGGTCATCCTCAAAGCGGGTCTGACTGAATCAGGAACCCGGGCGGTGGCATCCCATACCGGATCCATGGCCGGCCAGACGCATATCTGGGATGCCTTTTTTAAACAAAGTGGTGCGATTCCAGCGCAAAGTCTTCAGGAAATGGCCAATACGGTACTGGCACTGCAGCATATTGTCTCGGTGCAGGGGCCTGGTGTTGCCGTGCTTGGGGTTGGTGGCGGCGTCGGCGTTGAAGCCGCCGACGCCTGCAGCCGAGCAGAACTCAGCCTGCCGGACCTGCCTGAGTCGACCCAGCATAAACTGCGTCAATTTGTTGCCCCAGCCGGCAACATGATCAAGAATCCCGTAGATGCCTTTGTTGTGCTGCTCGATCTTCGGTTGCTGGCCAAAACCCTGGATATTATCAGCTCAGAAACGTGTTTTGATATGATCATTATCTCACTTCACCTGGACTGGATTTACGATATTGATGAAGGTCTGCACATCCAGGAACTGGCCAACTTCCTGGCCACCTCCGCCCGCAGGGAATTGAAAGGGAAGCCCTTTGCCGTTTGCTGGCGAACCACACGGCTGGTTCCTGAGATTAAGGAGCAGGGTCTGTTGTTTGAAGAAACGCTGCTCAAAGCAAATGTGCCGGTTTACCGGGAATTGGCGCAGACAGCGAATGCCCTCTCCAGTATTTTAAAATACCACCTGTTGAAAAAACAGCTCCGTAACTGAAATCTGAATTACCCCTCGAAATTTTAAGAGAGAACGGCGCATTCTCCGTATCTGATTCGGATTTCCCGGATTCTGCGCAGCACCACAGCTGATCCCGGGGGGTTGAAATGTTCCCGGCGAAAGGCTTTTCAGAGATTTCCAAATGCCTTGATAAACCAGTTCCAATTCTGAAAGACTGATGGGACAGAACATCTTCTAAAGAACCGTAAACAGGAACAAATACAGGAAGCGGGGACCATTTATGGAAAAAACAGAACAAATTCATTATCGGGCATGTCATCTCTGTGAAGCGACCTGCGGTCTGGAAATCCGCTGTCGGGGAGCTGAAATCCTGTCTATCAAAGGAGACAAAGAAGATCCCCTAAGTCGTGGTTTCTATTGCCCCAAGGCTCTGGCGTTAAAGGATATCCACAACGATCCGGACCGGCTTCGGCATCCGGTTAAACGGGTGGGGGACAAGTGGATTCCTCTGGACTGGGAAGAGGCATTGGATATTACCGTGGAGGAGATCTTCAACATTCGCGAGGAATATGGTCCTGACGCAGTGGGGGTGTATCTGGGCAATCCATGTATCCACAACTATGGTATGCTCACCCACGGGGGACATTTCCTGAGCCACCTGAAAACCCGAAGCCGGTTTTCGGCGACCTCCCTGGACCAACTGCCCCATCACCTGGTCGGATACCTCATGTATGGTCACCAGTTGCTGGTTCCCATCGCGGATATTGACAGGACCGACTATTTTCTGATGATCGGTGCCAATCCGCTGGCTTCAAACGGCAGTATGATGACGGTTCCGGATATTCGCAAGCGCATCCGGTCTTTGCAGAACAGGGGTGGCAAGCTGGTCGTGATTGACCCTCGCTTGACTGAAACAGCAAAAGTTGCAGATGAACACCATTTTATCACTCCGGGATCGGATGCGGCTTTTTTACTGGCTATGCTCCAGACCCTCTTTGCTGAAAACCTGGTAGATACCGGCAATCTGTCTGCCCTGCTGGACGGTTTGGAGACGGTGCGCTCGGCGGTCAAGCCTTTCACTCCGGAAAGGGCCGAGACCTGGACCGGAATTCCTGCCACAACCATCAGACGACTGGCCCGGGATCTGTCAAAAGCGGACCGGGGTGTCTGCTACGGTCGCATGGGGGTTTCCGTTCACCTGTATGGTACCTTGTGTCAATGGGCTGTCCAGATGCTCAATATTCTGACCGGCAATCTGGACAGGGTCGGGGGAGCATTGTTCACAAAACCGGCCTTTGATACCATCGGTGGTCCGAGATCGAGACCCGGACACTATGCTGCGTGGCGCAGCCGGGTCAGTGCGCTGCCGGAATTCAGCGGTGAGTTGCCTGCTGTGACCATGGCTGAAGAGATGTTGACAGCAGGGAAGGGTCAGATCCGATCGCTGTTTACCGGTGCTGCCAACCCGGTTTTGACGGCTTCGAACGGCCGCCTGCTGGAAAAAGCCCTGGCGGGTCTGGACTTTATGGTATCGCTGGATCCATTTATCAATGAAACCACCCGTTTTGCGAATATCATCCTGCCACCGACCTCACCCCTGGAGCATGACCATTTCGATATTGGTTTTTTTGTCATGGGTATTCGTAACACCGTGCGCTATAATCAACCCGTGTTTGCCAAACCCGGGGGGGCACTACATGACTGGGAAATATACAGTGAGCTGGGTAAACGGCTGGCTGTGAAACTGGGTGTAAAACCACGGCCTGAGATGGCACCGGACGAGATGATCGATTTCGGACTTCAGGCAGGTCCCTATAGTTCCCATGCCGGCCATCCGGAAGCGATGTCACTGGCAAAGCTCAAGCAGAATCCCCATGGTATCGACCTGGGCCCGCTGCAGCCATCTCTGCCGGACCGATTGTATTCCGAGAATAAGCGGATCAATGGTGCGCCGGATCTGATCATGTCAGATCTGAGCCGTGTCGAGCAGGACCTGCGGCAATCCGGGAAAGGAAAAGACGCACTGCTGCTGATCGGCCGGCGTCATCTGTTCAGCGCCAATTCCTGGTTGCACAACACCAAACGGCTGGTAGGAATCAAAGAGCGCTGTCAGCTGTTCATGCATCCCGATGACATGGCCGATCTGGCGGTAAAGGACGGGCAGCAGGTCAGAATCACATCGCGGGTCGGCAGCGTGGAAGTCGGGGTTAAAGCCACGGATGAAGTCATGAAAGGAGTGGTCAGCCTTCCGCACGGTTGGGGGCATGATCGGCCCGGTGTCCGGCTGTCTGTGGCTGCTTGTCATCCCGGTGTCAGCATGAATGACCTGACGGATGAAAAGATTTTCGATCCGGTATCCGGTAATGCGTCGTTAAATTCTGTTCCTGTGACAGTCAAAGGTATGAATTAGAAAAACGCTGGATTGTTTTCCTGTGCAGGATTTGTCGGGTCGTTGATCAGGCTTGCATAAAACGGCCCGCTACCGGTCAAAACCAAATGGCCGGTATCAGGGTTCCGTCTCTCTATCATACCGGACGATCAGCAGCAGACCTTCTTTGCTTATCGCAGCCAGGCCTGCAGTGTCCTGCCCAATTTACAGAAAGAGATAGTGGGGGTGAGCTCAATTAACAGAATCAATTTTTGACCAGCATCGCAATCCCTGAGATGCATGCCCGACTCACACCGGCATCAGCCGTTTCCTGTCCGGGCATTTTATCCCAACCCCCTTTTTCCATGTATCCATAACGCTGCGAAGCGCTTAACGCCGAGAATGCCTTGAGTTTTTCATCAGCAGTGGGTTCCTGCATGAACTGGGCAACGCAAATTGCTGCATAACTTTCCATAACGGCATTCTGGGCCACATCCCGGGTGGTGCGCGTCGTTGACCAGCCACCCAGATTAAAGCCAATGAACATGATGACGATTGCGCCACAAACCAGTCCCCAGATACCGAACTTCAGAACTCCTGAGCTTAGCCCCTGGCAACAGTGGCCCTTGTTACCCAGGTAAGGGGTAAAAGGTCAAACAATACAAAGGGATTTACAGTTATTGGCAGACTCTATAAACCATCATTCCCTGAAAGGGCCGGATTTGCTAAAGATACTGAGTCAACAGCAATCGGTTCGTATCAATTCGAATTAAAGGAGAGCGATGGCTCAAATGGTTCTTCCGGTTTTTCCCGAAGGGACGACGATGATTTCTCCCGTACTCGGTTTCGAGAAACGAGACGGGCA
>Ga0180009_10001357_pt1 | contig 30265 bp, 29 predicted proteins | sample OS_PC_MetaG_FD_123537 | JGI IMG/M metagenome (GOLD analysis project Ga0180009, IMG submission 123537) | Groundwater microbial communities from the Aspo Hard Rock Laboratory (HRL) deep subsurface site, Sweden - OS_PC_MetaG | ecosystem: Environmental > Aquatic > Deep subsurface > Groundwater...
AGGAGTGCACCAATTATTATGATTGTACCAGCTGTAAATATGATGCAGGCATGCTCAAGGCAGTTTCCAGTGGGAAACGGATCAGCTGGCAGGATGCGATGCGAAAACGTCAGACACTGGACAGAATCTGCCGTCACAGTCTGACCAACCGTATGGATCATCGCATGTGCGCATACGATTATCAGTGTGCAAGTTGTGATTTCGATCAATACTTTGAAGAAGTGTATCAACAGAAGACAAAATCGATTCCTCTCAGTTCACAGAAAGTGAAAGGGTTCGAGGTTCCAAATTCCTATTATTTCCACAATGGTCATACCTGGGCCCGGATTGAAAGCGGCGGGAATATCCGTATCGGGTTGGATGATTTTTCGCTGAAACTGCTGGGTAAAGCAGACGCTTTGGAACTGCCTTTGATGGGCAAAGAGCTGAGTCAGGGTAAAATCGGCTGGGGTCTGAATCGAAAGGGCAACCTGGCGGATCTTTTATCGCCGGTCGATGGCATTATTCTCGAGGTCAATTCAAAAGTGCGCGAGAAGCCGGAAATTGCCAACGACGAACCTTATGGAGAGGGTTGGTTGTTCACAGTCAGAAATCCGAAGCTGAAGGAGACGATGGAGAACCTGATGACGGACAAAGAATGCCTGGGATGGATCAATGGGGAAGTTACCCAGCTGGAAAGCATGATCGAAAATGTTGCTGGACCTTTAGCTGCGGATGGTGGTTTGCTGCAGGCTGACATTTTTGGAAATCTCCCTGATCTTGGATGGAAGAACCTGACCCGGACGTTTTTGAAGACTTAACGCTCCCAGTTCAAACCGGTCGAAACAGGTGGTTGCTCAATCCTGTTTCGACGCAGAACACAAATGTGCTCATGAAATCGATCCAGAAAAGCAAAGAAGCGGGTTCCGGGGGAAAAATCTGTATCTGGGAGCAGGCAGGCGTCATGTCCCAGCCAGAATGCCAGGAGGAATTTCAGTGCGGACGCTGTGAAATCGACAGGGAGATGAGCAAGATTGCCAAAAGAAACAGCCAGCTTCGCAGTGAAGGGAAAAAAATCACCGGAAAGAATAAAGATGTTGTTTTCTGGAAGGATAAACTCAGGGAACTGCCGCTGGCGAAAAGACCCTGCCAGCACTACCTGAAGAGACAGATTCCGTACCGTAACTGCACCAATGACTATCATTGCCGGAACTGTGCCTTTGATCAGTACTTTAGCGACCAGTATGCGGTGTATGCGGTCATCAAGCCGATCGATGAACTGGATATTGAGGGAATAAAGATTCCCCAGGGGTATTACTATCATCGGGGGCATACCTGGGTTAAGCTGGAAGAGAATTCAGAGGTCAGGATAGGGATCGATGATTTTGCTTATTCATTGCTGGGACCACCGGATCGCATCGAAGTGCCGCTCATCGGGAAAACAGTGGATCAGAATCGACCGGAGATCCTCTTGATACGGGGTGAAAACCAGGTTCAACTGCAGTCGCCCGTCAGTGGCATTGTCACCGCCATCAATTCCCACCTGAGGGAAAACGCTGCGGACGCGTACGAACATCCCTATACCGACGGCTGGTTGATGCGGGTTCATGTTCCTGGTTTGAGAGAAAATCTGAAACAGCTCATGCTTGGCAGCGAGATCAAAGACAGCGTCAAAAAACAGATCGACTTGCTGTTTGAGATCATCGAAAGGGATGTCCAGCCTCTGGCAGCTGACGGCGGCCATCTGAAAAGGGATATTTATGGGGCCTTGCCCCAGCTCGGGTGGGAACAATTGACCCGAACGTTTCTCTCCTAGGTCCGTCAGGGATTGCCCTTCTCGGTGAAGTGTTTATTTGCGGCTGATTCGTTTGAAGGCATCCTGCAGCAGGACTTTGCAGTATCTGCAAAAACTCTCCGATTTACGATCCACATCCCGGATGCTCCTGCAGTAGTGCATGATGCAGGAAGCGTCTTTACAGTGCAGCAACCCGAAGGTATGTCCGAGTTCGTGATATACTTCCTTAATCACTCTCCGGGTCAGTTCCTCTTCCAGGTCGAGGGTTTTCAGGTCCTCCTTCAGGCGATGGCTGGAGACCATGCAGGCTCTGCCATCCAGCTGTGCCTCACCATAGACATGGGTCAAAATCGGGATGAACAGGTCCACCTGAACCAGGGCGACGATTTTCCCTGCCTGTTCTGGTGCATAGGCCTGCAAAGCTTCCAGTATTCTGGTTGAATGGTACTGGTTGCGCTCGCTGTCCAGTGCGAATTCGACATCTGCCAGGGTCTTTTTTGTCTGTGTGTGGACCCCGAACTGAACACCCACAGCTTCAGCCACGGCCATCAATTGACGATCCGAACAATTACCGATGGGTGTGATCAAAATGCTGAAGTTCGCTGGAGGAGTCAAGGATTGAACTGTAAAAATGGTTTAAAGGCATGCTTTTCGCGGGATTTTTCAGCCGCTGTCAGCTAACGCTTATGTGACACCATCATTCCGTTTGATGTCGTATGTTTTTATCTTGTTATATAAAGTGGAGCGGTCAATCTCAAGAATACTGGCGCACCGGCTGATGTTCCAGTCGTTATCGGTCAAAACAGTCATGATGTGTAATTTTTCCATCTCTTTCAGTGAAACTGGTTTTGGTGAGTATGAGTGCTCAAATTTGAATATGGGCAGATTTTCCGGTATGATGACATCCCCCTTGCAGACAACGACCGCTCTTTCAATGGCGTTTTCCAATTCCCTCACGTTTCCCGGCCACTCATAGATCATCATGTCATCGATCGCTTCCCGGTGGATTTTTTTGATGGACTTGTTGGTTTCCTGGGAGAAGCGGAAAAGGAACTGATCTGCAAGCAGGGGAATATCGTCTTTTCTTTCCCGCAGGGGTGGGATTTCGATCGAAATGACGTTTAACCGGTAAAAAAGATCTTCTCGAAACGATCCGGCCTTTATCGCAGCTTCTATATTCCGGTTGGTGGCGGCAATGACCCGGAAGTCCGATTCAATGGGCTGGGTTCCGCCAACACGGTAAAATATTCTGTCTTCCAGCACCCGCAGCAGATCGATCTGCATCCGCATGCTGATTTCGCCAATCTCATCGAGAAACAACGTGCCCCCATGGGCCAGTTCCAAGCGTCCTTTCTTGTTTTCTTTCGCATCTGTGAACGCTCCTTTCTGGTAGCCGAACAGTTCACTTTCCATCAGGTGTTCAGGGATAGCACCGCAGTTGATCCCCATGAAGGGGCCTTGATAGCGGGGACTGTGGGTATGGATTGCTTTTGCCGCCAACCCCTTACCCGTACCGGTTTCTCCAGTTAAAAGGACGGTGGACTCCATGGGGGCGATGTCCTGGATAAGACTAAAAACGTTGCGCATGGCACTGGACTGGCCAATCATATTTTCAAACCGGGTGATCTCTTTGTGCTGCTCCCTCAGATAAAGGTTCTCCATTACCTGAGCCTTGGTCTCGACTATTTTTTCAATCAGTACCCCCAGTTCGTTGGGGTCGAATGGCTTTAACAGATAGTCGTAGGCGCCGTTTTTCATGGCTTCGATGGAAGAAGAGATCGAGCCGAAAGCGGTAATCATGACAACGTCAATATCGGGATCCGTTTCCTTGACTTTTTTCAGTAACTCCAGCCCACTCATACCTTCCATTTTGATGTCAACCAGCAGGATATCAAAACGGGTTTTTTCCATTTTCTGCAGGGCTTCTTCACCGCTGACCGCTTTTTCGATGATGTGACCATCCCTCTCCAACCATCCACCCAAAGATTCGCGCATGATCAATTCATCATCGACAATCAGAATTTTGGTTTTCAGCATTTCGTTCTCCGTCTCAAAAAATCAAGTTGTTTTTGTCATGCTTTTTCCACTGATCGGGATCCGGATGGTAAATGTGGTTCCCAGGCCCTGCTTGGAATCAATCTCAATTTTACCGCCATGATCCTTGACAATACCATAGGCTACGGAAAGACCGAGTCCGACCCCTTTTCCCTTTTTCTTGGTTGTAAAAAAGGGTTCAAAGAGCCGGTAGATGTTTTCCCTGGGAATCCCAATGCCGGTGTCCTGGCATGAAAGGAAGACACAGTTATCAGAGAGGTCATAACCGGTAGAAATGGTCAGGTTTTTTGGAGTGGATAGCTCCATGGCTTCGACCGCATTGGAAATAAAATTCATAATAACCTGCTGCAGCTGATCTTCGGAACCGAGCAGTTTGGGAAGGTCTGGATCCAGTTTTTGAATAATGTTGATATTATTTAATTTTAAAAGGTTGGCATTCATGATGATCGTTCGTTCGATCAACTTGTTAAGACACAGTTTCTTGGTCTCTATTTTTGAATGCCGTGCGAAGGTCAGCAGGTTGGAAACAATCCGGCCCACGCGATGCAGTTCTGTTTCGGTCAGATCGAGGTACTGTTCAAATTGAGCGGTTTCCTTTTCTGTGACCGGACCTTCAGCGTTGATTCTCTTGATCAGTTTAATAAGGTTGAGTATCCCGGCAATAGGGTTGTTTATTTCATGGACAACGGCTGCTGACAGTTTGCCCAGTGAAGACATTTTGTCCTGATGCAGCAGTTTGGCATGTGTTTCTTCCAACTCCCGGGTACGTTCCTCGACCATCTGTTCCAGCTGTTTTTTGGTGGTTTCCTGTTGGTTTTTGATTTCGGTAATGTCCCTGCTGATCTCGATAAAGCGGGAGATTTTCCCGTCTGCCTCCCAGATGGGACAGACAATGACATCCATATGTCGGATATTTCCATGCCGGTCCAGTCGGGTGAGGTCTGCGCGATGACTGGATGTTTTATTGCGAATGACATCGTTTAATGGACAGAGAATGCCGTCCTCACTCAGGTGGCAACGGCGGTTCTCTTTCTGGAAGATTTCATGACACCGTTGGCCAATCACCTGCTCTCTCTTATATCCCATCTGGTTGAGAAATGATTCATTGACTTCCACAATCTTCATCTCGGGAGTCATGACAACAATAGAGTCCTGAATGTGGTTGAGAATGGTTTCCATTTCCTCGGTTCGGACCTTCAATTGCCGCTCGACATAGCCAATATCCTTCCACAGAAATCTGAAGACGTCGTGGGAAAGGATCCGGATATGATTGGGTCTTGAGGTCAAGACCTCCTTTAGTAATTGGTCATCGGGCTTCAGGACAATAATCAGATCGATGTTGTATTTTGGGTCATAGAGCTCGCGATAGTCTTTAAAAGTCAATAAATCCAATTCTTTGGCAAGCTTTATACCGGGCGAAAGGATATCGGGATCTGAAATGGCAATAATTTTCGGATTGCGGGCGACACGATTGTTGTCTTCTATCTGTTTCAGAATCACTTCAACACTATAAGGCCCCCCCCCGATGATACCGATGTTAATAATAGAAGGATGATGTTCTGTCATAGTTAAACTACCATTATGGGTTAGCGGTGCTTCACGCTGCTTTTCACTAGAAACGGTTCAGACAAGAAATGGTAACCTTCGGTTCACCCGTATTTGATTTCTATCACGTTTATTCTAATAAAACCATTATCCGGTATGGGTGAGCCCCCAGGTACCGTCAAAAGCGTCCGCACAGCCGTGAACATTGAAGGGTTAAGGATCTCTATGGCTTTTGGAAAAGACAATCCTTCATTGATACAAATCATGGCAGATAGAGATTTAGGATAGTGTGTATATGGTATAACATATTGTAAATAAAAGAAAATATATAACAAAATCGTGTCAAACCTGAGACTGTCTCAAGTTTGACAATCGAAAAGTCTTTATACTAGACTTTCGCTAGACTGTTAAGAGCAAAAGCTCACAATTACTCATCACCTTACTAAAAGTATAAACCCCAGTTTAGGTGAACCAGAATTTTTTTTAGGTTCAGGTCTACGAGACTAAAAAGAGTCTCAATACTTCCGGTGAATCAGGTAATAGCTTTTATCTAGATTGTTACACAGAATACCCAATCCTGTTTTTATTTTGACTTCAGTTTAACTTGCACAGGAGATATGAAATGGCGTCAAACGAGGTAGTCGGGTCCGTAATGGTTGTTGGTGGTGGTATCGCAGGGATGCAATCATCGTTGGATTTAGCCAACTCGGGATACTACGTGTATCTGGTTGAAGAATCGTCCGCGATTGGCGGTGTGATGGCGCAGCTGGATAAGACGTTTCCCACAAACGATTGTACCATGTGAATTATCTCACCAAAACTGGTTGAGGTCGGCCGGCATTTAAATATTGAACTTCTCACAAATACCCAAGTCAAGAGCATTAGTGGTGATCCTGGCCATTTTACGGCGCAGGTTCGTCAGACACCTCGTTTTGTAGACTTTTCCAAGTGCACCAGTTGTGGCGACTGTGAAAAAGTCTGCCCTGTAGATCTGAAAAGTGAGTATGACGAGGGGTTGATTACAAGAAAAGCCATTCACAGGAAATATACCCAGGCGATTCCGGGTACGTACACGATTCAAAAATCCGATCCAGCGCCTTGTCTCCTGGCATGTCCGGCAGGTTTGAATGTCCAGGGATATGTGCAGATGGTCAAGATGGGCAAATATAAAAGGGCTTTGGAAATTATCATGGAGGATTTACCACTGCCCGGTGTTCTCGGAAGAGTATGTCCTCACGGTTGTGAGGACGCCTGTAGACGATGTGATGTGGATGAACCGGTTGCGATCCGCGATTTGAAACGCCTGGCTGCCGATCAGTTTGATCCGAGAGAGATCGTGATCAAGTGTCTGCCAGAAAGGGATGAAAAAGTCGCTATTATCGGTTCAGGACCAGCGGGTCTTTCTGCCGCCTTTTTTCTGGCTAAGAAGGGTATTAGATCGACGATTTTTGAAGCACTGCCAAAGGCCGGTGGGATGCTGAGAGTGGGTATTCCCGATCACCGGTTACCGCCTGAAGTGCTGGACAGGGAGATCGAAGTGGTCACCAATCTGGGTGTCGAAATAAAAACCAATACGCCTCTGGGTCCGAATCTGTCGGTTGACGATTTAATGAAAGACTTCAAATCTGTATTTCTGGCAATCGGTGCCCACAAGGGTATCGAGCTCGGAATTCCAGGTGAAAATGTCAATGGTGTCAAACAGGGGGTACAATTTCTCAAAGAGGTCAATTTAACGGGAAAAACAACGGTTGGCAAAAAAATCGCCATTATTGGTGGGGGTAATGTTGCCATTGATGTTTCCCGTGCTGCTGTGCGGATGGGGGCAAAAGAGGTGACTATTGTCTATCGCCGTACCAGCAGGGAGATGCCAGCCTTTAAAGAGGAAGTTAAAGCCGCCCAGGATGAAGGCGTTCTGATTCGATTCCTGGCTGCTCCACAAGAGGTGATTGCCGAAGATGGAAAAGTGATTGGTCTGCGCTGTATTGAAATGGAATTGGGGGAGGCAGATTCATCCGGTAGACGGTCTCCGATCCCTGTGCCCGGCAGCGAATTCGAACTGGAAATAGACCAGCTCATTCCCGCTATTGGTCAAAGACCGGATCTCACGGCACTGGAGCATATCACGGGTCTGGAATACTCACGCTGGAGCACGGTGGATACCAATGCAATATCATACATGACCGATGTCGAAGGGATTTTTGCAGGCGGCGACCTGCAGACAGGACCCTGGACAGTCATCGGTGCAATTGCACAAGGGAAGGAAGTTGCAGAGTCTATTGAGCGTTATTTTAACGGTCAAGACCTGGTCGCAGGCCGGGAACCGATACGACTGGATGATCCGCAATACCGACCGGTAGAGGATGATGAGCCCCGGGCTGCTCGGGAGATCATGCCGGAATTGCCACTGGAACAGCGCAAAGGCAGCTTCAAAGAGGTTGAACTTGGATATGATGAAGCGAGCGGGAAGGCTGAAGCCAGTCGCTGTCTGAATTGCAGCTACTGCTGCGAATGTGGAGAGTGTGTAACCGCCTGTCTGGCAGAAGCCATTGTTCATGATCAAGTCGTAGTGGAAAAAGAAATTGAGGTGGGGGCGGTGATTCTCACAGGCGGGACCGATGTTTTTGATCCCAAAAAACTGGATGAATTTTACTTGTACGACAGCAGTCCCAATGTTGTCACCAGTATTGAGTTTGAGCGCATTCTGAGTGCCACGGGCCCGACCAAAGGGCATTTGGCGCGGCCGGGAGACCATAAAGAGCCCGAGAAAGTCGCATGGCTGCAGTGTGTTGGATCTCGGGATACGAATAACTGCGATAACGGTTACTGCTCCTCGGTTTGCTGCATGTATGCCATCAAAGAGGCGGTCATCGCCAAGGAACATGCTCCGAATGGTCTGGATTGCGCAATTTTCAATATGGATATTCGCACATTTGGCAAGGAGTACGAAAAGTACTATGAACGATCCAAGGAGCAAGGTGTTCGTTATATCCGCAGCAGGGTCCATACCATTACCGAGGTTCCGGAGTCAGGCAATCTGATTCTGAAGTTTGTTACGGAAAGTGGGGAGATACTGGAGGAGGAATTCGATATGGTGGTCCTCTCCGTCGGGATGGAACCGTCGCACTCGGCTATTGACATGGCCAGGGGATTGAATATTGAGCTTAACAGGTACAGTTTTATCAAAACCAATGAAATTGCTCCTGTGACGACGTCCAGACCTGGTATATATGTGGCCGGCGTGCTGCAGGGACCCAAGGATATTCCCTATGCCATCATGGAAGCCAGCGCGGCAGCCTGCTCGGCAGGCCGGGATCTGGCATCAGTTCGCGGTACCCTGGTGAAAGAAAAGGTTTTTCCTGTCGAGCTGGATGTAACCGCCGAAGCACCCCGTGTCGGTGTTTTTGTCTGCAACTGTGGTATCAATATTGGTGGGATCGCTGACGTACCGAGAATTACGGAATATGCCAAGACCCTGCCGAATGTGGTCTATGTTGAAAACAACCTGTTTTCCTGCAGCCAGGATACGCAGGAAAAAATGGCTGAAGTCATCAAGGAGCAAAAACTCAACCGGGTTGTGGTTGCGGCCTGTTCCCCACTGACCCATGAGCCGTTGTTTCAGGAAACGATGAAAAATGCAGGCCTGAATCCATTCCTGTTTGATATGGCCAATATCAGAAACCAGTGTACCTGGGTTCACTCCGGTGAGAAAGAGAAGGCCACAGAAAAATCAATGGATCTTGTACGTATGTCAGTCGCCAGGGCATCGCTGCTTGAACAGTTGAAATATCTGTCGGTCGGTGTCAGTAACCCTGTACTGGTCATTGGTGGCGGTGTCGCAGGAATGACGGCCGCTTTGAATCTTGCTGACCAAGGTTTCCCTACAACACTCATCGAAAAATCGGGGGAACTCGGGGGAGCTGCCAAGCAGATTCAGAAAACCTGGCAAGGTGAAGATATTCAAGGATATCTGGGGGATCTGATCCGCAAGGTTGAAAAACATGAAAAGTTAGAGGTTCTGAAAAACGCTGAAGTGGTCGATGCTCACGGGTTTATTGGAAATTTTGAAACCATTGTATCTGTGGCTGAGAAGACCCAGACCATCAAACACGGGGGTGTGATTGTGGCAACCGGCGGTCAGGCGACCGATACGAACGAATATTGTTATGGCAGCAATCCGCGGGTGACCCGCTGGCATGATCTGGAACCAAACCTGGAGAAATATCCAGATGCAAACAGCGTAGTTTTCATCCAGTGTGTCGGCTCAAGAGATGAGGAACGCCCCTACTGTTCGAAAATCTGTTGTACCGCCTCCATCTCCCAGGCGCTGGCAATTAAGGCGGAAAAACCGGATGCCAATGTGTTTATCCTGCATCGTGATATTCGGACCTATGGTGACAGAGAGGCGATCTACCAGGAAGCAAGAGAAAAAGGGGTGCTTTTTATCCGCTACGAAAAAGATCAAAAACCGGTGGTCAAGGAAGTCGACAACGGTCTTGAGGTCAGCGTCTTTGATCCGATTCTGCAGAGAGAGATTATCATTGAAGCCGATCTGCTGAATCTGGCGACTGCGATTGAGCCTTGCCACAATGAGAAGGTAACGGCAGCCTACAAACTGCCAGTTAATGCCGAGCGATTTATCATGGAAGCACATGCCAAACTGCGTCCAGTCGATTGTGTCACTGCAGGGATTTTTGTCTGCGGTATGGCCCACTATCCCAAACCGATTGGTGAATCGATAGCGCAAGCGCAGGCAGCTGTTTCAAGAGCGACCACCGTCCTGACGCGACAGACGGTTGAAGTGGAACCGATCGTTTCTGAAGTGAATGCCGATTTATGTATTGGGTGCGGTCTCTGCGGACAGACCTGCTGCTTCGGTGCCATTAATCTGGAGCCGGTGACAGGACAGGGGTACAAGGCACAAACTACGTCCGCGTTGTGCAAGGGATGCGGTGTCTGCGCCGTTGCATGTCCACAGCAAGCCATTAGTATGAAACATTTTAAAAATGAGCAGATCATTGCGGCCATCCGGGCTGGAATTGCTGCATCATAATTATCGTTAACAGGAGATTGTAATTATGGCAGAGACATATGAGCCAAAAATTCTGGCATTTTTATGTAACTGGTGCGCTTATGCCGGAGCGGATTTGGCAGGGGTATCCCGGTTCCAGTATCCACCAACATTACGAGTGATAAGAACCATGTGTTCTGGTCGCGTTGATCCACTTTTTATCATCGAAGGGTTTAAATGCGGTTATGACAATGTGTTTGTCTCCGGTTGACATCTTGGTGAATGCCATTACCAGGATGGTAATGTAACAGTCGCCGGTCGTCTTGAAGTTCTTTCTAAACTGTTGGATCTGGCCGGAATTAATCGTGAGAGAGTTCAACTCAGAAGAGTCAGTGCAGCCGAAGGGGCTTTGTTTGCCGAGTATGTCCGGGACATCAGTGAGACGGCAACCAAGCTCGGTCCTTTTGACAGGAGCAAGTATCAGCTGCAAATCGCGGCCATTGAAAGAGCGTATAATACAAGAAGGCTCCGCTGGCTGACCGGTATGGAATATCATCTGCAACACAACGACAATGTATATGAAACCCGGACAAATCCCGAACTCGTTCACGAAATACTGGATGAGGCAATTGAATCAGAGTATCACAAAGGATTGATTCTGGAAGTGCTAAAAGACGGACCGCTTTCAGTGAAAGAGATGGCTCAAAAAACCGGTTTGAAAGTCTATACGGTTTCAAAAAGGTTGAATGAGCTTGAAAAAGAGGGATTGGCTGAATTTAATTCGCACGACGGCACTACGCCCAAATTCATATCACTTGCGGCTTAGATTTTAGACTAACGATGTCACAAGGAAAAATAAAACGGGAAAGAGTTATGGCAAAAGCAAAAACAAATGGTAAAATCGGCTCTGCAATGGTTGTCGGTGCCGGAATAGCCGGAATGCAGGCGGCCCTGGATCTGGCCGATGCCGGATTCTATGTGCACCTTGTCGAGAAGTCCTCATCGATCGGCGGTATGATGGCGCAGTTGGATAAGACATTTCCAACAAATGACTGCGCGATGTGAATTATCTCACCAAAACTGGTAGAGGTCGGTCGACATCTAAATATTAATATTATTCCAAATACAGAAGTAGCTTCTCTGGAAGGGGAAGCAGGAAATTTCACCGCCAAACTGAAAAGTTATCCACGCTTTATCGATATTGACAAGTGCACCGGTTGTGGGCAGTGTGCCCAGGTATGTCCGGTGACCGCAGTCAATGAATTTGACTGCGGTTTGAATCTAAGGGCCGCAACCTATATTCAATACGCCCAGGCAGTGCCACTGGCCTATGGTATTGATCGCAACAGTTGTATTGGGTGCGGATTGTGTGAAAAGGTCTGCCTGGCAAATGCTGTTTCTTATGACCAGACGCCCAACAGTGCGGAAATTGAGATTGGAGCAGTGATACTGTCACCCGGTTCGGACGCTTTCGATCCGTCGAAGTTTGATAACTATAGTTACCTGAAGTATCCCAACGTAATGACCAGTTTGGAAATGGAGCGGATCCTGAGTGCATCCGGTCCCTACCAGGGACATCTCATGCGGCCATACGACCGCGAAGAGCCCAGGAAGATCGCCTGGTTGCAATGCGTCGGATCTCGCGATATGAACAAGTGTGATCACTCATACTGTTCTTCCGTTTGCTGTATGTATTCCATCAAAGAGGCCATGATTGCAAAGGAACACTCGAATGTGGACCTGAACTGCAGCATTTTCTACATGGATATGCGGACTTTTGGCAAAGACTTTGAGAAATACTATGAACGTGCCAAGGCTGAGGGTGTTAATTTCATCCGCTCCCGGGTCCACAGTATCGATCCCATTGGTGATACCGGTGATCTGAGCCTGAAATATGTCACGTCCGGCGGGGAAATCGTTGATGAAAGCTTTGATATGGTTGTGTTGTCGGTGGGACTTGAACCCAAGGAATCAGCTGTGCAGCTGGCGAATAATCTGGGAATCGAACTGAATCACAACAATTTCATCAGGACAACAGATAAGGCTCCGGTTTATACCTCCAAAGAAGGGGTGTTTGTCTGCGGCGCGTTCCAGGGACCCAAGGATATCCCACAGTCGGTTGTAGAGGCCAGTGCAGCAGCAGCAGCAGCCGGTGAAGTGCTTGCAGCCGTCCGGAACACAGAGACAAAGGATGTGGAGTTGGTTCCCGAAATGAATATTGCGGGTGAACCGCCCCGAATTGGGGTATTTGTCTGTAAATGCGGAATCAATATCGCGGGGGTTGTTGACGTGCCCGATGTCACCGAATATGCACGCACATTGCCCTATGTCGTATATGCCACAGACAATCTATATACCTGTTCTCAGGATACACAGGAGGTTATCGCCAAGACCATCCGGGAGCAGAACCTGAACCGGGTCGTGGTGGCTTCCTGCTCCCCCAAAACCCATGAACCCATGTTCCAGGATACCCTGACCAGCTGTGGGCTGAACAAGTACCTGTTTGAAATGGCCAATATCCGGAACCAGTGTTCCTGGGTCCACGCCAATAACCCGCCTCTGGCAACCTATAAATCGAAAGATCTGGTGCGTATGGCGGTGACGAAGGTCGGTTTGAAAGAGCCCTTGAACGAAATCAGCCTGGACGTTAAACAGTCGGCAATGGTCATCGGCGGTGGGATAGCCGGGATGACAACAGCGTTGAGTCTTGCTCGGCAAGGTTTTAAAACCCACCTGATTGAAAAATCATCCCAGTTGGGCGGTCAGGCCAAAAGTCTTTATAAGACGGCAAAGGGTGAGCTGGTCCAGGAAATACTTGGGCAAATGGTCGAGAACGTCCAGAAGGAAGCGAACATTGAGCTGCACCTGGATACGAGCGTCGCTGGTGTTGAAGGATTCGTCGGTAATTTCAAGTCCAAGCTGCTGCATGGTGGTGAAGTCACTGAGATTGAACATGGTGTGGCAACCGTCGCAATCGGTGGTTCAGAGTATCGGCCCACCGAATATCAGTACGGAAACGATCCGAGAATCGTTACCAGCCTGGAACTGGATAAAAAGATGATGGCGGATGATCCGTTGATCAGGGAACTTGCTACCGCTGTTTTCATTCAATGTGTCGGGTCAAGGGAGCCGGCCCGGCCGTATTGTTCGCGGATCTGTTGCAGCCATTCGGTTGAAGCGGCACTTGAAATTAAGGAAAAAAACCCGGACGCAAACGTGTTCATTATTAACCGGGATATTCGGACCTATGGGGAACGCGAGGAACTATACAAAAAGGCCCGGGAGGCCGGCGTCCTGTTTATTCGCTACAGCGCAGAGCAAAAACCGGAAGTGGTGATTGAGGATGGCAAGCTGATCGTCAAGACCTATGACGAAATTCTCGGCAGACCCATCGATATTGAAACGGACCTGTTGTCCCTGGCTACCGCTATTCTGCCAAACAGCGATGTGGAGCTGGCGCAGTATTTCAAAGTTGCCATGAATGATGACGGATTTTTTGTCGAAAAACACGCTAAACTGGGACCATCTGAGTTCGCAACCGACGGTGTTTTCCTGTGTGGCCTGGCCCATTTCCCGAAATCCATTGACGAATCCATCGCACAAGGTCAGGCAGCTGCATCACGAGCTGTAACCCTTCTGGCCAGAGGAACAGTCAAGACCAGCGGTGAAGTGGCTTCGATAAATCCAGTACTATGTAGCAGTTGCGGTATTTGTGTTGCAGTTTGCCCGTATTCGGCACCCAACTTTGTTAAAGAGGGGCGATTCGCCGGCAAATCTGAAATCAATCCGGTTATGTGTAAAGGATGCGGTCTGTGTGTCTCTTCTTGTCGATCCGGGGCTATATCACTCAAGGGGTTTGATAATGAACAGATACTAGCCATGATAGACGCTGCCTAAATTTATGGGGGGGGAGGGTAAAACGCCCTTGCCGTAGACTTGATTTCATCGGATGTTTAATCCGTTACAGGAGAGTAAAAATGTCAGATTGGGAACCAAAAATACTCGCTTTTTTATGTAATTGGTGCAGTTACGGAGCTGCTGACCTGGCGGGTGTCAGTCGTATGCAGTATCCGCCGAACCTCAGGGTTATCCGGATTCCATGTTCAGGAAGGATGAGCCCCAAATTTGTACTGTCGGCCTTTATGAATGGTGCCGACGGTGTTTGGGTATCCGGTTGACATCCCGGAGACTGCCATTACCTGGAAGGTAATTATTATGCCCGCAGGAAGTTTGCTTTGATGGGAAATCTTTTGGAATATATGGGGATCGAACGGGATCGCCTGCATTTTTCATGGGTATCCTCTGCGGAAGCCAGCAAGTTTATTACTGTCGTCAAAGAGGTAACTGCGTCTGTGAAGGCGCTGGGGCCTGCTAAAAAATTCGTTAAAGATCGGAGACAGGTGAGTTGATATGATTGGATATATCGATAAAATTAGGGAAGTATCACGAAAACTTCTGACTGAAGAGAAGGTGGACATGGTGATCGGCTACCGCAAAGGATCCCTGCCCATGATGACCGAGCCCTGTTTTGTGAAGCGTCCAGAAGATGTCGACACACTCGTCTGGGACTCTAACTGCAGGATTAACCTGGCGGCCTATCTAATGGACCGTAAGGAGAAGATAGGCATCATTGCCAAGGGTTGCGACTCCAGAAACATTATCAATCACCTGGTGGAAAATAAAATCAAGCGGGAGCAACTGGTCATCATCGGGGCTCCCTGCAAGGGTATGATTGATAAAAAAACGGTGACTCAACAATTTGGACAGGAGATCGACGAGTATCAAGAGACCGAAGACCAGATCACTGTCAAGGGTGGCGGAGTCGAAAAAACCTTTCAAAAGGTGGATGTTCTCCAGGAAAACTGCGCTATTTGCAATCATCGCAATCCGGTTGAGTATGATGAACTGGTGGGTGATCTGGTCGAAGAGCAGGTGGATGTAGACCGTTATGAGGACATTCGCAGAATCGAAGCGATGGATATTGATGAAAAATGGAATTTTTTCGAAGATATACTGTCGACTTGTATTCGCTGTTATGCATGCAGAAATGCATGTCCTCTTTGTTATTGTCCCACATGCTTCGTGGACGAATCCAAACCCCAGTGGGTTGGAAAAGGCAATGATCCGGCCGATACCCGGACATTCCATTTCCTCAGGGCGTTTCATTGCGCTGGCAGATGTACGGATTGCGGGGCTTGTGAAAGGGCCTGCCCGATGGATATACCGGTCAGGCTGTTTACGAAAAAACTGGGCAAAGACTGTCTGGAACTGTACGGCTGGGAAGCGGGTCTGAACCCCGACCAGCGTCCACCCCTCGACACTTTTAAACCTGACGATCCCGAAGTTGGTATCAAGTAATTCAACCCCTGTTGGTGAATGGCTTAACACAGGCTTGGAACCATTACGAGAAGGCAAATACTATGAAAGTCATAAAAATTGACAAGAATCAATGGGCGGAGGGGCTGGCAAAACTGGAAGGATCCTATCGCATGTTCGGTCCGGTAGCAGTACAAGGTAAATTTCCTGAGTTTAGAGAGCTCGAAAAAGGAGACGTACCGAATCTGGACGTACCGAATACGCACCTTTCAGCCAAAAGTGTCGTTTATCCTCAGTCCGAAGTCATGTTTGAATATAGCTTAGATGAGCATATAGAAGATCATCATCTACTGAGGGAGATAGAAAAAGACTATTCTCCCAGGGCCGTATTTGGTATCAGACCCTGTGATGCAGCGGCCAACCTATTGGTAAAGAGAAATTTCGATTCCAAAGAATACCGGGACCCATATTGGGCAGACTCTTTTGAATCCTGTGTATTTATCGGCCACGCCTGTGAAAATCCAGGCGGCACGTGTTTCTGCACCTCTGTTGGATTCGGTCCTTTCAATGAGGATGGACTGGATCTTCTGCTGGTTAATAGTGGTAAGGGCGGTTTTCTGGCCAAGGTGATTACGGACAAGGGCGCGGTTCTAGCCAAATCAGCCGGTTGGAAAACCGAAGGTGATGCGGCATCAATAGAATCGTTGAAAAAACAGGCTGAAGCGAAAATGAGTTCCAAGGTGAATACGGACCAGTTGTCCAAGAAGGATGCGACCGCACTGTTTGATGCGCCCTTCTGGGAGGATATCGGATTTGCCTGTCTGAACTGCGGGACCTGCACATACAGCTGTCCAACCTGCTGGTGCTTCGACATTCAGGACGAAGTTAAAAACAAATCCGGAGTGCGGATGCGAAACTGGGACAGTTGCATGTACCCGCTGTTCACCTTGGAAGGATCGGGGCACAACCCCAGACCGCAAAAACATCAGAGAGTTCGCCAACGCTTTATGCATAAATTGAAGTATTATGTCGACAAGTATCAGGCGGGCGTTCAATGTGTCGGATGCGGCCGCTGTGTGAAACTCTGCCCTGTCAATATCGATATTCGAACGGTTTGTGAAAAGATGAACAGCTATCAGCCTGCTTAATACAGCTAAAAATAAGGAGATTTACCGTGCAGAATCCATATTTGCCAATGCCGGTTCGGATTGATGAAATTGTGACGGAAACCGAAGACAAGATGCTGAAGACATTTAAATTCGTTTTCCTGAACAAAGAAGACGAAGAGCGATTTCAACACAAGGCCGGGCAGTTTGCAGAACTTTCCGTTACGGGGAAAGGCGAGGTCCCCATTGGGATCGCATCATCACCGACGGAAAAGGGCTATGTAAAATTTACAGTGAATAAGACGGGTTTGGTTACCCGTTACATGCATAACATGAAGGTTGGAGATATCATGGGAATCCGGGGTCCCCTGGGTAACTGGTATCCATGGGAAACCCTGGAAGGGAAAAATGTTGTTATTATCGGTGGCGGGTTTGCGTTTTCAACCTTACGCGCATCAATTGTGTACATGCTCGCCAATCGGGACAAGTTCAAGGAAATCCATGTCATTTACGGTTCTCGATCACCGGGATTGCTGCTGTATCGAGACGAGCTGGCGGCCTGGGAAGCGGCCGGGGATATCGGAATGCATATTACGGTGGACGGAACAGATGATCCCGACTGGAAGTATAATATCGGATTCGTGCCGACGATCACAGAGAAAAAAGCCCCCCCCGCCGATCCAGATACGTATGCCATTGTCTGCGGTCCGCCGGCCATGATCCGGTTTACCCAGCCGGTGCTGGACAATCTTGGTTACGCCCATGATAATATTATTAACTCTCTGGAAAAACGAATGAAGTGCGGCATTGGCATTTGTGGCCGCTGTAACATTGGGGACAAGTATGTCTGTAAAGACGGTCCCGTATTTACACTCAACGCTCTAAACCATATGCCTGGTGAAAAATAGGTGGGTTTAGTTGTCCCCGATTACGGGAAATTATCAATGGAGGTTAAAACAAATGACTAATATAGCGGTCAAAATAAGTGGAAAGAAAAAGAGTGCTTTCCTTGACAAGGTGAAGGAAATATTACCGGATGGCGGTAACTTGAACGCTTGTCTGACCTGCGGAGCATGCTCCTCGGGTTGCCCGGCAACGGGAGTGGATGGGATGGATGCCCGAAAGTTTCTGAGAATGGCGGCTTTCGGCATGGATGAAGAGGTCCTGAGTACAAAATGGGTCTGGGCCTGTACGATGTGTCAACGATGCGTCTATGTCTGCCCGATGAAAATCAATATCCCGCAACTGGTTTATAATGCCAGAGCAGCCTGGCCCCGTGAAGATCGTCCCAAAGGGATCCGGGGGTCATGTGATGCAGCGTCAAAAGTTGATAGCTGCAGTGCCATGGGGCTGACCGGTGAGATGTTTTCAGAAACCGTTGCAGAACTGCTTGAAGAGGTCAGAGAAGATCAGGAAGGCATGGAAAAGCTGCAGGCGCCGATGAATAAGAAGGGAGCCTACTATTTTGTCAACCAGAACTCTCGGGAACCACAGATGGAAGAGGACGAAATGGTGCCTCTGTGGAAAATATTGAACACGGTCGGTGCAGATTGGACCTATTCATCAAAGGGTTGGGCAGCTGAGAATTACTGCATGTTTCTGGCAGATGATGAAGCGTGGCGCAAGCAGGTGCAACTGAAGGCGGATGCGGTACATGAGCTGGGCTGTAAGGTCTGGCTCAACACCGAGTGAGGACACGAACTATTCGCATTCCGGTCCGGACTGCAAAAATTTAACATCAAGCATGACTTTGAAATTACAGATATCAGGTTGCTTTATGCCCAGTGGATTAAAGAAGGTAAACTACCGGTTAATTCAGATTGGAATAAGGATTTAAAGATAAAATTCACGGTTCAGGATCCCTGCCAGCTGGTCAGGAAAACTTTTGGTGAAGAGGCCGCTGAAGCACTGCGGTACGTAGCCAAGAAGGTTGTCGGGGAAGAAAACTTCGTCGATATGGCTCCGAACCGGTCAAATAATTACTGCTGTGGTGGTGGCGGCGGTTTTCTCCAATCGGGTCTGAAAGAAGAACGTTACCAGTACGGTAAGGTCAAGTTTGATCAGATTATAGCGACAGGCGCGGATTATTGTATTACTCCCTGTCATAACTGCCACTCTCAGATTCACGATCTGGCGGATCATTTTGGCGGGAAGTACCACACAGCCCATTTCTGGACGCTGATCTGTCTCTCCATGGGTATTCTGGGTGAGAATGAAAGAAGACATCTGGGTCCTGATCTGGTGGATTTTGGACTGGATGAGTAATAGGATCCGCTTTAACAGTAGGCTCTACCTGATCCGCTGCTATTCCGGGGGATGATCCGCACGGGGTGTTTGTTCGTCCGCCGTTATCTTCATGAACAGTGCGTTGTTTTGCAACAGCGCACTGTTTTTTTTTGCCATCCGGATCTCCACCGACGTTCAACAGGGAAACCGCCTCTATTGGCAGCTCGGTTCGCTGCTCCGACGCTCAAGATGGATTGTCAGTGAGCCGGGTCTGAGTTTTACCGGGGGTTACCAGAATTCGCCCCAGGGAAGAAATTCTACAGGGGTATGGGCATCGATTCTATTGATATCCATCGGCACTTTGATCAAGCCATGGCTTTGTTCAAAGTTTGCAAAATCTCCGCTGCCCCGGATAAGCACCGGTTGAATATGGGTTTGGTTGTTGTGAAGACTGAATCTGCCGGGCATATAATGCTCCCGGTTGGTTTTGGAAACCAGTTCTTCCGAGAGGGGTAAATGCATGAAATAATTTTCTGGAGCCTGATTACCAGAAAGTTTGCGTACCAGGGGTTCAACAAATATCTTAAAGCAGGTCTGAACGGAAACCGGATTGCCAGGCAGCCCAAAAACATACCCCCCGTGAGCCGTTTTACCAAACCAGAGCGGTTTTCCCGGTTTCACCCGAACGTTATGCAGGATTTTTTTAACGCCTTTTGCGGCAAGCAGACCCGGAATATGGTCAAATTCCCCCATTGAAACACCACCTGAGAGAATCAGAATATCAGCGCCTATTCCCTCTTCGATCAATTTCCCCAATATGCCCGTTTCATCCTCACCAATCCCCAGAAAGGTGACATCAAGATCCATGGCTCTGCCGAGCGTTCTCAGGGTGTATGAATTGCAATCTCGAATCTGGTGGGGTAACGGATGCGCTGCGGGGGGAATGATTTCCGATCCTGTGGAGATGATACGCAACGATGGCTTTTTATAGACCTCCACTTCGGCAAGGCCTACAGATGCGCATATAGCGATGCCGGCAGTTGACAAGGCGGTGCCTTGTCGGATCAGAATTTTACCGGCTGGAGCATCTTCTCCTTCAGGTGCAATATTCAGCCCTGGTTTAATCTTGGGTTCATTAAGAACGACCCAGTCCCCTTCGATGGTTGCATTTTCGATTTTGACAACGGCATCCGCACTCTCTGGACAGGGGGCACCGGTCATGATCTGGACGGTTTCTCCCAGGCCTATTTCGGCCTTTATGGCAACACCGGTTTGGATACGTCCGACTATCCTCAGACGGGCTGCCCCGTTTTTAAAATCGGTGCTTCGAACTGCAAATCCATCCATGGCCACCCGATTAAATGGCGGAAGCGATCTGTCTGCCAGAATGTTTTTCACGCTGACATGTGAAAGGGCCTTTTCTATCGGTATCTTATGGGTATCGAGGGGGGTGGCGGACGCCATTATTTTTTGAAGGGCTTCAACAACAGTAAGCATGATTCTCCTTTCTCAACTTTGTCGCATAATTTACAATTCAAGCAGAATAACAGCCGGTGCAGCTTAAACGATAGGTTCACAGGGGGGTATCATCCGGCCGAACCCGTATGCTTCAAAAAGTATCAGGAATTCTGAATATTTTCAAATTGTTTATGGTGAAAAGGCACAGGAATCGAACTGATAAAACAACTGCTGCGCTGATAGGGCGGGGGTTTTCTGAATTGATGCCGGCTCTGCTCAGGATTACCATTGATATTGTTGATACTGGAAAGGACAGGCACCAGGTGGGGAAGAAATAGCGGCAGTCAGGCTCTGCCGCTGGTTAACGGGAGGATGAGCAATCAGGGAGCTTAATTCATCCACCAGTAGTTCGGGGTTCGCGGTGGCACACGTCTTTCTGGAACGATGCCCCGTTTTTTAAGGAGTTCCATAACCTGTCTTGTTACCGGCTCGATCGTCTGCAAAACCGGCGTTGACATCTCAATGCTGTGCGAGATGTCTTTTGGAATGATGCCAATCAGTTCGATCTCTTCCGGTCCCGTTCCTTCAAAACGCATCAATTGAATCAGGTCGAGAAAACCCACCTGATGGGGTGACATTTTTGTTTGAGCCGGACGGTGAATAAACGATTCGCCGGCAAGAACCCTGATTTCTCCCGGTTCCCCGGGGGCATTCAGGGCATCTATAATAATCAGCCAGTTTTTATCGATAATGGCTGTATTCAATGTCGCCCCGCAGGTACCGCCATCTATGAGTTCAACATTTTCAGGAAAACGGTAGCAGGCATCCATGTAGCAAAGTATCTTGACGCCGATACCGTCATCCCTTTCTAAAACGTTCCCAATACCGAGAATTGCCCCTTTGTCGCTCATATGTTGGTTTCTGCAACACCGAGTTCGTTCCCTTCAGGATCAAACGCATGAATGGCACACGCTAGACAAGGATCGAAACTGTGAATGGTTCTGAGCACTTCCAGCGGTCTTTTACTGTCGGCAATGGGATTGCCTATCAGAGACGCTTCATAGGGCCCTTTCTGCCCCTCTGCATCTCTTGGCCCGGCATTCCAGGTGGATGGAACAACGCATTGATAATTCTTGATTTTTCCGTCGTTGATCACAACCCAATGAGACAGCGTGCCCCTGGGGGCTTCATGAAAACCAAAACCCTGTATTTCGCCTTGCGGGAAAACGGGCTTGTTGAAATATTCAGTGTCGCCTTTGCTCAGGTTTTCAACCAGCATATTCCAGTGACTCATGGCCATTTCATTGACAACCGCACAGCGGATAGCACGGGCAGCATGCCGGCCAATGGTGGAATGCAGCGCAGCCAGTGGGATCTTCTTGCCGCTGACGGCTTTAATGGTATCAACAGCGACGCCAACATACTTCTGGGTCATCTTGTCACCGACCGCATAACTTGTCAGCACCTGCGCCAGTGGACCCACCTGCATGGGTTTGCCCTTAAACCGGGGTGCTTTCACATACGAGTAGTTCCCGTTGCGGTCGAAACCGGTATATTTCGGTTCCGTGGTCTCTTCAAACGGATGTTTCTGCCAGTCACCATCATACCATGAGTGGGCAATGGATTCCTGAACGTTATCCCTGAAATAGGGGTCGTTAAAATTCTTGATGGCCGTGGCTCCGCCAATATCTCCCTTGAAGATGGTTCCGCCCAGCATGTCAAACTTCTCCCCTTTGGTGTCGGTCGGAAACTCGGGAACTGCCAGATAGTTCATATCACCGGCGCCATAACCGGCCCAGTCCAGATAGAATGAGCCCACAGCGCAGACGTCAATGAGATAGACCTGGTTGATGAACTGCTGTACTTCGTCCAGAAGATGCTTGACACGCAACAGGGTGGTCATGTTCAGGGCCGTCTGGTCATCCAGATTAATGGCGTTTGCGACGCCGCCGACCGCCAGGTTCTGAATATGGGGCGTCTTGGCTCCGAGCAGTCCCACACAGTCGTTGATCATTCGCTGATATTCCAGCGCCTGCAGGTAGTGGGTGACTGCGATGAGATTGATATCCGGGGGCAATTTCATAGCGCTGTGGCCCCAGTATCCATTAGAGAAAATACCCAGTTGACCACTGTCCACAACCGCTTTGACCTTATCTTTGACCGCCTGGAATTCATGCACCGTGTTACGTTGCCAGGGGGACAGGGTTTGCGCCAGATTGGCTGCATTTTTCGGATTGGCCTGCAGCACCTGCGTTACGTCTACCCAGTCCAATGCAGAAAGGTGATAAAAATGGACGATGTGATCGTGCATGGTATGCCCAGCGATGATCAGATTTCTGATCAGCTGTGCATTCAGCGGAATCTCCATCTTCAGCGCGTTCTCAACAGCCCTGACTGAAGCGATGGCATGCACCGTCGTACATACACCGCAAAGCCGCTGGGTGAATATCCAGGCTTCCCTGGGATCCCTGCCCTGGAGGATGATCTCAATTCCCCGGAACATCTGCCCGGAGGACCAGGCGTTGGTTATCTTGCCGTTATCGACTTCAACATCAATTTTGAGGTGACCCTCAATTCGTGTAATCGGATCAATTGTTAAAATTTGTCCCATATTTTTCTCCTGCTACTCTTTTGTAATTACCGGAAAGATCTTAATGATAGTGATAAAAATGATGATTTGCAGCGAAAACATACCGATCGATATCATGAGCTCCGGTAATGAAGGAAAATAGGTCAGACCCGGAACCGATTCATAACCAATGATGTATGTATTAATCCTGTAAAGCAGACCGCTGGCTAAAAGAAAACAGGATCCCAGAAACAGGTTTCTGGGGCTTAATCTGGTTTTTTGATTCCTGATCAGATAAAAACCGATTAGCAACAGGACCCATTCTAACCAGAAAAATCCGCTTTCAAAACTGAATCCAGCTGCCAGACCGGCACCGCCGTTTCTGATCACCTCAATCCAGCGAAGAATGACATAAAGGATTGCCACATAAAAAGCCATTTTCATCATAGTTCCCAGCATATTGACATAGGACTTGTTTTTGAAATCGGCCACAGTGACACATTCAAGAGCGATGACAACGCAGAATCCCATAAATATGGACGATATCACATACAGCAGAGAAATTAAGGGGGTTTGCCATAGCGGGCTCAGCTTTTGGCCGAACAAAAAGGCCAGACCGCCCAGTCCCGACTGATGCATGGTTGGCAGCAGCACACCAAAGGCAACCGTCAAAAACAGAATCTTGTTCAAAAAAGCATGCAGGCTGCCTGCCCAGTTCTGTTGCTTACCTTCCGGCATGAATTTCTCAAGAAAAGCGGGCAAAATCTCGATGCCAAGGATAACGATGTAAGCTGTGATACAGATACCGACCTCAAAGAGGACCGAGTTGGTCTGCATGTATTTGGGGATAAAGAAATTGAGTAACCCGATATAGCGGCCGGTGTCGTATGCAAGTGATATCCCGGCGAATGAGTAACCCAGTAGAGAAAACAGAACCGCCTGTCTGACAAAACGGTGATATTCGCCTTTGTTCATGATATAAACCACAAAGGCGGTTACGTATCCACCATTTACCAGGGCGGCACCAACAAGAACACCCAGCACTTTCCAGACACCCCATGCTTGATGATGGGAGAGGTTGGAAACGGGGCCAATCCCGTAAATGTAACGGATGACAAGAAAATAGAACCCTATCAGGAACAGCAATGACAAAAACAGAATGGGCGGTGTGATAATCTTGCCGCCGGTGGGTTTTGCATGATCCATTATTCCTCCTTATCGCCAGATCGGTTTTTAAAAGCAATCGCGGCCAGCCCTGCATAGATCACTATCGGAGCAATCAATCCCTGATACAGGGAATGCTGAATGCTCTCGCTGACACTGGCTTGCGAGTGGTCCGGCAGGTTGGGCAGACCCAGTTTTTCGAATGGGACTTTGGAGAGATAAATAACAGAAGTGCCACCACCTTCTTTTTCGCCGTAGACCTGGTTGACATAAATGTGAGGTGATTGCTTGATTCTTCGTTTGGCCTCATCCAGCAGGCTGGTGACCTTGCCAAAAATAACAGCATCATTCGGGCAGGCCTCTGTGCAGGCCGGCTGCCCCTGTTTGGGCAGGTTTGTATTGATGCACATTTCGCATTTAACGATCCTGCCGTAAAAATCATTATATTGAAATTTTGGGATATTAAACGGACAGTTCATCTGGCAGTATCGGCAACCACAGCAAGCATCTGGATCCCAGGTGACTATCCCGTTGGGTTCCTTGTTCAGGGCACTGACAGGACACCCGGATACACAACTCGGATCGACACAATGCATACATTGACGTTTGACGTAAGCCTGTCCCTCTTCATCCTTGTACATTTTAATGATATTCATGGTTTTTTCGGACAGGTCCCGCGGGGCATCGTAAATGCCAGAGGCGTCCAGTTCAACCGGCAGGTTGTTGGCGCGCTTGCATGCCACCTCACAGGATTTGCAGCCGACACACCGTGTATTATCATACAGCATCCCGACATGGTCTTCCTGCAGTTTTTTGCTCTCTCTCGCCAGGGCGGTTCCGGATATCAGTGGCGCGGCAGCCACACCGGCACCAGCACCCGCAAGACCCTTGAGAAAATTGCGGCGTTTTATTTCCATGCTATTCCTCCTCTGAATCCGGCAGTTTTTTTGCTTTAACCGCAATCGCAGTTCCAGCGACACCGATGGCGGCTCCGATGGCTCCTGCTGCAACGAGGCTGGTTCCCTGGTTGGTGGGTTCCTGGGGTCGAGCATAAACTTGTGGTGGATTGGGATTCAGCACTTCTGCCTTGGTATGCAGGGGAATCGTGTATCCGACTGCTTTTTCAGTACAACCAAAGCAGGGATGACCAATGGCGACCGGCCATTTGAGATAGCGATTGAAGCCGATTTCCGGGCAGTTGGAGAACGTCATGGGGCCCTTGCACCCCATTTTATAGAGACACCAGCCCCTCCTGTGTCCTTCATCGCCAAACTCATTGACAAACCGCTCAGCATTAAAGTGCCCCCGTCGTTCGCATTGATCGTGGATGAGTGTTCCGTAAGCGAACTTGGGTCTTCCCTGCTTGTCGTGTGTTGGCAGTTTATTAAAGGTCAGATAGTGAACAACGGTCGAGAGAAAGTTGTAGGGATTGGGGGGGCAGCCGGGAATATTCACAACGGGTTTATTGGTGATCAGGGATTGAACCCCTACGGCACCAGTCGGGTTGGGTCCGCTTGATTGGACACCGCCCCATGAGGCACATGATCCGATCGCGATGATGGCGGCACAATTCTCGGCTGTTTCTTTCAGTATTTCCATCGCCGTACGACCCCCGATCATGCAATAATGGCCATTCTCCTTCGTCGGAATGGATCCTTCAACAACCAGGACATATTTTCCCGCGTATCGTTTCATTGCGGCTTGAAGCTGATCCTCAATTTGATGACCGGCTGCAGCGAATAAGGTTTCATGGTATTCCAGGGAGATAACGTCCAAAATCAATGTCGCCAGATCGACACCTCGCGCCCGCAATAGTGATTCGGTGCATCCTGTGCACTCCTGAAAATGAAGCCAAATGACAGCCGGCTTTTCCTTTTTTTCCAAAGCCTTAGTCATTTTCGGTATGAAAGCAGGGGACAGCCCCAGAGCGATGGCTGTTTTTGTTGAAAGCGTCAAAAAGTCTCGCCTTTTGACTTTACTATCAACCAGTGGATTTTTACCTAGGATCATTTGCTTTTCCCTCCCTATGATTGTTAATTGACCGTGAACGAGATGCGGAAAACTGCGCTATCCGATTGTACCCCCAATCTGCAGGATTTTCTTTGCGTGAATTGTGACGAAACCTTACATAAAAATAAATATTTGTAAATAAAAAAATGAAAATTTTTGAAATGAAATTCCTGACAGATGACTGGAAAGAATGTAAATATATGAATTTAAATATTTTTATAAAAAACAGTGAAATAGTCTTTGAAAGCGCTTTCGATAATTACCCCATGCCGATCGATCCCAGATGTCCGATGAAACCTTTCTGGGAAAGGGATGAATTGATTTCTGCAAAAAATAATCCTTTTTAGGGGGCTCGAACTGATGGACCTTCATCCAGGTATCAGCTCAAGAATCCGGATATGGCACATTTGGAGGCGGTTTATCCAAATACCCGGGTTAAGCGCGGTATTTGCCCATGCTATCGCAGTGGACAGTGGTAAACTGAAGCGCAACCATATTTCGACCCCTTAAAAGTTTGGCGGAATGACCGGGTGTGATTTATGTGATTGATGGAAATTTTAGGTAAAACCTTTGACTTTTTCCGAGATACCCGGCACTGTTGATAAAAAAAATAGGGTTGTATTCAGCGGGTGCTTTCTAGATATAGGCGGCATCATCAGACTTTCAATATAAATCCATCCAGATTGGCCGGGAGTGTAAGTATGTGTCTGGCGATACCAGGGAAGATAGAATCCATCGAACAACAGGAACCATTGAAAATGGCACGTGTCAGTTTCAATGGAATGATAAAAGAGATCTGCATAGAATGGGTTCCTGAAGCAAAAGTAGGAGAATATGTGATCGTGCACGCCGGATTTGCAATCAGTGTCCTGGATGAAAAAGAGGCGCTGGAAAATCTTGAATTGATCAATGAAATGGCACAATCACCCGACGCTTATCACAAGTGGTAGTCGGAACCTTCGACAGACTGAGATCCGCTTGACACACTGTCGCCCAAAGGATTCAATGACAGAAAGGTTAATTCAGTAAACGGGTAAAAACGTGTGAGAGATCCAATTTTGGCAGGAGAGCTGAACGGGGAGAAAGTGCTGTTAGCTCATGGCAGCGGCGGGAAACCATCTGCGGAGTTGTTTCAGCAGGTATTTTTGCCCCAGTTTAACAACCCATTGCTGGCTGAAGCACATGACGGGGCCGTGTTCGAGATAGGGGGGCAGCGGTTTGCTTTTTCAACGGACAGCTATGTCGTCAAACCACACATTTTCCCTGGAGGAAACATCGGCGATCTGGCTGTGAATGGAACGGTCAATGATATTGCCATGTGTGGTGCACGACCGTTATACCTCTCCACCGGTTTTATTCTGGAAGAGGGATTTGACATGGCAGAGTTGAAACTGATTGTGCATTCCATGCAACTGGCGGCTGTGAAAGCTGGGGTATTGATGGTTACCGGAGATACGAAGGTCGTGGAGAAAGGCAGTGCCGATGGTATTTTCATCAATACCGCAGGAATCGGGCAACTTACCGGCAATACGTGTATCTCCCCCAAAAATGCGAGAGCAGGGGATGTGATTATTATCAACGGGCAGATTGCGGATCATGGGATTGCGGTCCTGTCAAAAAGAGAAGGACTTGAATTTCAGTCGGATATTGTCAGCGATACGGCCTCACTCAACCATCTTGTTGAAGCGATTCTAAGGGTGGCGCCTAATGTTCATGTGCTGAGAGACCCAACGCGGGGAGGCGTTGCCGCAACACTGAATGAAATTGCAGATGCCGCGGATGTTGGGATTGAAATCGAAGAGGAGCAGATACCCATCAATGAGCAGGTGGCTGCTGTCAGTGATATGTTGGGCATCGATCCACTATATATTGCCAATGAGGGGAAGGTCATCGTGTTTGCTCCTTCACATCAAGCGGAGCAGGTATTGGCAGCAATGCGGACATACCCGGAGGGCGAAAAGGCATCGATTATCGGTGTCGTTACTGCTGACCACAGAAAACGGGTGGTTCTACAGACCCGGATTGGCACAAGGCGTGTCGTGGACATGCCCTCTGGAGATCAGCTGCCGAGAATCTGTTAACGACAGTGGTGTTTTCCAAATTCCCTGGGCGTAATCCTTTGCTGATGACAAATGACCTGTTTACCGGACACGATGGTTCATCACCATCAGCGTTGTCTGGTGAATAAACCCTATCAGGATCTGGCTGCCGTGCATGAAGTATCCATCATGATGAGTATTTTGGATCTGGCCATTGAAGAAGCCAGAAAAAACAGTGCTGAAAGGATTCAGCGGATTTCGCTGGAGGTGGGCGAAAGATCGGGTGTGGTGATTGACGCCCTTGAATTTGCATTCGAAATAGTCATCAAAAACTCAATTGCAGAAGGCGCCAGCCTCGTCATTCATTCAATCCCTTACAAGGGGGAGTGTATTGCCTGTGGTTTTCAGTTTCATTGTGATGGGTTTCTCATTTGCAGTAAATGTGGAAATTTTGGAAAAATCATTTCGGGCCAGGAATTGCGAATCGTATCTATTGAGGTAGAGTAATGTGTTTGGAATGCGGATGTTCGGAAACAGGTGAAGTGACCATCGACGGTCAGAAAATAGACCCGCACCAGCATGATCATGACCACCATGATCATGACCACCATGATCATGACCACCATGATCATGACCACCATCACCATGGTCACTCCCATCATACAGAAATCAAAGCTGGTAGAGAGATCACTATCCAGCGTGATATACTGAGTAAGAACAATGCACTGGCTCAACATATCCGCGAGCATCTACAGTCTAAAAAAATCTTCAGCATGAATTGGATCAGTGCGCCGGGATCCGGAAAAACGGCCCTTCTGGAACGGCTGATTCAAGACTATGGCCGGGAACTGCCCATATCTGTCATTGAAGGAGACCAGCAGACGGATAACGATGCCCAGCGGATTATCAGGGCAGGTGCTAAGGCGGTCCAGATAAATACCGGTGCTGCCTGCCATCTGGATGCCGGTATGATTCATCATGCACTGCATCGGATTGACCTGCAGCAAACGCGCCTGCTGGTTATCGAAAATGTTGGGAATATGGTGTGTCCGACAGCCTATGATCTGGGTGAAGATCTGAAGGTGGCGATTATCAGTGCACCGGAGGGTGAAGACAAGCCGGTAAAATATCCGGATCTCCTGATAACAGCCAATGTGTTATTGATCAACAAGATCGACCTGATCCCCTATCTCGATTTCAATCTCCAGAACTGTATGGAACTTGCGAAAAAGGTTAATCCGCTGATCGAAATATTCCCTGTTTCGGCTAAGACAGGAGAGGGGATACCCGCCTTTCATGATTGGTTTATGGACCAGATCAATCACTTCAAAAAATCTGTCTGACAACGGTTGGAAGCGACCCACTGACATCATGAAGCGTATCAACCGCTTGCGAATCACTATTCAGGGTGCTGTCCAGGGAGTTGGTTTTCGACCTTTTATTTTCCGCCTGGCACAAGAGATGGGTCTGGCAGGCTGGGTGTTGAATTCCGCCCAGGGTGTCTTTATCGAAGTGGAGGGTGAGAAAGGGAGTCTTGATCGGTTCATGCTGCGGATTCCGGGGGAGAAACCCGGCCCTGCATACATTCAAAGCTTTGAAGCCTCGTTTCTCGACAGAGTGGGTTACACTGGGTTTTCCATCCGCCACAGTCGGGGTGAAGGGGAAAAAACGGTCCTGGTTTTACCGGATATAGCCACCTGTCCTGAATGCCTGGCAGAGATTTTTGATCCTGGTAACCGACGGTATCGGTACCCCTTCACCAATTGTACGCTCTGCGGTCCACGGTATTCAATCATTCGCTCCCTGCCATATGACCGTCCCCATACGACGATGGAACGCTTCAGAATGTGCAGCCTTTGCGAAGCTGAATATCAGGACCCTGGTGACAGGCGGTTTCATGCGCAGCCGAATGCATGTCCGGATTGCGGTCCTCAACTGGCAGCCTGGGATCGGCAGGGCAGCGTCGTGGGTCATCGCAACGAGGCCCTGCTGCTG
>Ga0180009_10001358_pt1 | contig 30261 bp, 24 predicted proteins | sample OS_PC_MetaG_FD_123537 | JGI IMG/M metagenome (GOLD analysis project Ga0180009, IMG submission 123537) | Groundwater microbial communities from the Aspo Hard Rock Laboratory (HRL) deep subsurface site, Sweden - OS_PC_MetaG | ecosystem: Environmental > Aquatic > Deep subsurface > Groundwater...
GCCTTCCGCTGGAGGATGCGCAGCCGGGTTTCGTAATCCGGCGGTTCGATGGTCGAGATCAGTCCGGAACAGAGCCGGGAGGCCAGGGGTCGTCCGATGCGGGGGATGTCCCTGGGCAGCCGGGACGCGGTAAAGACGACCTTTCTGCCGTTGCCCACCAGGCAGTCCAGGGTATAGGACAGTTCGGACTGGACTTTTTCCTTGCCTGACAGGAACTGAACCTCTTCGAGGACCAGGACGTCGCAGTTCCGGCGATACTTGTCCTTGAAATCCTCGGTGCACTTGTTTTTGATGGAATAAACCATTTCATTTGTGAAATCTTCGGCCGTCATATAGTAGACCCTGCGCTGCGGATGCCTGATCAGAAAATGCTGGCCCATGGCCTGGGAGAGATGGCTTTTCCCCAGACCGGGTCCGGCCAGCAGGTAGAGGCAGTCGGCGTTGAGGTCCTGTCCGCTGGCCATGGCCAGGGCGGCCGAATAGGCGAACTGGTTGGGCGAACCAACCACGAAACGGTCGAAGGTGAATCGGCGGTTGAAAAGGAGCGGCGATCGTCGATGGACCTCGATGGCCGGCAACTCGAACTGGACCTGGGTCGCGCCGTTTTCGTTTCGAACCGGCGGTCCGAGCGGCGCCACCTTCAAATCCACCGCGGACAGGTCGTTATCTTCAAATGGAACCGAGACCAGGGCATCCACCAGGTGGGCCAGATACTTCTCCCGGACCCAACCCATGAAAAACCGGTTGGGGCAGCCGAGGACCAAGGTCCGTCCCTGGCAGCCCAACGGCGCGAGCGGATCGATCCAGACCTTGAAGTCAGTTTCCGTCAGGCGGTTCTTCAGTACGTCACGTGCCGCCCGCCACAAGATTTCGTGATCCAAATTTTACCTTCCCAGATGTGTGTTCAGATTCCCGGATGCGTTAATGTTGTAAATAATCGCCGCATGGAAATCAACGCCCATCTGCCAGAATCCGTATGCCCCCCGAAGGCCAACCATGCACAAAGCCCAAGATGGGGATTTTTCGGGGGCTTAACCGGAAAGCCTTTAAATTGTCGCCGTTTAAATGTTTCATGTAAGCGGCAAAAATGTTACGCTTTTTTGACCACGCCCCCTCCTGTCCACAGGTGTTGAAAAAGTCATTCACATTCGTGAACTGCTTATTGCTCCTGTTTTCTCCCTCAAACGCCCGAATACAAAAAACTTGAAATCTATTTCCACACCGGCTAACCCGGCCAATTCACGTAATTTCCCAAAAGGCCGGCCGGCCGGACCCGCTTCGTCTCCGATCCGGTCCGTCGGCCGTTACGCATCGAGGGTAAACCTTGCCACATCGGCCCACATCAGGACCCGGTCCACCGGGCCCATGTGAATACTCGGTTCACATGTCCGCTAACCCCCTTTTGGGCTTGAATGTTCCGGGCCTCTCTGCCAAAATGAGGATATGTTTCCTCGAAGCCTTTCAGATTTTCCAGACCGCAGAAGCTGTCTGGAAATCATGGCCCGCTACCGGATGCCGGAGCATATCGTCCGTCATTCCGAGGCCGTGTGCGCGGTAGCCTTGCATTTGACGCGCCGCCTGAACGCGGAGGGCCGCGAACTGAGCGAACCCCTGGTCCTGGCCTCGGCCCTGTTGCACGACATCGCCAAGCTGCACTGCCTCAACCGGCGCCTGGACCATGCCCTGACCGGAGCCAAGCTGCTTCGAAAACTGGGTTACCCCGAGATCGCCTCGGTGGTCCGTCAGCACGTGCGCCTGTCGGGTTCCAGGCCGCCCGGCCGGGTCGCGGAGGCCGAAATCGTCCACTACGCGGACAAGCGGGTGGTCGACGACCGCATCGCCACGCTGTCCGAACGCCTGGACTACATTCGCCGGCGCTACTGCCGCACCCCGGAGGCCCTGGTCTGGCTTGAAAAATGGTCGGCCTCGGCCTACCGGCTGGAACAGGACATTTTCGACCTCCTGCCCGGAAGTCCCAATAATCTAGCGACCCTATGTATGAAATGAGGAGTTCGGATAGCCGATGAGTCAACACAAACTGAAAGTCGCGCTCATTTGCGGCGGCCGGTCCGGCGAGCGTGAGATATCCCTGAAAAGCGCCGGCCAGGTGGCCGGGGCCCTGGACCCGGACCGGTATGAGGTCTTTCGCTTCGACCCGCCCGCTGATCTGGAGCCCTTGATTCAAGCCGCCCCCAACCTGGACGTGGCCCTGATCATCCTGCACGGCCGCTGGGGGGAGGATGGCACGGTCCAGGGCCTGCTGGAACTGCTGGACCTGCCCTACCAGGGCTCGGGCGTGCTTTCTTCGGCCCTGTGCATGGACAAGCGGGCCAGCAAGGAGTTGTATCGCTTCCACGGCCTGCCCGTGGCCCCGGACATGGTTTTGGATCGAAAAAACGAGATCGACCCCGACGAGGTGATCGAGCGGCTGGGACTGCCGGTGGTGGTCAAGCCCGCCTCCGACGGGTCGTCGCTGGGGCTGACCATCTGCCGCGGCCCTCAGGACCTGGCCTCCGGACTGGCCCGGGCCTTCGCCCTCGACCGGTTCGTCATCGTCGAGGAGTACATCGAGGGCCGCGAAATCACGGTCCCGGTCTGGGGCAACGACCGGATCGAAGCCCTGCCTCTGATCGAAATCCGTCCGGGCCGGGACTACGAGTTCTATGACTATGACGCCAAATACATACCCGGCGCCACCGAGGAGATTTGTCCGGCGCCCATTGACGATGACCTGGCCCGCCAGGCCCGGGAGATCGGCATCAAGGCCCATCAGGCCTTGTACTGCCGAGGCTACAGCCGGACGGACCTGATGCTCCGGAACGGCCGGTTCTATGTCCTGGAAACCAACACCATCCCCGGCATGACCGAAACCAGCCTCTTTCCCCTGGCGGCCAAGGTGGCCGGCTACTCCTTCGGCCAGATGATGGACCGCCTGATCGAACTGGCCCTGGAACGGAGTTGATCCGGGGGCCGGTCAGTCGCCTTGGGTCGAAAAGCGGAAGTCGCAGGTCCGGGCGCCCTGCATGATGGTCCGGGTTCGGGTAAAGCGGATTTCCGGATTGAATCCCTCCATCAGGGCGAAATCCCGCCCGCAGGACAGCAGCCAGCCGAACTCCTCCAGCCCGTGCTCCCGGTACATCTCGGCGTATCGACAGCGAGTCACGTCCACCCCGGCCCGTTTCTCGGACAGTTCGACCACTTCGAATTCCAAGGCCCCGCCCATACTGAACAGGGGGATGGCCTTTTGCAGGTCGGCCATGGTGTTGCCGCCGGCAAAAGCGGCCATCAGGCGGCCGCTCTCCAGGGCCAGTTCCCGGACGACCCGGCCGGCGATCTCCAGGGCCTTCTCCCGGCCGACTTCCTCGATAAAGGCCTGGATCAGGGGCGCGGCAATCAGGGCTTCGATCTCCCGCCTGACGATTATGGGCACGCCGTTCATATCCAGGTCCCCGGCCGAACCGGTTTCGGCCGGTTCCGCCTCGGCGGACGGGCGGGCTACGACCAGGTCCCGGAGGACCTTGTCCTCGGACAACGGGTCCAGTTCCACGTCCCCGCCGGCCAGGGGCGTCTGGCATAGCAGACCCGGCCGGCCGTCGATGCGGGCCGTGCAGCGGCCGCAGATGCCCAGGGCGCAGCCGGCATGGTCGTAATAGGCCAGGGTGGAGTCCAGGTTCTGATAGATGTAATCCAGGGCGTCCATGGCGCTCATACCCATCTCGAAGGGGACGTCGTAGACCCGCCGACCCGGCGCGGGGTCCACGGCCGGATCGAACCTGAAGACGCTGACTTTGATCTTGCCTTCCGGCATCGCTGGCACCTACCTTCTCTTTAGTCCGGATTTCTCACCGGGTTCCGTAGCGAGGTCGAGAAATCATTAGCGAAACGCGAAGTTGGAGGAGATTTTGGCCGCCGGCATATCAGGGCGATATGTCGAGGACCAAAATCTTCGAAACGAGCGTTGCAGCAAGGATTTCCCGGCCGCGGCAGGAAGCTTGTAAAAAATCCGGGTTAATGCTTCCCGCCGGTGTCTGACCGGGACTCCATCATCTGCTTGATGAACTCCAGGTACGGCGTCCGGCCCCGAGGCGGCGTCATGGTCGTGACCTGAACCGGCCGCCGGCCGGTATCGAGGCGGCCGCCGTTCAGCCCGACCACGCTTTCCTGAAGCCAGGCGTCGTTGTCCGTTTCCGGATGATCCTCCCGGAAATGGACGCCCCGGCTCTCGGTCCGGGCCAGGGCGCATCGGGCCGCGGCCTCGAGCAGCCGGACCATGTTGGGCAGTTCCAGGGCTTCGAGCCATTCCTTGTTGTAGGTCCGGGTCCGTGATGCGGCCCCCAGGCGGGGCAGTTCTTCCTCCCCGACCCGTTCGAGCAGGCCTATGAATTCTTCGAGCTCGCGAGCATTGCGGATGGGGCCGAGCATGCGGTGGGCCGCTTCCTGGACCCGCCGCCGGACCCGGGCCGGCCGGAGCCCGTCCGGACGATCCAGGGGCCGGGCGGCCGCCTGCTCGAGTTCGGCGAACACCGAATTATCGATCGGTTCCGCTCCGACCCGGTCCGCGTACCGGGCCGCGTGGGTCCCGGCGTCCGCACCGTGGACCAGCATTTCGGTAATCGCCGAAAAGACCCGGTTGGCCCCGAAGGCGCCCAGGGTGCATTCGCCGGCGGCGAAAAGCCCGTCCACCGTGGTTTCGAACCGGTCGTTGACCACGATGCCCCCGTCAAAGTACTCCACGGCCGGACCCACTTCCACCGGCCGGCCATCCTCGAGCATCCGGCCCCACTCCGACAGGTCGATGGCCTTGTATTTCCATTTGGGAAACACGATCGAGGCGATGAGTTCGACGTTCTCCCAGGGCACGTCACCCCGGGCGTAGTGTACGCCGCCATGGCCCAGTCCGCGGCCCGCTCGGACCTCCCGGGCCGTAGCGTAGGAGATGAAACTCTTGTTCCATTCGGTAAACGTGGCCGTCCGGACTAAGAAGGGATCGTAGGCCTCGAGGAACTCCTCGCCCAGGGCGTTGGTCAGCCGGCCGCCAACCATCAGACTCATCATGTACGGGGCGATGCTGCCCCGCCAGATGGGCGGGGCGTAAAACACGTTGCAGCAAAAGGTGATGAACTCCATGTTCCCCAGCCGGGCGCCCGCCCGCAGAGCCATGGCCAGGCCTTCGCCCGAAAGGTCCCTCATGCCGGTGTTGGGCCGGAACGCCTTGTGCCAGCCCCCGGTGGCCATGACCACGGCCCGGGCCTTGAAACGAATGAAACCGCCGGACCGGACGTCCAGCCCCAGGCCCCCGGTGACCCGGCCGTCCCGGGTGGTCAGTTCCAGCAGGGCCACGTCCTCGAGCAGGCCGACCCCGCTGGAGCGGGCCTTTTTGAGCAGAGCGTCCATGATGCCCAGCCCGCTGGTGAAGATCATCCGCTCGTCCGAGACCTTGATCTGGATGCCCCAGTCGATCAGTTCCTTCAGGCGGGCCGGCGCCTCACGGATGTACTGCTCGACCAGCGTCTGGTTGTTCAGGTAGCAGCCCTGGGTGACGATGTCGTTGAAGACCTTCTCCGGACTGTCATCCGGGTCCCCGGTCAGCCCTTCAATGCGGCTCATGCTCCGGCCGTCCAGCGTGAAGTCCGCCCCGGCCATGGGGCTGGCCCCGGAACGGGCCAGAGGGCCCTTGCTCGAGAGCACGACCCGGGCGCCCGCTTCCCGGGCTCCAATGGCCGCCCGGAAGCCGGCCCCGCCTCCACCCACGACCAGCACGTCGGTTTCGATGACCTTGGGGTTCATAAAAGCCTCCTGACGGCGATCGGCCCGGGAACGGACCGAGACCGGCTGTTCCGGTTTATTCGCGGCTATTCGGGTCGATGTCGCTTCAGGAATTCCCGGGCCGCGGCCTGGGCCGTGTGGGCGTTGGGGCTGAGCCAGAAGCCCAGGTGCGAGCCTTCCTCGATCCAGAACCGTTCCGATCCGGCGATGTGTTCATGGGCGTATACCCCGTCGTACAGCTTGACGTCCGAGTCCTGGGTGCCATGAACAACCAGGGTCGGGCAGCGGATGCCCTCCAGGGGCAGGTGCGTGTACTCCCGGTAGATGGCCATGTCGTTTTCCGTGCCCGGTTTGCGGGGATTGTAAGGATTCATGGTCTCCATGAAGGCTTTCATGAAGGTCAGGGCCTCGGGCGCGCCCAGGACATGGTCTATGTGGGCCTTTATCTGTTCCTTGGTGAAATAGGACTCGGCGGTGAACAACTGCTGGAGGAAAAGTTCCGGCTTTCTCTCGCCGATCATTTTGATGATCTTCTGGCCGAGCTGGCTGGTGAATATGGCCTGGGCGATGGGCCCGGCGGTCTCCGGGAGGTCGTAGTAGCCGCTGACGCTGTCTATGGCCACCAGGGCCCAGACCCGGTCCGGGTGACGCAGGGCGAACATGTATCCCGGTGGTCCGCCGGCCGAGGCCGAAACCACGGCCGTCCGGTCGATCTTCAAGGCGTCGAGCAGCCGGGCGAACAGATCGGCCTGCTCTTCCATGGTCCGGCCGCTGTCCAGGGGCGTGCCCAGGTACCCCGGACGGGACGGGCTCAGCAGCCGATACTCGGCCGGGTCCAGCCAGCCGACCATGACCCGGGCCTGGTCCATTCCTCCGATGCCGCCGTGGCAGCTGAGGACGACCGGCCCATCGCCTTCGGTCAGGTCGTATTCGATCGGACCCATTTCCGTTTCCATGATCCGCGGATCGATGAACACACCGGGAAGAAGTTCCTTGTTCAGTTCCATGGATGTTGCCTCGCTTTCTCAAGGTGATCGGGTTTCGAGCCCCGGAACCAAGGGTCCCCGGACGGTCCTGAAGTCAGGGGATCGGATCGCATGTTCGACAAATCGCCTGCTCGGGTTGCTGAATTTCAGGTCCGAGATTAACATGTTTTTCATCACGGCTACAAGCCGGCTCGTCGTATTTTCCGATAAAAAAGAGGCGAAATCGGGCCCTCGATATATCGGTTTCATCGGTCCGACATCGGGCGCCATTCCGGCAATCATTATTGGAATTTTGTGCAAAAATCCTGTAAGATAAAGAAAATCAACCGATACCTTATCCATAAGGAGATGACCATGGCCGGAAACAAGGTCTTGAGGACGAGGCTCTGTGACATTTTGGGCATCGAATATCCGATCATGCTGGCCGGGATGGGCACCTGCTCCGGTCCCACGCTGGCGGCCGCGGTTTCCAACGCCGGGGGCCTGGGCGTGTTGGGGGCTTCGGGATTGAGTCCGGAGGAAGTGCGCGGCTGGATTGAAAAAACCAAACGCCTGACCGACAAGCCGTTCGGGCTGGACCTGATTCTGCCCCACGAGCTGTCCGATTCGATGCCCCTGCCCGAGAATCTCAAGTCGCTTCTGCCGGCCGAGCATGTGGCCTTTGTCGAGCGTCTGATGGGGGAACTTGAGTTGGAACCGGTCGAACCGACGGATTTCTGGTCCCGGATCAGCATGGACGTGGTCCAGGAGGTGGTCCGGACCTGTCTGGATGAAGGCGTGGCCCTTTTCGCCTCCGGCCTGGGCAACCCCGGCTGGATCGTGCCCGAGGCCCGCCGTCGCGGCATGCGGGTCACGGGCTGCGTGGGCAACACCAAGAATGCGGTCCGGCTGAAAGAGGCCGGGGTGGACTTCGTCGTGGCTCAGGGCTATGACGGCGGCGGCCACACCGGCCGGGTCGGGACGATGTCCCTGATTCCCCAGGCGGTGGATGCGGTCGCCCCGTTGCCCGTGGTCGGGGCCGGCGGGATCATGGACGGCCGCGGCCTGGCCGCGGCCCTGGCTTTGGGCGCGGAAGGCGTCTGGGTGGGCACGGCCTTCCTGGCCACCCGGGAGGCCAATGTGGACGCCTTCGACCTGGGTTCGATGTTTGTCAGCCCCCTCTGGGCCGAGGTCTGGAACCGGCGCATGCTGGAAGCCGACGACGAAGGGACCGTGGTCAGCAAAATTTCCACGGGCAAGACGGCCCGGCACATCAAAAACCGCCTGATCGACATATGGGACCGCTCCGGTCTGGGCTACCTGCCCATGCCGCTTCAAGGCTTCCTGATCTGGGACCTGTACGTCAGCATCTCGAAGAGCGGACGCAGCGACCTGGTCGTGCCCATGGCCGGACAGGGCGTCGGCCTGGTCAAGGAAATCCGGAGCGCAGCCGACGTCTTGCGGGACATGGTCGAAGGCGCAATCGAAATTCTGTCCGGGAAAAGCCCGGCCGGAATCGTTTAACCCGAATTTTGCGGTCAGGTTGGTAGCGAGGCGTTGAAATGCATAGCTAAACGCGAAGTTGGACCGTTTTTTTTGGCCGCGGGCGTATTGCGGGATACGTCGAGGCCGAAAAGCGGGAAACGAGCGTTGCGGCACGCAGTTCAACGCCGCGGTAGAAGCCGACTGCAAAATTCGGGTTTAAAGCTGACCCCCGCGGGCGGGCGGCCCGCCTTGGGCGGCGAACGATTCCAACCGCCGAGAAAGGAGCGTGGGGCCATGTTCAGGAAAATAAAAAGCCCTGATCATTCACGTATCATGCCGGTCCTGGTCCTGGCGGCCGGGCTGATTTTCGCCTGTCTTTGGCCATCCCCGACCCATGCCGGGGAAAAAGCCCCGAACCCCGAGGGGGTTGCATCCCTCAATGCGGTATTGAAACCCTGGCTGGCCGAATCCGGTCTGCCGGCCCTGGCGGCCGCGGCGGCCCGCAACGGCCGGATCGTGGCCGCCGGAGCGGTGGGAACCCGACGGGCCGGTCGAAATATTCCGGTCACCGTCAAAGACCGTTTCCACATCGGTTCGGACACCAAGGCCTTCACGTCGCTGCTGGCGGCCATTTACGTGGAGCAGGGCCGGCTGCGCTGGGAAACCACGGTCGGCGAAGCCTTTCCGGAGTTGAAAAACACAATGGCCCCGGGCTTGAGCGGGGTGACCCTGCTTCAACTCCTGTCGCATTCCAGCGGCATGCCCGGTGACAACGAGCGGTTTGTCGACCTCATTCTGGAGTCGTACCGCCAGGAGGGCAACCTCGACGAACTGCGTTACTGGCTCGTCTCCCAATGGGTCCGGGAACCGCTGGTCGACAAACCCGGCCAGGTCTTCGCCTATTCGAACATGGGCTACACCATGGCCGGCTCGATCATCGAACGGGCCGGGGGCGCGACCTATGAGGAGTTGATCACCAGGCAGATATTCGAGCCGCTGGGCCTCAAGTCGGCCGGTTTCGGGCCGCAGTCCTCCATGGGCAAGGTGGACGCGCCCCTGGGCCACGTCATCCAGGACGGCCGGGCCAAGGCCTTTCTGGCCGGTCCCAACGGTGACAACCCAGTCATCATCGGACCGGCCGGGACCGGGCACATGTCGCCCCTGGACTTCGCGGCCTGGGCGGGCTGGCACGCGGGGGAAGGCAAACGCGGCCCCGCGCTGGTCGGCCCGGCCACGCTGAAAAAGCTGCACGCGCCGATCATTTCGACCGGCCCCCTCAAGGACACGCCGCCGGGCACCCCACAGACCGGCATGTACGCCCTGGGCTGGGGCCGGATCGAGCCCCCCTGGTCATCCGGTCCCTGGATGATGCACGGCGGCTCGAACAACAAGAACCTGGCCCATGTACTCTTTCGTCCGGACATCGATTTCGCCATGGTCCTGATGACCAACGTGGGTGGGGAAAAAGCAGCGGCGGCCCTCCACAAACTCGAGGAAGTCGTTTATAAAAAATACGCTCCGATTAAGTGAATACAGGGCCAGTCCCGATCCAGCCAGAAAGGCGATAAGAATGACCATTGCGATCAGCGTCGAACTCTCCCACGTCTGCCCGCTCGACGAAATCGGGCGGCAGGCCGAGGCATTGGAACAAAACGGCTTTTACCGGGTCTGGGTGCCGGACACGTCGGCCTCGCCCTGGGAGGTCTGGCTGGCGGCCGGCCGGGTCGCCCAGCGCACCCGCCGCATCCGGATCGGCCTGGGCGTGACCAATCCCTTTACCCGCCACCCCTTCGTCCTGGCCCAGGCCGCGGCCTCCCTGCAGGGCCTCTGCGGAGGCCGCCTGGCCCTGTCCATCGGCAAGGGCATCCCCCGCTTCTTCGAAAAAGCGGGCATCGAGACATATCCGTCCGGGGTCGAGGAATGCATCACCATTGTTCGTGATCTGATCGCCGGCGAGCGCGTCAGCCATGACGGCCCGGCCTTCAGGATCGACGGGCTTCGCCTCAGGACCATCCCGCCGGAAACGCCCGTCCCCATCTATCTGGCCGCCGTCAGCCCGGAAAGCTGGCGGTCGGCCCTGCGCGTGGCTGATGGCGTGGCCACCTTCTGGAGTGAGGAAGCGGCCGCCAACCGCGAACAGGCCATGACCGAACGCACCCTGCCCACGGCCGCGCTGGCGGCGTTCTCCCTGTCCGAAGAAGCCTTCTTCCCCGGAACGCTCCAGACCCTTGACGCCCTCCGGGAACGGATCGATCAAATGGACCGCGCCGGCTTTGACGAGGTTATTGTCGCCTACCGGGACTTGTCCGACCTCGAAGCAGCCGGGACGCTCGTTTAACCCGCCCGCTTCATAAGGCTCCCTGTAGCAATGAAAAGGCAGGAATTAAAAGGGACAGGAATTAAAAGGGACATCCATATTTATTTAATCAATCAACATATCCGCTTTTACGATCATTGGTTAATCGATGAGTTTTGAAGCGGGATGAAGAAGGGCTGGCCGGTTAGATTGCTGTCAATTCATGGAAAACCTGGCAAGGGTGGGCCTTGTCGCTCATAGATCAACGAATGAGAAGGAAGACTTTGGGCAGTCAGGCGGCCGTAAACGCGGCTTGGCCGGCCCTCACCCCCCCCAGCCAGCGGCTGCCCAAGGACCGGGCCATTTCCATAATTGCTTCCATCCTTCCTACTACCCGGTGGAACAGGCGGCCATACCCCTGAATCGTGTCCAGCCAGCGGCCCTGGTTGACCGGAAGACGGTCCAGGATATCCGACAGATGCGCAGGAATCGCACCACGCTTGCCCAAGCGGATTTCCCGGCCGGTCCAGTCCACCAAAGACAAGTAGTCGTCAAGGTCGAGAGGCAGCACGCCCCGGCGGTCTCCCGCATTGTCGTCCCCTATCGGGCAGAGCCAAGTCTCGCCCTTACCGCAATTCCGGGCCTCGATTCGGTCGAAAATACCTGTATATTCGCTACGCTCCGGCGTTTCGGCCACACCAGCCCTCACCGGGTTCAGGTCCACATACGCCATGCAGGCCAAGAGCGCGCAATCATCCAACAGCACCTGGCACTTGAATCGCCCCTCCCAAAATCGCCCTTTACGACCGTCCTCCCGGTTGGCCATTCTGGCCACGTACTCGTTTAAACAGCGCATAAACCAGCTCACGCTGCCCAGGCGTGAGCGGATTTCAGCCAGCCGCTCAGGCTGACCGGCCAAAGGCTCGATGGCCGATCGGCTCGCGGCCTTGGGCAGGCCGTTCTCGCCCCGCTCCATGGGGAACAGAGTCAGCCAGCGCCGGGCCGTCTCCCGGTCCGACCAGCCCTCGACCCAGTCAGGGCGGGTTCGGAGGATCACGTGAAGATGGTTGGACATGGCCGCGTAAGTGATGACTTCGATGCCGAAAACGGCAGAGATTTCCTCCAAGCGGGCCTGAATCCAGGCCTTGCGGTGCTCGTATGACTTCCCGGTGTAGGCATCGAGGCCGCAGAGAAAGGCGCGGCGCACGCATCGGGACACACAATGATAGTAGGCTTCCACGCCTTGGGCGACCACTTCGCCTCGGGCAACGGTCATAATGCATCCCTCCGATTCAAGGTGAAGAGAGAATAGCAGGTTGAGATCAGTATGTCAAATAAATGGGTGTCTAAAATAAAAGAGGCGGGATATTACTGCTGACGCCCTGCCCGAAGCCGGCCGGGCTATTTCATGCCGAGTTCCTTGAGAAACACCTGAACGTCTGACTTGAGCACGTTGGGGGCCTGGCCGCCGGCCAGATGGGCCAGGGGGCTTTGAAAGGTGGCCAGCCTGGCCCCGGGGATCATTTTTTGCGTCCCGCGGGCCAGTTTGACACTGAGCCACTGGTCGTTCTCGACGTGGAGGATGAGGGTGCGGGCCTTGATCCGGTGAAGCTGGTCGGTCACGTCAAAAGCGTCCAGGGCCTGATTGCGGTAGAGCAGGTCGTTGACGTCGTAGGTCTCGGCCTTGGAACGCAGGGCGGCCCCCTGTTCGCCTTGCGGTTCCCAGTAGAAGACCTCCTTTTCCACGTCGGACCAGGGCTGGTCGACGCGATAGTCGAAGGTCATGATGGACTGCATCAGCAGGGACCAGCCGAACATCATGCCCTGGTTGGGATGCCGGTCCTTGGGCAGGTGGTAGTAGTTGCCCCGGGTCTCCCGCCAGGCCGGGTCGCTCTTCATGGCAGCGTTCATCAACTGGAACAGCCATCGGGCGACCGGGTTGCGGCCGGTCATGCCGCAGATGGGCATGATGCCTTCGACGAATTCCGGGTGAAGTATGGCCCAGAGGTAGCTCTGCATGGCGCCCATGGATGTGCCGAAGGAGAGTTTGACCCGGGCCACGTTCAGCTTGTCCCTTAGCAGGCGGTAGTTGGCCTGGACCAGGTCCATGAGGCTGTATCGGGGGAAGCCGGGGCCCAGGCCGCCGCTGGGCTTGCTGGCGCCCCACATGCCCAGGGCGTCGAGAAAGACGACATAGTAGCGGTCGGTGTCGATCAGCCGGCCCGGCCCGATGACCGGTCCCTTGCAGAACTCGTTGGCCTTCTGGCCCTCGTACCACATGTAGTAGGTGACCGTGGCGTCCGCGTCATAGTATGGGTTGACGATTACGGCGTTGATGATCCGGCCCTGCTCGTCCCGCCGGGGCGTTCCGGCTTCGATGTAGGCCAGTCGCAGGGGCTCCGCCCCCAGGGACTCGAGGGTTGTTCCACCCGCCCCGCCTCGTTCATAGGCCTCCTCGCGACCGGGTTCGTACGTCCCCCCGATCCGGAAACCGGGAAGGTGGTGAAATTTTTTCAGATGCCCCAGGGCCGGGACGAGTGAATCGGCGGTCGCCGATCCGGCCCGGGTCTCGAAGGGAGCAAGCAGGCAGGCCAGAACGAAAAGGAACGACAGGACCGATTGCGCGAGCCGACGGCGCGGAGATTTCATGAATTCAGCCTTTTCAGGGGGCGATAGGCGGCCGCCCGTCCCCCCCATAGTCGGACGTCGTTGGCAAAATATCCATCGCAGCCCAGTTCCAAGGCCATTTCCATGCAGGCCGCCTCGTCGTCCGAGGCGTCGGCCCAGGGGATGACCTTGAGGCCCGCGCCCTGGAGGCGTCCGACCCGGTCCGCGTCGAGGTCCTTGACGTAGGGATGGTAGGAAAAGGCGGCCACGGCCTGGCAGAGCTTGACCGCGTCCAGGTTCCTTTCGGGCCGGTCGGCCAGCACGCCGATCCCCAGACCCGGTTCCAGGGCCCGGGCTTCCCGCAAGGCGTCGTAGGAAAAACTCGAAACCATGACCCGGTCCAGCAGGCCGTGGCGGAGGATCAAGTCCACGACGAGCCGAACGGCCAGGAAACCGACGTCCGGCCAGGAGATGGCCTCCCGTTTGATCTCCACGTCGATCAACACGCGCCGGCCCAGGGTCTCGAAGACCTCTTCCAGTGTCGGTAGCCGAACGCCCTGGAATTGCGGGCCGAACCAGGCGCCGGCGTCCAACGTCCGCAGCCGGTCCAGGGTCTGGAGGCAGACCAGGCCCTGGCCGTCGGTGGTCCGGTCCAGTGTCGAGTCGTGAATGACCACGAGTTGCCGGTCCGCGCTGAGGGTCACATCCAGTTCGATCATGTCCGCCCCGGCATCCACGGCGGCCAGAAACGAGGGTATGGTGTTTTCCGGAGCCCGGACCGGAAAGCCCCGGTGGCCAATGACCAGCGGCCGGCCGGATTCCGGTCGCGGGTCGAAAAGCAGGCCCGCGTCATGCGGTCGTATCGGGGACACGGCGTCGGTAGAGTGCGTTGGCCGGTTCGGCGTCTAGTCTTCGTCCATTTTGAGGGCCTTGAACATAATGCCGGCCGAAACCATGCCCGCCCCGTGATACAGGGCGTCGAAAATGTCCTGATCGGTCCATCCCAGTTCGCGGAGCCGCTGGGTATCGGCCGCCCGGGTCGATGACGGGTCTTTGATGGCCTTGACCACGAACTCGAGCATGGCCCGGTCCTTGTCGTCCAGTTTGGCCGCGGTCACGTCCTTGCCGACCGCATCGAGGTCCTCCTCGGTCAGGTTGCCGAACATGGTCAGGAGACTGGCGTTGAAATCCGTGCAGAACTGGTAATTGTTGTGCGAGGCGATCAGGTACCGGATATGAGCCGCCAAAGGCAGGCCCAGGTTCGGGTTGCCGACGAAATACTTCAGAATCCGGGCCTGAATCTTGAGCAGCTCCGGGCTGACGCTGGACATCTGGAGCGGCCTGGGCAGCACGCCGGTCACGGCCTTGACGGCGTCATAGACCTCCTTGATTTCCCCCTGGGCCTGGTCGGGCGGGACGACATGGATCAACGGCATGGTTCTCTCCTCCTCGATCTTGATGTTAACGGGTCCGGGAAAGCGGAACGGCCGGGATTCCCGTTCCGGGCTGACGGCCGCGTAAAATTGATTTTACCAGTCTCCTATGCGCCCGTCCAGAAGATTGATGGGCCCGATAGGCCGGCCGGCTCCGTTCCCGGACTATCCGGCATCGCCGCCCCTCGGTCGGTGAAATGCGGCGTCGCCTCGGAGGTATCATTCTGTTCTATGGACTTGACATGGCTCCGGGTTTGTACAAATATAGGAGAAACACCGGAGGGGCACCGGGTGGACCGACTGAAGCAGTATCTGATCAAAAACTTCGAACAGGTCTTCGTCCTGCTGATCCTGATCACCATCTCTTATATTACCTATTACATCCCGTTCAAACTGGCCTTCATGAACTTCTTTTTCCTGCCCGTGATCATTGCCGGTTATTTCCTTGGAATTCGAAGTTCCGTCCTGGGCGCCTTTCTGTGCATTCTTTTTGTATTGATTTACGTCATCATCTACCCCCGGATGTTCCTGCTGCCTACGACGGAATTGGACTTGTATCTCTACGTCCTGGCCTGGGGCGGATTCCTGATCCTGTCCGGGGCGGTGGTCGGCATCCAGCAGGACAAGTTGCGCAAGGAAATCGATCAGACCTGCCGTTTGAACGACGACCTGGCCCAGCACCAGAACGAACTGCATGAAGCGAACCTGGCCCTGCATGAGTACAGCGGCAATCTCGAAGCCAAGGTCAGTGAACGCACCGAGGAACTGGAAAAGTCCAAGGACGCCGTCGAACGGCTGAAGACCCGGGTCGAGGAGACGCTCTACTCGACCATGGATTCGTCGGTGGCCAAACTGATGATCGAGGGCCGGCTGAGGAATGAAAAGCGGAAAATCAGCCTGATGTTCTCCGACCTGGTCGGCTTTACGACCTATTCGGAGGAACGCAGTCCGGAACTGGTCATTCGCGACCTGAACCGGTACATCAACGACATGGAGCCGATCATCCTGGACTACAACGGCCATATCGACAAGTACATGGGCGACGGGATCATGTGCGAATTCGGCGCGCCGGTGGATTTCGACAACTACCGGCTGCTGGCGGTGATGGCCGCGTTGAAGATGCAGGAGCGGATGACCCGCTACGACTATCCCTGGCGCATGCGCATCGGCATCGCCTCCGGGTCCGCGATCATGGGCATCATCGGCTCCCGGCGCCAGTCCTACACGACCATCGGCGACGTGGTCAATGTCGCCGCCCGCCTGGAAAAAGCCTGTCCGCCCGGTTCGGTTCTCATCGACGAGTACACGTTGGAGGGCACCCGCCGCTTCATCGACGTCCGCCTGCTCAAGGCCCTGCCCACCGCCGAACACGTGGACGAAAAAGCCGAGGCCGAACTCGAAGCCCTGCACGAAAAACTGAACGGCGTGCCCGACGAGCATGATCGGGCGCCGACGTATTTCGAAATGGGCCGGATTTACATGAACCTGGGCGAATACACTGACGCGGTAAGATATTTCGAACAGACCATGCAGATTCAGCCCGACAACGTCGAGGTCAAGCTGGCCTTTGCCGAAGCGACCCTCAAAAAGGACGCATGCCAAAAAATCCAGGTCAAGGGCCGAAAAAAAAGGCTGGCCGCCTACGAGGCCATCGGCCTGAAAGACATGCTCCATCACAAGAAGTTTCCGCCCTCGTTCCTGGAGCGGTACGCGGGCGTGGCCGATCTGATCTCCATACCCGAAAACATCGTTTTGCCGGTGGAGGCTCTGGACGGAAGCATCGGCCACTCCAAGGCGGTCGCGGTCCTGTCCTTTGCCATGGCCACCGAACTCGGGATTTCCGAACAGGATAAAATGGAAATCATCCAGGCCGGCTTCGCGGCCGACCTGGGCAAGGCCATCATCCCCTTCCATTCCCTCAATCGTTCGGGCAGCCTGACCGACAGCGAGTTCAAGGAAGTCCGCAAACACCCCTCGGAAACGGTCAGTATGCTCAAAAAAATGGGCTACGATTCCCAACTGATGCTCGATATCGTCCGCCACAGCCATGAACGGATCAACGGGACCGGGTTTCCGGACGGCCTGAGCGGGGAGGAAATCCCGCTAGGCGCCCGGGTGGTGGCCGTGGCCGACGCCTACAGCGCCATGACCGCCTGGCGGCCCTACCGGGAAGAGCTGGACCGCCAGGCCGCCCTGGATGAAATCGAGCATGGAGCGGCCAAGGGGGTATTCGATCCGGTCGTGGTCCAGGCCCTGATCCGGGCGTTCCGGTAACGACGGCCGATCCACAGCCCCATGCCTCCGCTCGCTTCCCCGGCCCTGGCCCAGGCGTCCTCCTCATCGAAACGCGAAGGTGGACCGGCTTTTGGCCCCAGGCGCTTCACTGGATACGTCGAGGCCGAAAAGCGGGAAACGCTCGTTGCAGCAAGCGTTTCGACGCCTCGCTACCGAACCAACCGAAAAATTCGGGCTTAATCGACCAGACGGGAAATGAACATGTTCTTGAGGCCGGCGGCCTTGAGCTGGTCGTGGGAGACCTGGGCCTCTTCGCGGGTCTGGTACCGGCCGACCCGAACCCGGAAATACCGGCGCTCCTTGGTTTCGACCTGGTAGTAGTATGCCTCGAAACCTTTGGCCTTGAGAGAGCGAACGATCCGTTCCGCGTCTTCGGCCAGGGGCGTGGCGGCCACCTGGACCGTGAAGTTTTCTCCTGGACGGCGTTCCGGCGGCGCGGCCCGGGTGACGGCCGGGGCCACGGTTTTGACCGGGGGAGCTTCAACCGCCTCAGGCCTGGCCTCGGGTTCGGTGCGGTCGGCGGCCGGGGTGGTCTCCCTGGCCGGGGGAACGGTCGGGGAGGCGGTCTTTTCCACGGTGGCAACGGGCGTGGGCCGGACAGGGGGCGGATCGACTTTTTGCCGGAACGGCTCGGGCGCGGTCTGGGTCTGGGCCAAGTTGCCGTAAAACGTCAGTTTGGGATTGTCCGTTTCCGCCCCCCCCTGGCCCGGGTCGGACCGTGCGGCCACTTCCACTTTCGGGGGTTGGGCCGGTTCACGGGCGACGGGCAGCCGCTCTTCGATTTCCTTGAAAAATTTGAATCTGAAAAGCGTGCCTTGCCCGACCAGGATACCCAGAACAAAGACCCAGAGCATCAGGAAGACCACGCCCAGAGCCCAATAGGATGCAGCCCGACGGCTCAGGACAATCGGCTCCCTGGCTTGGCCTTCTTCAGCCGGATACCCGTCCTCGTCCGGAGCGGGTTCGTTTTCGGCCATGGAATCGAATTCCACGTCCCAGACGGCCTCCGCCGAATCCGGATCGTTGCCGGCCCCTGGGGCTCCCGGATCGGAAGCGTCGGTCAGCCGTTTTCTGATGCGAGACACCAGTCCTCCGAGCTACATCTTTTCTGGCGCGGAGATGCCCAGCAGGATCAGTCCGTTGGCCACGACCTGCTTGACCGCCCCGGCCAACACCAGACGAGCCCTGGACAGGGCCTCGTCCTCTCCGACAAAACGATGGTCCTTGTAATACGGATGAAAGGTCTTGGCCAGATCGATCAGGAAGTGGGTCAGCCGATGCGGTTCCCGCTTGGCCGCCGCTCCGGCCACGACATCGGGGAAAGCGGCCAACTGCTTGATCAGGGCCAGTTCCTCATCCAGGGCCAGCAGGCTCAGGTCGGCCTGATCCGGGGTGGGCCGGCCCAGCCCCCGCTCGGCGGCCGTCTTGAAAACGCTGGCGATCCGGGCGTGGGCGTACTGGACGTAGTAAACCGGGTTTTCCGAGGACTGGCTCTTGGCCACCTCGAGATCGAAATCCAGGGAGCTGTCCGAACTGCGGGTCAAAAAGAAAAATCGGGCCGCGTCCGCACCGACCTCGGCCACCACATCCTCGAGGGTCACGAACTCGCCGGCCCGGGTGGACATGGCCACGGGTTCTCCGGCCCGGAGCAGATTGACGAGCTGGACCAGGAGCACTTCCAGACGCTCCGGCTCGTAGCCCAGGGCCTGGACGGCCGAACGGAGCCGGGGTACGTATCCGTGGTGATCGGCGCCCCAGAGGTCGATGACCCGATCGAAGCCCCGGCCGAACTTGTCCCGGTGGTAGGCGATGTCCGAGGCGAAATAGGTCTTCTCCCCGTTGCTTTTGACCAGGACCCGATCCTTGTCGTCTCCAAAACGGGTGGCCGCGAACCAGAGGGCTCCGTCCTGATCGTAGATGTGGCCCCGTTCCCGCAGGTCGCCGAAGGCCTCCTCGACCCGGCCCCGGGCCACCAGACTCTTTTCGGAAAACCATTGGTCGAAGCGAACCCCGAAGGCCTCCAGATCCCGGCGAATCCCGTCCAGAATCCGGTCCGCGGCCCAGGGATACAGATCGGCCACGGCCTCCGCTTCCGGCCGGTCCAGGTGTCGCTCACCGTCCCGGTCCTTGACCTCGGCGGCCAATTCCCGAATATAATCACCCTGATACAAATCCGGGGCGTACTCGACCGGCCGCCCCCACAACTCGAGATACCGGTAGTAGACCGAGCGCCCCAGGGTCTGCATCTGCCGGCCGGCATCGTTGATATAGTATTCGCGCTCGACCTCGTACCCGGCCGCTTCCAGGACCCGGGCCAGGACGTCGCCCACCGCCGCACCCCGGCCGTGGCCCACATGAAGCGGCCCGGTCGGGTTGGCCGAGACGAACTCGACCTGGACCCGGACGCCTCGACCCATGTCCGAACGGCCGTACCGGTCGCCGTGGGAAACCACCTCACCGAGGACGTGGGCCCACCATTTGCCGGATAGAACGAAGTTGATGAACCCCGGCCCGGCCACTTCCATCCGATCGATGTAGCCCTCGGGATCGTCGATGCTTTCGATCAGGTCCCGGGCCAGGTCGCGAGGCGGCCGACGGAGCGCCTTGGTCGCGACCAGGGCCGCATTGGTGGCCCAGTCGCCGTGGCCGGCCTGTTTGGGAGCCTCGACCGTCAGACCGGCCGGGATTTCGGATGCATCGAGTCCCGCCTTGACCAGCGCGGCCCGGACCCTTTCCAGCAACACCACTCTCATTGTTTTTCTTCGTCCTCCTCGGCCGGGTCCGGCTTCGCCAGGTCCCTTGAATAGTCTGGACAGTACCTCTGGTCGGAGGACTTGAAACTGAAGCGCTTCTGGCAGTCGGCCCGCCAGGCGCAGACAATGCACAGCGTCTTTTCGTCCGTCAAACCCCTTCCCCCTCAGGAAGCGTACTCCCTAGAATTCAATCCGCCCATGGTGCAGAACATCTCGTAACTGATCGTCCCGGCCCGGGCGGCGACCTGGCCGGCCGTGATGGACGCTCCAGCCTGGGCTCCCAACAGGACGACCTCGTCCCCGGGGGCCGCGTCCGGCACGTCGGTCACGTCGAACATGGTCAGATTCATGCAGACCCGGCCGCGAACCGGCGCCACCGAGCCGCGAATCAGGGCCTGGCCGCGATTGGACAGCAGCCAGTGGAAGCCGTGGGTGTATCCCACCGGAACCACGGCCAGCCGCGTCTCCCGGAACGCGGTCCAGGTCAGGCCGTAACTGACCGCCTCCCCCCTGGACAGGCGCTTGATCTGGATGATCCGGCTGGACATCCGCATGGCCGGACGGAGTTGCGCCCGGCCGGCCAGATGCTCGCCGGGCAGGTCCCCGTAAAGCATGAGCCCCGGCCGGACCATGTCCAGATGAGACCGGGGCGATCCCAACACGGCCGCGCTGTTGGCGGCGTTGTTCAGCCGGAGCCGGTCATAACCCATCCGGCGCGCCACCCCGGTCAGGTCATCGAACCGGTCGAGCTGCCCATCCATGAAGCGGCCGTCCTTCAGGTCGGCGTCCGCGAAATGGGTCGCCAGACCGGTCACGTCAAGGCGGTCCAGCCGGCGAACCGCTTCCAGAAACCTTTCGGCCTCCTCGCAACGAACGCCCAGCCGGTTCATGCCGGTGTCCAGCTTGAGGTGAACCTCGACCCGGGCGTCCGCCTTTCGGGCGGCCTCGTTCAACTCCCGGGCCAGTCCCGGGTCGTAGACAAAAGGCGCCAGCCGGTGGCGAACGATCTCGGGACAGCCGTCCGTATCGAAACCGGCCAGAATGAAGACCGGTTGCTTCAGACCCGCCTCCCGCAGCCGCACGCCTTCATCCAAATCCATGACCCCGAAAGCGTCCGCCCCGCTTTCGGCCAGACGTCGGCTGACCGGTATCAGACCGTGGCCGTACGCGTCGGCCTTGACCACGGCCATGACCTTGACTCCGGAACCCACGATCCGTTTGACCTGGCCCAGGTTGTGGGCCACGGCGCCGAGGTCTATTTCCAGGCGGTTGAAGTGGCGGTTCAACGGTCTCGGTCTCCTGCGGCTTTTCGCCTTCGAGAGATTAGCCCAATCCCCCGGCCAAGATCAAGCCTTTCCTGGATGCTCTCAGGTCTCCTTGACTTTTTAATGAAAAAAGTGGATTAGATGGTCTGGGCGAACGCCGTCAACGGGTCGGATTCAAGGTTCAACGGAATGGACGTCAAGGATTTTCTCTGCGTGATCGGTCTGGTCCTCATCATCGAGGGCCTGCCCTATTTCGCCTTTGCCCACCGCATCAAGGGCTGGCTGCTCCAAATCCTCGAGGCCAGGGAGTCATCCCTGCGCCTGGCCGGCTTCGGGGCCATGGTCCTGGGTCTGCTTCTGATCTGGCTGGCCCGGGCCTGACCCGATCCGAAGCGGAGCGCCCCCCGGGCCGTTGAACCCTACCGGGCATCGATCCCCCGGTCCATTAATAATTGACTTTGAGGGGAAAGTCTGTTTTATTGTGGAGTTTGAATGGATTTCGGCGCGGTGAGCCGGCGGTCAGACAGTTGAGCCTAACACGGGATGACTTTCAATATGAACTCCCCGAGGAGTTGATCGCTCAACGGCCGGCGCCGAGTCGGGAAGCGTCCCGTCTGATGGTCGTGGACCGGTCCGGCCCGGGCTTGAGCCACTCCCGGTTCGCCGATCTGGGTCGCTGGCTGCCGGAAGGCGGCCTGCTGGTGATCAACGACGTCCGGGTCGTTCCGGCCCGCTTGTGGGGCCGACGGAACGGCGGCGGCGTGGTCGAGACCATGATCCTGCGCCCCCCTTCGGGGGAGGCCCGAGCCGGAACATACGACCTGGAGTGCCTGGCCCGGCCCGCCCGGCGTTTGAAACCGGGTGACGGGATCGAATACGGCCCCGGGTTGAAGGCCGAGGTGCTGGACCGGGGCGAACAAGGGCGGAGGGTGCTCCGTTTCTTTTTTGCCCGGCCCCCGGTCGAAACCCTCGAGACCCTCGGCCGGATGCCCCTGCCGCCCTATATCAAGCGGGACAAGGGCGGGGGAAACGAGGCCGATCTGGATCGCGAGCGGTATCAGACGGTCTATGCCGCCCGCCCCGGCGCGGTGGCCGCACCCACGGCCGGCCTGCATTTCACGCCGGAGCTGATCGAGGACCTGAAAGGCCGGGGCTTTGAAACGGCCGCCCTGACCTTGTTCGTGGGATACGGCACCTTCGCTCCGGTCAGGGTCCGGGACCTCGCCAGTCACCGGATGCATTCTGAACGCATGCGGGTGTCGGCCGAAACGGCCGAGGCGGTCCGCCGGGCCCGGGACCTCGGCCGGCCCGTGATCGCGGTCGGGACCACGGTGGTCCGGACCCTGGAGTCACTGGCCCGGACCGGGGAAGGCATCAGACCGTATGAAGGAGAAACCGATCTGTTTATTTATCCGGGCTTCGAGTTCCGCGTGGTCGACCATCTGGTCACCAACTTCCACCTGCCGGGCTCGACCCTGCTGATGCTGGTCGCCGCTTTCGCCGGCCGGGAACGGATATTGGACGCGTACCGGACCGCCGTACAGCGACGCTACCGTTTCTTCAGCTACGGCGACGCCATGCTGATCCGGTAAACGGTGCCGGGTTTGAACGATCGCTCTTTTACATTCCGCATCCTGGCCCGGGATTCGGACTCGCGGGCCAGGGCCGGGGAAATGACCACGGCCCACGGCCCGGTGCCCACGCCGGCCTTCATGCCCGTGGGAACGAAGGCCTCGGTCAAGGCCATGGGACCCGACGACCTCGAACGCGTCGGGGCCCGCATGGTCCTGGCCAACACCTATCACCTGCTGCTCCGTCCCGGGCCCGAGGTGGTGCGCCGCATGGGCGGCCTGCACGGCTTCATGAGCTGGTCCGGACCGATCCTGACGGACAGTGGGGGATTCCAGGTCTTTTCCCTGGCCGAGTTGGGCAAACTGACCGAGGAGGGCGTCACATTCCAGTCTCACCTGGACGGCGCCCGGGTCTTTCTGAGCCCGGAAAAGGCCGTGGCGATCCAGGAGGCCCTGGGCCCGGACATCATGATGTGCCTGGACGAATGCCTGCCTTATCCATGCGATCACGACCGCGCGGCCGCTTCGACGGACAGAACCGGGCGGTGGGCTCGGCGCAGTCTGGCGGCCCGGAACCCGGAAGGGGCCCCGACCCTGTTCGGCATCGTTCAGGGCGGCATGCACGCCGACCTGAGACGGCGGGCGGCCGAGGAGATCGCGGGCCTGGATTTCGAGGGACTGGCCCTGGGCGGGCTGGCCGTGGGCGAACCGGCCGGTCTGCGCAACGAAATGGTCGAGGCGGCGGCCGAGGTCCTGCCCGTGGAACGGCCCTTATACCTGATGGGCCTGGGCGCGCCGGAGGACCTGATCGAAAGTATCGCCCGCGGGGCCGACCTGTTCGACTGCGTGCTGCCGACCCGAAATGCGCGCAACGGCCAGTTTTTCACCCGGACCGGGCGGCTGGCCATTAAAAACGCCCGTTTCCGCGAGGACGCCGGGCCGGTTGACGACGAGTGCGCCTGTTACACCTGTCGTCGGTTTTCCCGGGCCTACTTGCGGCACTTGTATCATTCCGGGGAGTTGCTGGCTTATCGATTGAACACGATCCACAACCTGCACTATTACCTTTCCCTGGTGGCCGAGGCCCGGCAGGCGGTGATCGAGGGTCGTTTCAAAAATTTCTATAGGGATTTTTTCGCCCGGCGGTCGGGCGAAAACGATTCGGACCAATAATAGACGGAGGATATCTCATGTTTGCAGACGTTGCCTATGCCCTGAGCGGGGCCCCCGGAGGAAGCGCCGGCGGCGGTTCGGGAGGCGGACTCGCGGCCCTGGCGCCCCTGGTCATCATGTTCGTGATCTTCTACTTCCTGCTGATCAGGCCCCAACAGAAAAAGGCAAAGTCCCACCGGGACCTGCTGTCCAACCTGCGCAAGGGCGACCGGATCATCACCAACGGCGGACTCTACGGCCAGGTGACCGGACTGACCGACACGGTGGTCACGGTCGAAATCGCGCCCAAAATCCGGGTCAAGGTGGCCCGCAGTCACGTGGCCGGACTGGCCGCGTCCCCGGAGAGCGTTTCGGCGCCCGCGGAAACGAAATAATCCGCAAAGGAGCAAGACGTGGATCGCAACTTGAAATGGCGGGCGGCCCTCGTTCTGGCCGCGGTGATTGCATCCCTGATATACGTCTATCCCTCGCTCACGTCCAGCCTGCCCACCTTCTGGAAAAAGGCCCTGCCCGAGGAGTCCATCCAACTGGGGCTCGACCTCAAGGGCGGCATGCACCTCATCCTCGAGGTCCAGACGGAAAAGGCGGTCGAAAGCGCGATCGAGCGGACCATCGACGAAATCAAATACAGTCTCCAGAAGGCCAGGGTCCCGGTCAACAGCGTGACCCAGGTCGAAGGCCAACAGATCGGACTGGTCCTGGCCCGGCCCGAGGACCTGCCCAAACTCAATAAAATCCTGGACGAGGACTTCCGCTACCTGGTGACCAAAGGCACGTCGGAAGACGCCGGACGTCTCAATGTCTCCCTGGGTATGAATCCCAAGGAGGCCGTCCGGATCAAGGAGCTGGCCGCGGCCCAGGCCCTGGAAACCATTCGTAACCGTATCGACCAGTTCGGGGTTTCCGAGCCGGACATCCGGCCCCAGGGCGAAGACCGGATCGTCATCCAACTGCCGGGGGTCAAGGACCCCAAGCGGGCCGTGGCCCTGATCGGCAAGACCGCCCGCCTCGAATTCAAGCTGGTCGACGAAGCGAACAGCCCCGAGGTCGCCCTCCGGGACGGCCCGCCCCCGGGCACGGAAATCCTCTATCACGTCCAGACGGACAAGGAAACCGGCCGGACCACCAAGACGCCCTACCTGCTGCGAAAACGGGCGCTGCTGACCGGCGAATACGTGACCGACGCCCGGGTGACCATCGACCAGCAGTTCAACGAGCCCTACGTCAACCTGAACCTGGACGCCAAGGGCTCCACACTATTCGAGCGCATCACCGAGGCCCACGTCAAGGAGCGCCTGGCCATCGTCCTGGACAATAACGTCTACTCCGCGCCGGTTATCCAGGAAAAGATATCCGGCGGCCGGGCCCGCATTACCGGTTCCTTCACCATGGACGAAGCCCGGGACCTGGCCATCGTCCTCCGGGCCGGCGCCCTGCCCGCGCCGGTCAAGGTCCTCGAGGAACGGACCGTAGGCCCCTCCCTGGGCCGCGACTCCATCCAGCAGGGACTCAACTCGATCATCGTGGGCCTGCTGCTGGTCCTGGTCTTCATGGCCGTCTACTACCGGATGTCCGGCGTCATCGCCGACGTGGCCCTGTGCCTGAACGTTCTGCTGATCATGGCCGCCCTGGCCGCGTTCGGGGCAACTCTGACTCTCCCGGGCATTGCCGGCATCATTCTGACCATCGGCATGTCGGTTGATGCCAACGTTCTGATATTCGAACGGATTCGGGAAGAGGTCCGTCTGGGCAAGACCCCGAGGGCCGCTGTGGACGGAGGCTTCAGCAAGGCAATCCTGACCATTCTGGACGCCAACGTGACCACCCTGATCGCCGCCCTGGTCCTCTTTCAGTTCGGAACCGGGCCCATCCGCGGATTCGCGGTGACCCTGTCCGTCGGAATCGTGGCCAGTCTGTTTACAGCGATCTTCGTCTCGCGCCTGATATTCGACTATCTCCTGGTCAAGGTCAAGATGAAGGCCGTCAGCGTCTAGCACGCGGACACGGAGTTTGAACATGGAATTAATCAAGCCTGGTACCCATATCAACTTCGCCGGCGTCCGCCGGTACGCCTACGGATTTTCTCTTCTGCTGATTCTGGTGACCGTGATTTCACTAATCACGCACGGGGGGCCCAACTACGGCGTGGATTTCGCCGGCGGCATCCTCATCCAGATGAAATTCAACAGGCCCACCACGGCCCAGGCCATCCGAGACGGTCTCAAGGGCCTGAACATGCAACACAGTTCCATCCAGCGTTTCGGCGCCCAGGAACACAACGAGTTCCTGATCCGGGTGCAGCAGGAGGAACAGGATTACGAAGGGCTGGCCCAAAAGGTCCAGACCACACTGGAACAGACCTTCGGCAAGGGCGCCCTCGAAGTCCGGCGCGTGGAAATGGTCGGCCCCAAAGTGGGCCAGGACCTGCGCCAGAAGGCCCTCTTCGCCATTTTCTACGCCATTCTGTTCATCGTCATCTATATTTCCGGCCGCTTCGAACTCAAGTGGCTCATGAGCATCATCCTGGCCCTGGCCCTGATGGCGGCCGTCTATCTGGCCTCGATGATGGGGGCCGGCGTGACCTGGCTCATCATCCTGGCCCTGCTGGTCACTTTGGTCGTCTGTTTCATCTTTCAACTCAAGTTCGCCCTGGGGGCCATCGTGGCCCTGATCCACGACGTGACCATCACCCTGGGCGTCTTTTCCCTTTTAAACCTGGAAATATCCCTGACCATCGTGGCCGCCCTCCTGACCATCGTCGGGTATTCCCTCAACGACACGATCATCGTCTTCGACCGTATCCGGGAAAACATGCGCAAGTCCCGCAAGGAGCCGCTGGACGTCACGATCAACTCGAGCATCAACGAGACCCTCAGCCGGACCATCCTGACCTCGGGCACGACCATGGTCGTGGTCCTGTGCCTGCTCTTCCTGGGCGGCCCGGTCATCTCCGACTTCGCCCTGGCCATGGCCGTGGGCATCCTGGTCGGCACGTATTCTTCCATCTACGTGGCCAGCCCCATCCTGCTCATCTGGCCTCCCCAGGGAGCGCCGGCTCGCAGCGGCCGGGCGAAACCCGGAGGCCGCCAAGGCAAGAAAAAATCCTGACGAATTCGACCCGGATTTCAAGGTCCGCCTGTCCGCCCGGCTGTTTGTTCAGCCGGGCGGACCCGTTTATCGAGGAACGGCTGGTAGGGATTCAGTAATTCGGGGCATCGAGTATTCCCGGAGCCCCGAGGCCGAAGACCGCGACCGGGCGGTCCTTCAAGGCCGCCAAACGCCTGAAGGTTACGACGACAGAAGGAAAATTATTGACATTTCAACCAAATTGATCTATAAACAAGCGGAACGATTCAACAAGGACGATTCATGGTCGCGCAGTCCCGGCGGTATCCGATTTCCGCGTTCATCGCTCTGGCGATTCTGCTCGCTTCCCTCGGAGGCTGTTCCTGGTTTTCGGTCAAGAACGATCCGGCCTTCAAGGACCTCGAAGGCAAGGTCGCCAAGCTGGACGACCATGTCACCACCGAGATCAGGCAGCTGCGGGAAGCGGTTCAGCGGCTGGAAACCCACCTGACCCAGACCGCCCCGGACAAGGCCCCGAATCTTTCGGCCTCGATGAACAACCGCATGTCCGCGATACCGCCCCGGGAGTTCAAAAAAGAGTACAACCAGGCCCGGACGACGTACGTCAAGGGTGATTACGCCCGGGCCGCCGGCATGTTCCAACGGCTGGTCGAGGCCTCCCCCCGAGACGACCTGGCCCCCAACGCCCGCTACTGGCTGGCCGAATCTCTCTACAGTCAGGAACGGTTCAAGGAGGCTATTTCAGAATTTCAAAAAGTGATCGAGCATTACCCCGGCTCGGACAAGGCGCCGGACGCCATGCTCAAGCTGGCCTACTCCTACAACATGCTCAATGACGGCAAAACGGCCATGGACAATCTGCGCACCCTCCTGAATCGATACCCCAAATCCCGGGCCGCCAACATGGTGCGCAAAGGCCAGACCCTCTTCCGCAACCCCCAGTAAACCGAACCCGTCTTGTTTCCGGTCCGCCCGCGACGCCTCGCCGGCTGGGCAGGCGCCGATATTTTTGGCTTGACAGCCCAACTCGCGTAACTTATGTTGCCCATAATCGGGGCAAGAAGCCCAATTTTACGAGGTCGAGCGGAAAATATAACGAGGGTCACGAAGGCCGGGACGGGTTTCGCGAAATCCGTGTCTGGCTTGTTTTTTTTCATGCGGCCGGCGGAGCGGAACCAAAATACTTTGAAATCGATTCAGGAGGCAACAGCATGATGAGAAAGACTGGTTTGTGTCTGGCCGCGGCCCTGGTGATCGTCCTGTCCATGAACAGCACGGCTTCGGCCCATTTCGGCATGGTCCTCCCCTCGGATCAAATGATCATGCAGGGGGATTCCAAAACGATTCAACTGGCTTTGTTGTTCTGGCACCCCTTCGAGGGCAAGGGCATGGACCTGGTCAAGCCCAAGGATTTCAGCGTATTTTACGACGGGAAGAAGCAGGACCTGCTGGCCACCCTCAAAGAGAAAAAGCTGGGCCAGAACCTGACCTGGGAGACCGCCTACCAGATCGGCCGGCCGGGCCTTTACGTGTTCGTTATGGAACCCCAGCCCTACTGGGAACCTCAGGAAGACTGCTTTATCATCCATTACACCAAGGCCTATGCCGCGGCCTATGGGGACGACGAGGGCTGGGACAAGCCGTTGGGCCTGAAGACGGAAATCGTGCCCTTGGCCAAACCCTACGGTCTGTATGCGGGTAACGTGTTTCAAGGCCAGGTTTTGCTGGACGGCAAACCCGTCCCGGGCGCCGACGTGGAAATCGAATACTACATGAATGGCAAGGCCGGAAAGGCCCCCAGCGACTACATGGTCACCCAGACCGTCAAGGCCGACCCCAACGGCATCTTCACCTATGCCGCGCCCAAGGCGGGCTGGTGGGGTTTCGCCGCCCTGAACACGTCGGATCAGAAGATGAAAAAGGACGGTCAGGACAAGGACATCGAGATTGGGGCGGTCATCTGGGTCCGCTTCCATGACATGAATTAACCGGGACGGGCCCTGACGCAAGGCGGTTTCATTTTCCAAAGCCGACAAAGATGTCGGAACCGGGGCGTTTTTCGACGGATTTGTATCCCAGGTCGGGTTAGACGCCCTGACGATTGGACTCCAACTGGCCGATTTTATTGGGCCAGATACGATAGCGCCGGCAATGGGCCTGAATATTGCTACTAAAAAGCCGGACCCGGCTACCGGACGGGGTCTGGGTCTTCTTCATGGCCGGTTCTTGAAAGGGGGTGATCCCGACACAGGCGGTATCCTGAAATCAATGTCGCGTCCGAGAGGACAAACGTAACAACAACTGAAGATAAAAGAGTTATTTTTTGGGAGGAGATTTCTGAAATGAAGAAAGCATTGCTAATCGCCTTGGGTGTGCTCCTGGTGGTGGCCCTGGTCGGTCCGGCCTCCGCGGCGACCAAGTTCACCTTTTCAGGCAAGTACATGGTTCGTGGTTTCTGGGACAGCAACAACGATCTGAGCCCGAAATGGGATGGCGGCGCTGAGACCGTGTTCGGCGCGGGCACCGTGCTCGCCCCCGTGGACATGAACGGCCGGGCCGTGGGCACCACCGCGCCCACCAACGCCGCGGCCGTGGTCGGCGCCTGGGTTCGCCTGGATGACGGCACCGTCAAGTTCATCGACGAGCGTCTGCCCGGGGCCAAGACGGCGGGCGGCGTTCCGGCCGGCGTGTCGACCTCTTCGGAGAGCTACACCGACGGGTACATGGATCATCAGCTCGAGATCAACATGCAGTTCATGCCCTCGGACAAGCTGACCCTGAACGTCCAGCTCAACGCGCTGACCGAGCAGATGTGGGGCAACGGCCAGGCCAACAAGAGCTGGGGCGGCGCGGACGCAACTCCGGCGGCCGACAGCCCCGAGTTCCACAAGGTCTGGATGACCATCAAGACCGGTTACGGTATCTTTGACGTCGGCCGCATGGACGGCAGCGTCTCGGGCGGTCAGGTCCTGGGCATGGGCGCTTCCCCGGTTGACGCGCCTCGTTACTGGGGCAACAGCCGTCGTGATGCCGACCGTATCAAGTGGACCTTCCCCCTCTCCAGCCAGTTCTTCCTGGTCGGCGTGTGGGACCGGGTCGTCGAAGGCAACGGCCGTTTCATCCAGGGCGCCGGCTATCCGGCCGTTCGCGGCCGTGTGACCAACGCCCCGCAGGCGGCCTACCTGGCCTACCGCGACCAGCAGAACCTGGACGTGGACGCCTGGACGATCCTGCCTCTGTACAAGTGGGCGACCGGCGGCTTCCTGGTCCAGCTCACCTACCTGAAGAATGAAGCGGCCCTGAGCCGCACGACCCTGCCGAACAACTACGGCGCGCTGTTCACCGTCTTCCAGGCGGCGGCGCCCGGCGTCCTGCCGGCCGGCGGTCCCGCGGCCGCGGCCTGGCGGTATGCTCACCTCAACGCCAAGAACGCTTCCCGTCGTCGGGACACCTCCTGGACCGTCCGTCCGGCCCTGCGCATGATGTTCGGTCCGGTCGAGTTCAACGCGGACATCGTTTACGTCAACGGCACCCGGGAATACTACAAGCCTGACAAGGACGACAA
>Ga0180009_10001359_pt1 | contig 30261 bp, 23 predicted proteins | sample OS_PC_MetaG_FD_123537 | JGI IMG/M metagenome (GOLD analysis project Ga0180009, IMG submission 123537) | Groundwater microbial communities from the Aspo Hard Rock Laboratory (HRL) deep subsurface site, Sweden - OS_PC_MetaG | ecosystem: Environmental > Aquatic > Deep subsurface > Groundwater...
ATAAAGTTCCCCGGGGCAAGCCCTCTCGCTTACGCTCGCCTTTCGCTTCGCTCAAGCGGGGTATTGTTACGGAACTTAGATCTATAAGCGCCGCAAGCGGCGGGGTATTAGACCCGGGCTACGCAATAAAATTTTGAGTTATGGAGACAATTATGTATTATTCTGAGATAAATGGCATTATGCCTTACGGGACGGTAACCACCCAACCTAAAGGCTCATCCAGTGCCGACGATCCCACAGAAGGGTTCCAAAAACATCTTAACAATGCTCTGGCTGGATCAACTATCAAGGAAGTTGAAAAGCCGTTATTAACTGCCGGCGCAATGTTTACTGCCTCTTCTCCGAGCGTTTCGGTTGGTGAGAGCATTAGTCTAATTCCCTCTTTCGGGTCAAAACCCTCTTATGCCTCGGTCTTCGGGAGTTTGAATCAACATTTCCAGCGACACCATGCTGATGATATCACAACATTCAACTCCAACAATTATTTTGCTGCCGGCAGCAATGATTGCCATTATGTTCCTTCTGGAATAGGTGGTTTGGAGCCTCCCAATGGTTTGGGAGAGGCCCCTTCAATGATTATAAGAACAAAGATATTCGCCACTAATATTTCTGAATCTTCGGATTTAGACCCCTTATCCTCCTCGGATGCCAAAGGGGTTAGTCCAACAACAGACGTAACGAGTCGCTCACCTTTATCAGAAGAATATGAGTATGTTACTGAAAAAGTGGGGGAGATCGAACGAGCTCCTCATGCAATGTTTGAGTACAATGGCGAATTGGTAGTGAGCACCATTTCCCGAAACGGTATCTCCAATAGTCCCATCTATACCTACTCTGATGACAACGGCCTGCAAAGACGCAGCCAACTGCCGGATGCCAATGAAAGTGGAAATTATGGTTTTTCTTCCGACGATGGGCTTCACATTGTGGCTGAGGCCTGGGAAGGTATGATTGATTATGTGGCTCAAAGCCCCGATGGTCCATGGATTAAACACGATTACACCCACTTAAATCCTCATTCCTATAAAAACCTGAAATGGGGCTTTGGTTATAGAGACCCAGCCACTGGCCAACAGTTCATGGGTTTCGGCAATGACGAGGCCCCTGGAGTGGTTATTACTTCCGAAGCGGGTGAGTGGAAGCTGCTATCTGCTCCAAAGGATATGCTTTTTCCAACCAGCATGGGAGTGATCACCGACGGCCCTAACGCAGGAACCCGTCTTATCTGCAGTTCAACATACGACAAAACTCGCCTCCACGCTGTGGATGCTAATGGTCAAACCAGAAAATTAGGCAATTTCGAGGGCTGGTCCTACATGGTGGCAGATCCGAACAACCGCATAGCCTATGTAGCCACCGAAAAAGGGAAAGTATTCTGGAGTTCATTCGATGACCTGAAAAACTGGAAGGAATGCCAATATCAGGACGCTCAGGGAAACTCGCTCGATAAGCTTGGGCGCTCTGGGGAACTGAACGTGCACCCCCAAACCGGCCAAGTTATCCTGCCCGCTGCCGATAACGGCTATATCGGTAACAATAAGCCCACCACAGAAATGGGCACCAACCTCTACGAAGCCGTTCCCATGGACAATACCGTAGTCTTCCGCCAGATAGGACGCATAGAAGGCGCCGGTTTGTGGGAACTCAGATCCACTGTTGTTGGAAATGAACTCTACTACGGCACAGGTCTTGTGAGCGACAAAAAACAAGACGCAGCCCTCGGAGCCATATATAAAATCAGTGCTTCTGGTGAAGCTTCCGGATTGCATGCTGTTGAAAGCAACACCCTTTTTCCTGAACTCCAATATCAAAATAAAACAGATGAAGAATTCGTAACGGGGTTGTACAAGGTCTTTTTTGATAGAGAGCCTGAATCCGATGGTTTGGAATATCATTTAACCAGGTTAAAAAACGGAGTAGATATTAAAGATGTGTTTAAAGGTTTTCTTTATTCGCCAGAATTTATGAATTTATCTGATAAATATGGTATTAGCGAAGAACTTAATGTTTTGCAAAACAATGTGTGATTACAACTGCGTGCCTGTGTGCCCGAGTTTAGGCATCCCTTTTCTATTATTTTTTCAATGTGTGATACAGAATTATGGTGCTACTGGAATACAATCTCAAATATTTCCCACGCCCCCACCCCATACCAGTTGGCAACAATATTATCACCACCACCTTTTAGGGCACTTAAGTAATGACCATCGAATGTTTTTAAGGCTATTTGATTATTTCCTAAGTCAACCTTTTCAAAAGTCTCCCAATCACCTATGCCTGTCCAGTAAGCAACGATATTTCTTCCTCCTCCCCATAGAGCGGTGACGTAGTGTCCGTCATTTGTTTTTAAAGCGACATTGTTGTTCCCTAAGTCGACAAGCTCAAAGGTTTCCCAGGCGCCAACACCAGTCCAGTAAGCAACCACATTATCACCGCCGCCTTGTAAAGCAGTTAGATAGTGACCATCATCGGTTTTCAATGCTACCTGAGTACTAGTAGTGCCTGTTCCTGTACCCCCATATATGGCTCTTAGACCATTAATGTCATCTGTTTGAGGAGTCTCAATTGTTTCACTGTATATTGTGTTCATTAAAGCTGAATATGCATTGTCATGACCCAAACCAAGAGCATGTCCTAATTCGTGTGTGGCCACACGTCTGAAGTCAATATTTGAACCGGACAAACTATGAACATCCCAAGACCACGCTGTATTAAACACCATTCCAGCTTGAATTATTTCACCTCCGCTTGTCCAACCGTAATTTACAGCCAAGGTGGAACTTCCAAATGCATTGCCGCAACTATCACTTCGAAAGGCGTAACCGGTTAACCAGGGAGGACCGTAATTGTTTGGATTTGCACAAGGATCTGCAAGCCCGGATGCATCATTGAATGAGAAATTAGAAAGATTATTCCAGTTATTCATGGCCTCGACAAAAGCATTATCAAACGTGGAATTTGAACTTCCCCCTGTCGAATACACTGTGGCTTCTGCATTCGGCCAGCTTGCTCCTATTAAAGAGTAGGGGGAAGATTCACTCTTGATCAATGGTTCTTGAGATTTTTGAAATTCATGGGATCCATCTAATAATTTGCGTATCTTCTGTTTAAAATCTTCCAAAGTAGGAACAAGATTTAATTCTGATGAATCTGTCTCAAAAGGCTCCTGACCTTCAGCAATAACCACCTCTAATCCACTCTCATGATCATTGACGATGAGGTAATGCCCCTGATGCCAGCCATATAGCGGATGGACTTGTTGTTCTGCGAGGGTTTCTACAAAATATATTCCTCTTTCGTCTATTTCCGGAATACGCATGTCCGATACACTAAGAGTGAAATCCCCCGATTGACCTCCCAAGTATCCGATCTCGATAGTGGGGGCTTCATGAAATCCTTTAATGACATCTATGATTTCGCATGTAAAATAAGTATAGGGCATATCATTTATTGTAGATGGCCTTGTTTCCTTGGATAAAACCCGTCCTTCGAATATTAATTCAGACTCCAGTGCCACTTGGTCAAAAGACCGCGCAATAATCGTGGAGGCAATAGTAATGCCGGCCGTTAGGAGCAGGAGTAATAATGCAGCAGTTATCGCAAATCTATAATTCTTTTTCATGAAGCACACCTTACTTCTTCTATTTTATATACGCCCAGGGTTGTATGAATCATAAAATAGTTGCGCTTAAATAATTCATGCCTATCCGTTTGTTGCCCAAAAAATGTTCGAAACGGTTGTTATTATAAATATTTTGACGCTAATCGGTATTTGAGGCTTGCGCATGCATTTAATCTTTTATTGGTAACTGTTTATGTTATTTTTATAAAGCATTTTGTGCGTTAACCGGATAGGCATGCAATAATTAAATGCAATCAAATCAAGTGGGATCCCCGGTTTCAGAATTCTTCTCACTTGAGCTTTGTGGATAGCCGCAATATTCTAAAATAGCTTGCATTTGATATAATTCTTAAGTATTTAATATAAGCACATTAAAATTATAAAATCAACCGTTAAAGATTTACCATGAATGAGATTAATAAAGCGAATGATATACCCGATGTTGAGGCCATTATTAACGAAATCCGAAAGGATCTTAAGAAGGCCGGTGCCGCCATTTCGGAAGATGAATTAAAGGAAACAAAAGAGGTTCGGGATGATGAGGATCTATATACAAATGTAATAGCTGCAAACCGTTCATGGAATGCCGGCCACCTCCCCCAACAGGGCATGAAGTTTAAGATAAGAAAGGCTCTTCGCAGGCTTTTAGGTATTGATGATTTTAACGGGAATATTATTCGTATCCTTAATGAACTTATCAAGATTCTCGAAGGACAAGATACAGTAATGTCTGGTGAGCTGCTTTTTAGAAATCGACTTCGGATCGACCTACTCACTCAACTCAGTCACCGCCTTTCCCAATATGATGATATGAATATTGAACAAAGACTTCGCCGTCTTGAAAAGCCGATGGAACAGGAATGAAAGTTGCCTTTGTTGTTCCTTTTTTTGGTGAAAGGGCTGCGGGTGGTGCTGAATCCGAATGCCGAAATATAGCTCTTCGACTTGCTGCTTCCGGTGTACAAGTCGAGGTGCTCACCACATGCCTTCTCGACCTTCAACACGATTGGAACATAAATTATTATCGCCAAGATGTTACTGATGATCATGGGGTATGGATCAGGAGGTTTCGAATTGAACCTGTAAACCTGGACCCATTTAATCCCATAAACACCGACCTCATCAATGGCAAAAAAATTCCATACGATAAAGAAAAACAATTTATAGCAATGCACGTGAACAGCAGCGACCTCTACCGGTATATCGCTAATCACCGTGATGCATATGACTGGATCTGTTTTATCCCTTACTTGTTCGGCACGACCTATTATGGGTCTATGTTTTGTTCCGAAAAAGCCGTTTTGATTCCATGTTTGCACGATGAAGGGTACGCCCGAATGGAAATTATATCTGAATTGTTTCATCGGGTTAAAAAGATAATTTTTAATACCACCGCGGAGCGTGAGTTGGCACATCAAATCTTCGGTTCAGCAGCTTCGAAAGGACTGGTGCTCGGCGTAGGCGTTGAAACAAAATTCGAATCGAATGGCGACCGGTTCAAATCCAAATTTGCTTTAACAGATGAATTCGTCTTATACGCAGGGAGAAAGGACAAAACAAAAAATGCCCACTTACTGATTCACTATTTTACAAATTATCGAAGGAAACATCACGGCAATCTTAAACTCGTCATGATCGGTCCCGATGCTTTACATATCCCGCAGGATATGAGAGACACCATAATAGATTTAGGATTTATCTCTGAACAGGACAAAAAAGATGTTTTTTCAGCGGCTTCGTTTTTATGTCAACCGTCTCTGAATGAGAGCTTTTCCATCGTTATGATGGAGTCTTGGCTTTGTGATACCCCTTGCCTTGTTCATGGTGAATGTGAGGTTACCCGCAATCATGTTGTTCAGTCTGGTGGAGGTTTATACTTCACCAATTATGGGGAGTTTGCTAAATGCCTTGATTACCTCCAGAAACACCCAGACAAACGCAGATCAATGGAACAAGCCGGAAAAAGGTATGTTCTTTCCAATTATAACTGGAATACAGTTATAAAAAAGTATAAAGAAGAGGCATTTGAGATAAAATAATGACTTAATCAATTTTTCCTATTCTTAGGTTATTGTGTAATACTGATTGGTATAATTCATATGTATTTTCAGCACATGATTTCCACGTAAACATCTTTACCCTTTCTATTCCTTTCTTTGAATATACTTCTCGCTTTCCTGGTTTTCTTAAAAATTCCTCTATTTCATTTGACAATTTATCTATATCTTTTGGATCTAGGAGAAATCCACCGTTACCGACAACTTCACTTAATGAACCTCGGTTCGACACAATGGTTGGAACGCCACAGGCCATCGCTTCCAGTGGTGGAAAACCGAACCCTTCATAAATAGAAGGAAATACAAACAAAGCGGCCCCATTGTACAGGTTAGGCAACTCATCTTCGGGCACATACCCTAATGATATGATCATATTTTTTTGTGTTAACCGATTTATGCCTCGATTGATATCTTCGTCTTTCCATCCCTTCATTCCGACGATAACCAGCGGATAGTTTAGGCTAGTTCTGAAATAAAATCTCTCATACGCTTCCAATAACGTTAATATGTTTTTCCTGGGTTCAAGCGTTCCAACAGTCAAAATATATTGTTTAAATTTTAGATTATAGCGATTTAAGCAATCAAATACAGTACGGCCCTTATTAGGATAAAAAGATTCATTCACGCCTGGATAGATGACTTTTATACGCTTTTCTTTTACTTTCATCCATTTCACTATTTCCTTTTTAGTGAAATTCGAGATTGCAATAATATATTTCGCTTTTTTTACAGTTTTTGGAAGTCCGTCTTTTAACCAGGTTAATCTTTTATGGGGCAAAGTTTCTGGATATCGCATGAAACTAAGATCGTGTATCGTACTGATAATGGGTGCGTCAAAATAATCAGCAACATAATTAGTTGCATGATATATATGAGGTCTGCTTCCCCTCTTTTGATATTTAATAATGCTTTGTTTGACCCATTCTTTAGTATAAACCGGAAAAAACCTTTTAAATATTCCGAAAATATAATGGTCAAAAATCATGGGATTATCTGAATTCTTAATTTGATCGGTGTTGATAGCTCGATAACCATAATTAAATGTGACTACCGGGGGATTTGGTAATTCTTTAAGAGCATTGGCCAGTTCCGATGTGTACCGGCCAATCCCGGTTTTGGGTGTTAATAAAGGTATTCCATCTAAGGCAACTCTCATATCTAAAAAGTCCTTCTCATTTTTCAATCACTATTCAAGTTAGTGGCTCCGCTTATTTTCAATAAGTTGTAGAGCTTCCGAGACGTTTAATTATTGGACAATATATCTATCAGCATTGTGACATTGTACTATAAATCACATCCAAATATTTTTGTGTGATTTTGTTCCAATTAAAATTTTTATTTACATAATTCCGTGCATTTGTTCCGATCTCATATCTTAAGTTTGGATTTCTGTTTAATCTCATCAAGATATCTATCAATTGTTTTTTTTCATCCATTCCGACATCGATTTTAAAACAACAATCATTTGGTATTTCTCTAAATTGCTTTATATTCGAAACGATCACGGGTTTTCCGAAAGCCATGCTTTTTATCATACTAAGAGAAGTCTCTCCCATAGTTGGGTATCTAAGATTTAAGATGACATCGGCCGATTTTATATAGTCATTAAAATCATCTGATTCAACTCGACCGGTGATATAAATAAATTCCTTTAATTTATACCTTTCTATCAAGGAATTAATTTCTTTCTCCATATCATGGTAAAGCTTGCCAACTAGTAAAAGTTTAGTATTTTCAATAAAAAGCCGAAGAACAGAAAAACTTTTGATTATAACGGTTATCCGCTTTGTGCTCACAATATCTCCAAAGCAGGCAATAATGTAATGATTTAAATCGAATCCAAATTTATTTCTCAAATTCTTTATTTCATTTCTTGTAATGCTCGGTTTGATATCAATTCCATGTGGTATCACAACCACATGATTTGATCCAATTTGTCTTTTTGCCCACTCGCTGTGCACAATAACACGTTTACTCTTTGTTATAACTGAATTATTAAGTGGAAACATAAGATTGTCCAGCGTACATTTTTTCTCCTTGAGTCTCTTCGTAATGACTTTTCCGAGATCATTATAGCATTCTATTATTTCATGATAATAAGCACCGATATTGTCACGTTGCATGGTTATTCTATGGATAAACGGGTGAATATTATAGTCATGCAATACAGTAATCCCGGGATATCTCAGAAGATGGAGATAGATGAATTCGTGGATTTCATTATTTCCCATATGATACAGGACAGCATCATATTTCTTTTTCTTATTCTCATCATCAAAGCGATGGAAACTATAAAAATCAAAATCATTGTAGATTTCAGGAGTTGAGGGTTCTATGCTGTCAACAAAAAGATCGATTTCCGCATATTTTTTGAGATGAGACAGGAGAGCTTCGCTGTAATCCGATATTCCTGATTGTTGTGGATTTAGGGGACTGAAAAACGCTAGATTCGGTTTTCGATTAATCTTGTTTTTTTTGAGTCGCGTTTTTATTTTCTTTTCATGGTTGATATCGTTAAATCGCTTGTTGATTTCTTTGGTGATGTGATGGAGTCTAAATTTTTCTGCTCTCACCTTTCCATTTTTACTTAATATCTCGCGCTCTTCTGAGTTTTCGAGAAGTTTAGCAATTGATTCGGCAATCGATTTTATATTATAAGGATCAAAATAATATCCTGAACTTCCAAGCACTTCCGGAATGGATGAAGTTTTTGAAGCCGCAATCGGTTTTCCGGCGGCCATGGCTTCAAGAACAGGAATGCCAAAACCTTCATACAATGAAGGAAAAACAAATATACTGCACCCAGCGTATATGGATTTAAGGTCACCATCAGGAATATGTCCTGTGAAATGAATACGGTTTTCAAGCCCCACATCCTGAGCATGCTGTATAATCTCGTTTTTTGATGTTGAATCATATGAGCTGCCGAGTACCAGATTGGTTTGATTTTTAAGATCATTTCTTAGAAGCGACAAAGCGCTTATCAGATTTCTATCGTTCTTTCTAAAATTCGGTCCGCCGACAGTGAATATATATTCATTCGGCAGACCATATCGTAACTTCACTTCATCTATATCTTCGGCAGTGCTTTCCTTAAAGAATTCGTCTTCTATTCCATAATTAATAACCGTGACTTTGTTATCATCCATGCCACTGAATTTTAGGAAATCTTTTTTTGTACTATTAGAATCTGTAAATATTTCATCAAACAGTGATAGTCTTTTTATTCGTGATACGTAATTTTCAAATATTTCTTTTGGAATATTGTATAAACACTCTTCCGGAAAAATCAAAGGAATAACGTCATGAACGGTTGCAATATTTTTACACCCCTTAACCCGATCGCTGAAAAGAACATTCATCATTAATGGATTTGGATTCCAGTAAATATTAATCTGTTTCTGAAAAACGATATCTTCCAATTGATTGTGGTATGCCATTTCTTGTATATCAAAAGGTTCTCTATGATTATTTTCCAACGATAGAAATGTTACATTTTTTCTGATATCAATGGGGATGGCTGATAGGTCAATACTTTTAACAATACTAATATAATATGAATAATCAGTATCAATGCAACATAAAGATTTTAATATATTTACAAGATATCTTCCAATACCTCGATTGCGCTCATGAGAATGCAGAGTTTGACCATCGATCAAAATGTTCATTTCAATTCCTTGAATATCTTCAGGTACTTTTTTGTTATTTCATTCCATGAATAATTATTCTTTACATAATCTCTTCCGAATACTCCCATAATTTTTGAAAAATAAGATTCCGTTTTTAATCTATTCACTGCTTCACAGAACTCATCTTCGTTGCTGACAATGAGTCCTCCATTACTCTTTTCACAGTGGGATCTTGTTATCTTATTCCGGGACGAAACAATTACGGGTGTCCCGGTAATCCAACTTTCCATAATCACCAAAGAAAAACTTTCATTCTCGGAAAGATTACAAAGGGCTACAGAAGCTGATATTGCATCCAATTTATCTTGTTCCGTGACAAATGATAGGTCGATTAAATTGGAATTATTCGATGGAATCAAAGAGGAATCCCCTCCCCCGATAAAAACCATTTTCATTGTGTTGCCATACAGGGACTTATAGCGAATAAAATAATCTATTAGCAGATTTAGGTTTTTCCCTCTATCTTTCCGCCCGACATAAATCAAAAAAGGGTCTTCAATTTTGTACTTCGCTCTGAATCTTGAGGCATCAAAATTCACCTTGGATTCCACCCCAATTCCGACAACAGGCATCGAATCGATTGTTGGTCCATACAACTCTTTCGCTAAAAGCTTTTCCTCTTCGGTTAAGAAAATTACTTGTTTTGCCTTTACAAACATGTCTCGAATAATTTCCCATTTTGCAACCGGTTCGTCATGAAGACACGGAATGATAATGGATCGATCTCCCGCTGCATGGACGCCCCAAAAGGTGGGACCATACAGATAAGGAATAAAAACGTAATAATATTCTCTATTCAACTTAATGGAAGATATCAGTTCATGGCTATTAATACTCCCTCTCATATACTTGTATTGCTCATCTTTTGATAAATTCAATCCTTTCAGCACCTTCTCATTCATCCGGTGATACAGGTCCTTCATTTCCTTATTGACTGAAAATCGATGCACGGGAACACCGTTGATTTCAAACGGTCCGGGACGATGTTGGTCTTCCCACCAATCATCGAATGGGGATCGGCAACATGTGGTAAATACGCCGACATCCATCCCTGCATCCAGAAGGTGTTCGGCAAGGCTTCTAGCGGCACGTTCGGCACCGCCGGCAAATTCGCCGTACCATGGGGTCACAATCCTAATTTTCGGTAATATCGTTTGCATCCGTTTCATTGAAAACCGGCTTGACCGGATAATAAAAAATTGTTAACAGTGAAACCGCAATCGATTTTCATGAAATATTCAAGCGGCTCAGCCGGAAAAAAATTATGTCTTTAAGACGCACCGAATATGAAGATTGGAAACAGACATCACTCATTCTCTTTCTTGTTTTTTGTACGTATGCTTTTATCATCGTTAAATATGCCGAGAAGTTTTCAGGCGATTTTTCAGGTTTCATCTGTTTAGGCGAGCGGTATGCCTTGCACGCCCCCATCCCTAAAGATTTGTTCGTATTTAGGGGTACGCCGGGATATGACGGGCAATTTTTCTATATGGCCTGTTTTGATCCATGGATTCGTGGTGATATGCATGCGTATATGGATACGCCGGCTTACCGATATCAACGAATGCTTTACCCTCTGCTTGCCTCTTGGCTGGCCGCTGGGAAACCGGATTTTTTTCCGTACACGCTAGTCATTGTCAACGTCGTGTTTATTCTGGTCGGCACTTATTATAGCATCAAGTTACTAGGAAAAATGCATCTCAATCCATACTGGAGCTTTTTTTATGCCCTAAATTTTGGCTTTCTATTTTGTGTGTTTCGAGATCTAGCAACTCCCGTCGCCCTGGGATTGCTTGTCGGTGGGTTTTATTTTTATGAATCCAGACACATGATGATGAGCATGGTCCTTTTCTCGCTATCGATTCTAACAAGAGAACTGATGTTCATTCCGATTGCCGGAATCGTTATCTACGAGGGAACTGTTCAACGGGATTGGAAAAAGGCCGGTTGTCTTGCTTTATCATTGGTTCCATTCATTTTGTGGCAAGGGTATATATACGATCGAATCGGAAGCCTGCCTTTTGGCGGCGGTAAATTGAATTTCGGGATGCCATTGGTTGATGTATGGAATTACCTGAAACAATGCCTTTCCGATCCAAATCCCAAACGGAACATCGAAAAACTATTTGCGATCCTCTTCATCCTGCTGTGGATCTCTACATTGATCATTTCAATCCGTGCCATTCTAATAACCTTTCGCTTATGGACCACGTACACGCTGATCCTTTTTGCAGGCCTATCCCTGTTTTTAACAAAAACGATCTGGGTCGAACCCTGGAGCTATTCTCGGGTGCTGAGTCCGTTTTTCACGCTTCTATTCATTCATTTTATGCATACGCGTGAAAAGATCTTATGGGTACCGTTGTTTTTAATACCGGTCTTATTCTGTATCGCTCTTATATGGGTAGAATTATTTTAATGTTCAATTCAGGGCACAGAGAACGCGGAGGTGATAAAATCAACGCCTGTCACAGCATGGTCTTTGCGCAGGGTTATCTTTTTTTCTTTTTTTGCTTGGGTTATTTTGATGCTGCAGCCACCTTCTTTAAAACCGAGCCTTGATATTCGATAATATCCATTCGAATCGGTCACCGCGGTCTGAATCTTGTCGTTTTGCCTTGCCGTTATTTCAATCCCGCGGGTCGGAACACCATTTTCGTCTGTGACCCTGCCGCTAACGGCAACAACCTGATCGCGAATCACTTCAAGATACCGCATGCCAAACCCCTCATAATAATACCCTTGGGTATATGATACGCCTGAAGGGCTGATATCCCGATTGGTCGGGCCTGAATGCGCGAGGGGTTCAATGGCGGTATCCTCGTTCCATTCATTAAAACTTGTAATCAAGATCATATTTAACCGGTCATCCAGAAATGGAAACGCCAATCGTTCAAAGGATTCTTTCAGGAAAGAGCCTTCGAGCGCATCAGGATGCCATTGACGGGGAATGGCATAGTGATCCTCACCGAGCCGAACTCCCCGATCATTGTAACCCGGCATAATCATCGGCACAAAAAAGACCTTCTCCCCCGCTGCTTGAATATACTCTTCATACTTTGCCGCAACGTCCCGAATAAATTTACTGGATTCGCCATAACCCCGGTGTTCTTTTTTACCGTTCTCATACATATTGTAGGCGGTTATCGCATCGAAAGATAGGATTCGATCAACCTGTGGGGTTTCGGTAAGCGGATGGGGAATACCGCCTCTTTCAACGATCGGCGTCACTTTCCAAAAAACTTCATCGCCGATAATAAAAGGGTCATATCCATTCTTTTTTAAAGACTGCCGCGCCGTTTCGATTGCAGATCGATACTCTCCGGAGAAGCTTCGGGATAAATAAAGAATAATAACCGGTCGGTTCATAACACGAAGATAGGATGGGTGATCGAACAATGCCTGCGAAATGTGCAATAAATCATCAACAAAACGCAGCGTTTTCTTATTATCAAAAACAATGGTTCCCAAATCCTTATTGAAACCCAACGACCATGTTTCATAAAATATACAGAATTTTATATCTTGAATATTATTCGCTTTTAAAAATGTATCAAAAATAATCTGATTTTGACGATCTCTATCCGGCCAGTAGTCTATCGTAAGGAAATCTATTCCATATTCAGAGCACCAACGGATGTGTTGCTCAGCAACCTTGATATCATTAGAACTATATAATCCAAGTTGGGGGGATTGTTTTGAATTTAATTTCTGCCTCAGAAAGCCCTGTTGAAAGTTTTGAGGATGCCATAAATAATAGTGTGCCCCCACGAGATACCGGTCGGCCTGATGTTTTTGAATGTCTTGCGAACATCCAACCAGAAAGCAAAAGATAAAAAATACAACAAGACAACAAATCGACAGTAAGCCTTTATTTTTACGCATAAAAACCCATGGATTATTATTGGTATGACGGTATTTTCTGTACGACTATAAGGGGTTTGTTTTTTCTATCGTAATACAATCCACCCATGTATTAATTTGATCATTGAACCAGAACCTAAAGCTTAATTCGTTATCCTTCGATAATGTGAAATCGATCGGAATGTCTTTCAAGACGGTATCGGCTACATCCTCTATTCCGATCTGCTTTAGAAAAATGATGTCTTTATAGTCATTTATTGCTATATCGAGTGTCGCGATATTTTTTGGTTTATCGATAATCTGATTCTTATCGAGTTCATCTATTCTCATCCGAATGAACCCTCTGTAGCGACCCTTCAAATAGGTGCGTTCAGGAGTAACGAACAGATATCCACTTTGATGGGTATCCGTACCTGCATAAATCATTCGATTTCCGGATGCACTATCGTCATATACGAGATCTCCGGTTGTACCCAAACTCCTTTCCGCTTCAAAGAAATATTTTTTTGCCACTGCTTCCGGTGTAGTCAGGATGATTTTATCGATCCAAATATTAGACTGTTTGTAATATATCGTTCTGAATTCAGTTGTGCTTTTGCTTTGAATACTAAAATCAATTTCAAAGTCTTGATAAACTTTATCCGAAATGAATTCATTTCCTTTGATGTCTCGTTTTTTCAATATTTCTTCGCTTACAAATCTGTTATTGATAAATTTAGGCGATGATACCTGAATTTGAACAACAGGCTGATTAATCTGAATATTGTCGTTTTTGATTCTGAATACCGCTTTAAAGCCCCCCTCTCGAAGTATCCAATATGGTCCGTAGGTCAAAACATCAGCATTGTCTTTATTCAAGTTTCCAAGGATGACATCTTTTGATCTAAGTTGATCATAAACAATCGATCCTGTTTTTCTTCCTAAATTGATTGCGTCTATTGACATCGGGTATTGATAAATTCCGGATGAATTTTTATTATTTTCTATATCTTGTACTAATTTAAAAAGGTATATGCCCTTATATTTGTCTTTTTCAACAAAAGTAACATATTTTGAATTCATCAAACGGCGTGCAGTCCAATAGGGGTCATATTCCTTGTGTGATACCCATAGGGGTGGAAAGCTTTTTTGATCGGAAAAATAATTCGAAGCAACTTTAGGTCTGAACACATCGATGTTATTGTGTACGGTCAAATAATCGACATGAATATCCTTTAGTATATGATATTCCCTATCTCCCATCACCCCCAAATTTAAATTTTCTAGTGGTTTGAAGATTTTTTCTATATACTTTCTTGAAACGATAGGAGAATATCCGTTTACTCTTTTAATTTGATCTTTTGTAATATAATATTCGTATAATGAAGAATAATGGGAGTCGCCAGGCCATAAAGGAATTTCCAAAAGCAATCCATTAGAAATGTTATTTTTGATGCTTCCATAAACCGTACTCTTCCTAAGTTCAGTGAGTCCGATGGGTTTGAATGAATGATAATCAATGAGTATTAATAATGCTATTCCCAAGAATATCAAATTGCCAAATTTTCTTGATAGTTTTTTGTTTATTGCCTGTTGGATATCACTAATAAATAATCCGATTAATATCGATAAAGAAAAAAAACTGACAATCAACAATCTACTCGGAACCCGCTGGTATCTAAAAAAGGGAATATAATTAAATAGAATTTTGTAAATAGACCAATGGCCAAATGAAAGTCCAAGAGCAGCATAATAACTGATGATTGTTGAAATAGTGAAAAACAAGATATAATAGTCACGGACGCGATTATTATTATCATTCTTGATCAGCATAAGCCTAAATACTTTATACATGCATAACAATAACATCAAGCCCGGCAAAATTCCCAAATAGAGACATTTTTCACTCACATAGTCTGAAGCTTTTATACTAATCATATTCTTGATTTTCGGTGAAAATATTTCAACGTCTCTAATTGTTCGACCACCTTGAACGATAGATTGAGAGTAAATTATGTCTTTTTCTTTTAGCAAATACATGGAAGAAATGACAATAAATAAAAATGCAGGAATAATAATGATGCAAAATTTTCTTGTTTTATCCATTGAAATATTATTCTTAATCTTCCCTCTTTTACTCAATATTTTGAATTGCATAAACTTCAAATAAATGCTGATTAAGAGAGTAATGCCAAGTAGATATTTTTCAAAGTGATTGATCTCTAATTTGAATTGTAACCCATACATAAGTAACAAGAGAAATGGTAAATTGCTGATCGATTCAACCGTAAAACATTCTTTGAGTGATATACCATTAAAGAGAAATCGATAGATATGTGATATCATAAATTCAATCATCATATAGATTATTGGAATGATGATTAATGCAAATAAGAGTTCCTTATTAATAAGAGAAATTTTATAATGATTTGAAATTATCATTTGATAAAAAACGACAAAAACGATTCCGATACAATATTGAATAAAAAATTGAATGATTCCGATTTTATCATTTTGAGATGATATGTTATGATCTATTTCAGTTGGAGAATTTGATAATTGCGATATGACCAATAGTCGCATCGGAATGTATGCAGCAAGAAATATAACTAAAAAATAAATAAGATGTTTTTCCATTAAAGATAGAAAAAATATAAATATTCCACACAAAATGGAGTAGAGCATCCGTTTCCGAGTTACAGCCAGTTCGAAGAGATATACGACTAATGGGAAGAAGAAAAATACAAAACCATTTAGATGCCCTGAGGCAACCTGTGAAACCCTAAAAGGGGATACAGTAAAAATGATGGCTGAAATGATTGAAGCGGCTATATTTCCAGTAAACAGTTTTACCAACAAATAAGTAAAAATACCTGCTAAAACAAAAGATAGAATAATGGTTCCATTATAGGCAAAAATATCACCAAATGGAGATAAGATAAGAAATAAGACCGAAAATGGGAACATATGATATCCTTGAGGAATCTTTTCTGAACCCATGTTGAATTCGTAAGGGTTTGAAAAAAGTTTGGACGATCCTACTAAATTATCCTTCAATAACCAAAACCAATAATACGTCTGAAGATGATCGCCAGATTTCTCTTGTTTTGTGGTTTCGGAATAATATGTAAAAGGAATCCTGGAGTTGAAGTATTTTATTAGGGGATAGGTGAAAATACATCCAAACAATATCATAGTGAATGTAACTGCCATGAGCTCTTTTAATGATCTATCAGTCATTTTATTCGATTAATATTAAGGATTGAGGTCATTTTCCGATCGGCCGTCTCCCCGATCGAAAAAAAAATTACCTTTCTCTGTGCCCTGGGTCTTGTGGTGAATTCGCTAACAATCAGTGCAAACAATTTTATGGTCTCCGCAATAACTCTCTAATTTGAGTTCATAAGTCGATCAATTAGTTTATCCAATTTGGGATAAATCGCGCTCGGAAGAAAATCTTCACGTCTTTTTCTTTGCGCCTTCAACAGTTTTCGTCTTAAATCCGTGTCGCGAACGAGGATCTTCACTAGTGCTGCAATTTCAAGCAGATTATCCTTACTGTTAAACATGATCCCCGCCTTCCCTAAAGTTTCAGGGACTGCTGAACTCTTATAAGCTAAAACGGGTATGTCAAACCAGAAAGATTCGATCAATGGAACACCGAATCCCTCATGTTCGCTCATGGACCAGAATAAATCCGCTGTTCGGTAATATGCCTGAAGATCGCTGTCGCCAACAAGTCTGGTAATCGTAACGTTTCTCTCAATCCCAAGGTCTTTTACTGTTCTCAAAACATATTCACAATATGGATCACCCGGAGTAAATGCACCGATGAGTATCAATCTGGCATCAGAATCCATGGCGAGATATTCGGAAAAAGCGTAAATAAGATCATATTGACATTTACTCGGAATAATACGGCTGACAAATATGATGTTTGTCTTTCCGTCTTGCAATTGATCCATTAATTTATGATTTGGCGGACTATTCCACCTATCTGGATCAATTATGATCGGTAATACATCTGGATTTTGAAAACCATTTTCTAGCAATTCTTTTGCATTAAATTCAGAATCCCCAACGGATATCGAAAAATGGTTTGATATCCGACACAAATCCTCCCTGCCCTCCTTTAATTCTCTGGATAATTTCGAGTTATACGATTTTATTAATTCATGAGGAGTGATATTGTGATATAAAAGCGATTTAGGGCCCGGATGTTTAATTGCAAAATCTGTAAGTACTGACCCGATTGAATGATGATAAATAATTCCCGAATCTTTATCTATTCTTAAAGGATCAAATTTTATAGTTTCCTTTGACATCTTGGGATCTATGTATATTGAATAGATTTGAGAATTGCACCCTATTTTTCTGAGATAATTTCTGATTACTATCGTTTGATTGGTAATTGCATCTCCATAAGTGAAACCGGGAGTGAGTTGATGAATTGCGTTAAGTTTTTTCTTCCGAATTTTGGCTGGCCTACCGGTTTCATGGTTGAGATTGAGTGCTTCTTCATAACGTGTAATTGCGTTTTCCCATAGGCCATGTTGTATTGCGTATGAAAATCCATTTTCTCCGATCTCGTTTAGTTGTCTCCCGTCACAATTATCAACAATTTTAAAAATATGAGTCCATTCATCCGTTCTCTCGGCTAACCATCCCCCATTCGATGTATCTACCGCAATAGACGTAACTAAACAGCCCTTATGAACAGCGACCGGCTTTTTATGTAACCATGCTTCCATTATTGTTCGCGAGTAACTCTCATTTTGACTCGGTTGAAAGACGGTTATGCAATTTCTCAATAACTGTTCTTTTTCATTTTCATCAATTTCTTCCAAATCAATAATTCCGTATTCGATGTTTCCAAAATTCGTTAGACCCGGTCCGGAAAGAACGAGTCGAAGATTTGAATTTTCGTGAATCTTTTTATAATTTACAAACGCTTCGGCTATCAAATCGGTGTTTTTGGTCTTATCTCGCTTACCGATATATAAAATAAATTTGTTATCTTTAATAATTTTTTTGATTCGTTCTGTAATAGTATCTTTTCTTTTATTTTCATATTCACATCCGCCTCCTACGACCATTACCTTGTTCATTATGCTCGGACCATATAGGCGGTTTGCCAATATGGATTCTCCTTCTGAATTAAAAAGGATGCCTTTAGCGATCTTAAAAATAGTCTCAACCTGTTTTAAATATGCATAAGGCTCGTTATGAAGGCATGGTTGCAGGAAAGATTTTTCTTTAACGATTGGAAGACCGTTAAGTGTAGTTCCATATAGGTAGGGTATAAAAATAAACGATTGGTAATTGTCTCTATTTTCAGTTAAGTATTGATATAAATTTTTGGAATTAATGTTCTCGCGTACGAATATGTTCTCGATACCAATCTTAAATTGCTTGTGAATTCCAATTTTTAAAGAATCTATAGTAAAAGATCTTAGATAATTATCTGCATGCTTAAAAACATCATCTAAGCGATCATCCACACGAAATCTACGAATGATAACATTGTTCTCGAAAGACATACCTTCGTCATAATAGTTTTTACTCCAGTCAGCGTAAAAAGAGTGGCAGCAAGTTGTTAAAACTTCGATCTTATGTTGGCGTTCGGATAATCGATGTGCGGTCTGCCAAGCAAATTGTTCAGCACCTCCTTTTAAATCTTTTCCAAACCATGGAGTGACAATCGCAACTGGTTTCATTTTGACTTATCTACGAGATACTTAAGTATATTTTCTATCATTATGAAATCTGAATTAACCGAATATTCCATTATTTCCCCGCATTATCCGAGATTGTTTAATCGTGCTAAGTTATCTATTTATTTTCAATACTTCTTCTTCTAGTTTATCTAAATCTTTAACTATTCCATTAATTTTTAATATAATTTCCTCTCTAGATTTATCTCTTAACTCTTTCTCGATGCTATAAAATTTATTATCGAAATATTTTTCTATGTTATCAAAATGCCTATAAATTTGGTGCTCTCTGATATTATCTCTTTGAAATTTTTTTACAATACGCGTAAGGCTTTCATTCTCTCTCTCTTTCATATGATATATTTCCTGATAAACATGTTGTTGAAATTGAATCAAATTTGTTATAATAGTAGGCAATTTTAAAATTGCCGTAACGATCCGAATTAATCTTCCGATAATCGGAGTTTCATAAATTCTCCTTATATTATATGATTTTTCCAAACCATTAATTCTTATTCCGTTTTTCTCTCCCTCTCTGGAGAATCTTAATCTATGAATTATCTCTATTTTGCTCAAATTATGTTGAATCATCAAACCCAGATATTCTTCTTTTTCAAATTCAAACGGTTCTCGCTTTAAAAGAGCTAAGAAAGCATTTTCGATAAAAGTTATACCATTGAATTCTAATAAATCATTAATATGGTATTCATCACTATCAACATTCCTTAGTTTATTTTCTATATTGAAGTATTCGAAATTAAGATCCTCGATTTCTGGTATTTCGATTTTCATATTTTTTGATGTTTCTTCAAATACTGATATTTCAGCATTAATCTTTTTAATTAATTCGGAAATATCGACACCCGGAACATTCGTTTCAATGATACTGTTTATTCTCATTTTTTTCCTATCAATTTCTCATAAATAATTATTATACAAAGGATGTGTTATGATAATTAATGTGGGATGTCTGTTTGATCTGTAATCATTCAGCATATAATTCATTTCTGGTCTGAATCATTGAGGATAGCAGCTTTTTATCATTCTTAATACCGATTTTTTCCATTTCTTTTTTAATAGTATCAATCATGCAATCAAACTCATAACTTTTGTTCTTTATTTTCATTCTATAGATTGTTTCAACTATAAATTCATAATATTCCGCTGCTACTTGAACAAAATTGTGATGATCTGAAATATATTTCTTGGCATTTTCCCCGATTTTTTTTCTTAAGCAGTGATTCGTTACGATTGGATATACGGAATTATAGATATTATCAAAAACGTTTTCACCAGCAAGTGTGAAGATTTTTACACAACAATCACTGGGTATCTCTCTATAAGCTGGATAATCGAAAATGACGACTGGAATCGATTGTCCCATCATTTTTAACATATTAATTGGCAATTTATTTGATATGGGGTTAGTGAATTCAAACCCAATATCAATTGTTGAGATGTAATCATCTAATCTAGGCTCGCGCGAATCAATGACTTTAATGCTTTCTTGCATATTAAATTCTTCAATTATCTTAGATATCCACTTCTCTTTTTTATCACCGACAATCAATAATATTGAATCTGTAAATGTTTGTACGATTTTATCGAACGATTTTAAAGTTAAATCCAGTTTTTCGATGGTTCCATTGTTCTCAAAAATACCAAACACAAAATTATAGTATTGAAATCCAATTTTTGTTTTTAAAGTTACTTTGTTCTCTTTTCGATTTTCAAATTCTAAACCATAATTTATATTTCGGATACAGGCTTTAGGATGCTTTTTTTCTATATGATTCTTTATTTCTTTAGTATGGGCAATTATTCCAACGCTTGACTCAATCATTCGTGCATTATTCGGATACAGGAAATCATCCATCTCTGTCCATGTATTCGATAAATATCGATTAGCAAAAGATTTCCCTTCATTACCATAATTATAGTCAAGTTCATTTAAGTAAAAAGATTGATTCTGTAGATTATCCTTTGTGTTAATGAAAAATCGATGATATGCGTAATCATGCAGCACAATAATGCCGGGATATTCAAAGATGAATGGATAGATATAACGATGCTCCTCATTATCAGCCATTTCATATAAAATGATATCATAAACCGCATTTTCGTTTTGAGCTTCAAATTCTTCACTTAAATATATGTTAAATTCTCTCTTCTTTTGTAAATTGTCATGTGAATTTTCAATAAAAACATCTATTTCCATATATTTCTTCAAATATAAAATTAAATTTAAACTATATTTTTTAATTTCAGGATATTTATTCGAAAGCGGTGTAAAGCATGCTATTTTCAACATTAGTTTATAAGCCGATCTATAACATAATCCCAAGTTATTTTCCTCGCTATTTCAAAACCATTCAACCCTAATTCTTTACATTTTTCCTTATCGTAGCTAATTCTATCAATTTTTGCAGCAATCTGAACTGGGTCTGCATCGGTAACAAATCCATTTTCTTCATCGATGACGAATTCTAAAACTCCACCCGCATCTGCGGTAGTAATTATAGGTTTTTTCGATAGAAAAGCTTCAAGAGTTGTAAACCCGTAGTCTTCATCAATCGGTGAATAGAAAACGGCTAATGCATTGGAGTATAATTTAATGACTTCTTCGTCAGATAAATATCCTAATAGTTCTATTTTATCTTCAATACCATATTCTATAACTTTATTTTTCAAATTGGATTCTTGACTACCCGCACCAACGATAAAACATTTCATTTTAGATTTAACATATTTAAAAGATTCAATTAATACGCTTACTCGTTTATTTTTTTCCAATCTACCGACATAAAGTATATAGTTTTCAAATTGATCGCAATAGAATCTTTCAGGATGATTTGGAGGAGGATATACAGGGATGCTATCGATATCATTGTATTTTTTAAGTCTGTTAGTAACGTTATGCGATATGGTATAAATTTCCTTTGCTTCATTAATAGTTTTCGTATCAATATTCTTAATTAATTGTCTAATACGATTGTGTTCATCTGAGTTGTCAAAATAAGAATATTCTGAGCCATACAAATCATATGCTTGGCGTAATTGATGAATTAACCAAATTTTCTTGTTTACATGTTTAACAACCGTAGATGGAAATTTCGTAGCAATCACCATGTCCATTTTTTGTCCATCCACCTCTGAAATATCTATTAATCGCCATATCATACATTCGGTTAATATCCGGGAAACTGGATACCACTTAAAGGGGATATTGATATTTGTGACTTCGAAATCTCTTTTGATCAATTCATTATGGAGTGCAACGACTAGATTTTCAGCTCCACCTTTTACAAACGGTATTTGAACCGAGCAGATTGCTATTCTTTTCTTTCTCATGCGAACCGCTACCTTAAATTTTTTAGATATCGAATTTATTTCTTAATTTTTAGTTCATTTCGTCGCAATAACCGCGTACTCTTGATCTGCAAACAATACCTCATTTATTTGTTCTATTTTTTGATCCCCATTAATAGGTATTTTAATGTATTCTGGAACAGGGGCTAAGTATTTTAATTCTGTTTTAGAAAATCTAAGTGTTTCGAATACATTCATCAGAGCTTTAGGATGTACCGGGTTATGATGGCTCATATCGAGGTAAAACCATTTCATGGCGTGAATCGATTCTGGATTTAAAGACTCAAAAACAACTTTGCCGCCTCTGATAATTTTGCTATGCGAAAGCTTGATGAGTTCCACTATTTGATCTCTTGTTAAATGTTCGACAACTTGTAATGCAATAATACCAAATAAGGAATTATCCTTCAATTTTTCTAAATATGAAATGGCATCAATGTTTACAACATCCAGTCCTTTCTCTTTGCATGTAAATACCATATCCTCATTTATATCAATTCCTTTTGATTGAATATTTTTTTCATTCAATAACTCCAAAAACTCACCTCTCCCGCATCCAATGTCTAGAACATAATTTTCTGATTTTGTATTTTTGTTACTATATTCATCAAAAATTGGGATATAAATTTCTTGTCTTTTTCTTATTTCTTCAGCGATACCTCTATATTTATTTTCAAACTGGAAATATTGATGATCCATGATATGCTTTTTTTGATTCGTAATGATAACCTTTGAACTTTCATCCAACTCGATTGACTTTTTAAGTTCCCTTAAAATTATTTCAAGTCTTCTCTTTTGCAGTACAATTTCTTGTGATAGATATCTATAATTTTCTTCAAGATTTTTTAACTTTTCGAATTCTTCTTCAATCTTTTTTTGTCTTTCATCAATAAAATATGTTCTTTGATCAGATACATTAAATAGATCGTCAGTTCTTCTTAATATATCTGTTTTGATATCATTAAGGATCATCTCTTTTGTTTCTTTCATCTCTCGATTTGATGTAATGGTAATATTATCCATCCTTTCAATCAATTCTTCATTCAATAAACTCTGTTCAAATAATCTTCTTTCAATTTCGTCTAATCGATCATTCGCGTTATAAAGACTATCTAATTTATGTTCCGCCGTATCGAGTCGATCATTTGCGTTTTCCAAACTGTGAAGTTTCATTTCCGCTTCATCAAGCCTTATCTCGCCCCTTCTCACTCTGTCATCCGTGTTTCTCTGAATGACATCCACACGCCCGTTGATTGATTCACTCAATTCATATTTTTCTTTTAAGAAACGCTTTTCTAATTCATCATATTCCTCAACAACGACATCGAAAACGTTTCTTAAATATGGCCCAATCAACAGCTTGATGATATGTTTATACGTTACAATTAATTTTCCAATAATCGGATGTCCGGAAGTTATTTTAACCTGGATAGGATGTTTCATCTATGCCTCCAAGTAGGATTGTTAATCAAGTTTTCACCACTCGCTTCGCTTGCGACTCAGAACACGACGAGGGTAACTTTCTCTGTGTCTGCTGTGCCTCCGTGGTGAATTCTTTAACAGTCAATGTAAACAATTTATGGCTCTTAGTACTATGTTTCAACTATTCCTTAGTTAGTCTTCCTGATATATTTTCGCTTCTATTGGCAAGGCCGAACATCCGATAAAAGAATTCTCATTGTTCGGTATAACCTGAAAGACGAGGCATTGATCCCACCAATCATAATTATTCTCAATATGCGTGTCACCCGAGTGCACCGCAGCGCATAAAGAATAACTACCGCTTCCGATATTCAATTTCGTTTTAAAGGATACGATGACTTCTTCTCCTTCAGAATAAGAATTATTTGAAACCTTTAATCGATATGTATTGGTACCGAATATGTCATTCCCTAATCGATCTCTGATTAATATGCCAAAAGTGGGGTTTGCCATAGAAACTGCAAACGATACGCGACAATTGATTTCCACTTCCTCCCCAACACAAAACGCTCTTGCCTCTTGCCCTTTTTGGTTTTTCATATTCACATGCATAAGTTTGGCTGATCCCGATCCTGATCGTGTAATCGTTCTGCCTGTTTGAATTTCTTGCTGTAATATTTCTTGATCTTTATTCTTTTTTGCAATAATGGCATTATAATAATCCAGTACCGCATCTGGGCTACCCTCGCGAAGCAGTAAACCCTGATCAATCAATACCGCCCGGTCACATATCGATTTTACAGATCCAGGATCATGAGAGACGAATAATAATGTCGTCCCCTTATCCCGAAAAGATCGTATTCTTTGCACGCACTTGTGCCCAAAGTAAGCATCTCCGACTGATAAGGCCTCATCAACGATCAAGATATCGGGTCGGACAGCGGTAGCCGCACTAAACGCTAACCTCATATGCATTCCGGTTGAATAAATTCTTAACGGTTGATCAAAATAATCACCAAGTTCTGAAAACTCTTTAATTTCTGGAAGCACCCTCTCAATTTCACCGCTATTTAATCCCATCATCTTACAATTCAGAATCGCATTTTGAATACCACTGAAGTCAGAATGAAAACCCATCCCTAGCTCTAACAAAGCCGATATTCTCCCATGGAGTTCAATCGAACCTTCGGTGGGTAACGTGGTACCGGTTATCAGCTTAAGCAGAGTGCTTTTTCCTGCTCCGTTCTGTCCTATTATTCCAACCGCTTCACCAGGTTGCACATGAAAACTAATACCTTTTAGCGCCCATTTCGATTTATGGGTACCGAAGAGACCCCCGGAAAAATAGTCAGTCAATCGGTTCCAATGATTCGTATATTGCTTGTATTTCTTGCCAAGGTTCTGAACTACTATTTCCCCGTTAGAGCTCATCAACAATCTCACCGGATAATTTGATAAATATAATTGACCCCGCAGTCAGCGCTATGGATGCGCCGATGATATGATACACGAATTGTTCCCAATGCGGCCAACGATTATATAATACTATTTCTTGATAAGCCATAATAATCTGGGTCATAGGGTTGAATTGGATTAGGTTTCTAGACTTATCAGATAATATCGTGATAGGATAAACGATGGGTGTTAACCAAAACCAAAATGTCAGTATTATTCCAATGAAATGACCGATATCACGAAAAAATACATTTAAAGTGCCCAAGAATATTCCAAATCCTAATGCAAACCCTTGCTGAATGAGAAGCAAGGGTATGAATCCGAGTATACTCCATCCTGGAATCCTGTTTGTTATCAATAGAAAAATGATGAAGATAGCGAAAATAATAAAAAAATTTAGTGCACTGGAGAATAGTAATATAACAGGAAGAGTGATTCTTGGAAATCTTACTTTTTTAAGTAAATGAGATTGCTCGATAAAAATGTTTTGACATCGGCTGAGTAATTCAGAAAAAAAACCCCACGTCAAAAGCCCTGCACATAAAAATACACCATATGCCATTGTATCATCAACACCGGATAGTCTGGCTCGCATAATTTTTGAAAATATTATGGTATACACAAATATCATGGCCATAGGATTGAGAATTGACCAGATACTACCAAACAATGAACCCAAGTAACGGATTCGAAATTCACGGCCAACCATGCTAAAAACAAACCCACGGTATCGCCACAAAGCATTCAGCCGCCTCATAATCGGTTTATAAACTGTATACACCACCATCACACCTCAAAATACACAAAACCGGAGGACAGGTGAAGACTTAACCTGCGGGTAATCAAATCATTAATATTCATCTCTCAAGCTAATGTGTATTGTTTTTTCTGACCAAGTTCAAATCCGAATCCACCATCATTTTAACAAGCCTTTCAAACCGGACAGAAGGCTCCCAATTAAGCTTTTTCTTTCCCCTGCTATAGTCACCTAAAAGCAGATTCACTTCAGAAGGCCGATAGAACTTTTCATCGATGACCACATATTCTTGCCAATTAAGCCCCACATGATTGAACGCCAATTCTACGAACTCCCTTACGGAGTGTGTTTCATTGGTGGCGATTACAAAATCGTCAGGCCTTTCCTGCTGCAGCATGAGCCACATGGCTTTCACGTAATCACCGGCAAAGCCCCAGTCTCGTTTGGCCTCAAGATTTCCGAGCCGTAATTCCTTTGCCAGCCCCAATTTTATTTTTACCGCAGTACTTGTTATTTTTCGAGTTACAAATTCGAATCCACGCCGTGGAGACTCATGATTAAAAAGAATACCGCTGCATGCAAACAAATCATAGGATTCTCGATAGTTTCGGGTTAGATCAAATCCGGCGACCTTCGATATACCATAGGGAGAGCGGGGATAAAATGGGGTCTTTTCCGTTTGGGGGGTTTCCTTGACCTTCCCGAACATTTCACTGGATCCGGCAAAATAGAATTTACAGCCGGTGGCTTTCTCCTTAATGGTGGACAATAGAAACAACGTGCCGTTAATGTTCGTATTCAATGTGGAGAAGGCGTCTTCAAAAGAGTAGCTCACGAAGCTCTGGGCTGCGAGGTGATAGCACTCTGCGGGCTTTACACGCTCAACGACATTGAATATGCTGGCATAGCTTTCAAGAGATGCGGCATGCAGCGTGATTCGATCCTGGATATGCTGAATTCTCCAGAGTCTATGCGTCGGGTCTTCAAGAGCTACTCTTCTTACAATACCATGTACTTCATACCCTTTATCCAACAATAATTCCGCTAAATATGATCCGTCTTGACCTGTAATTCCAGTGATCAACGCGCGTTTCAAATTCATTCCTCCTTTTTATCTATAGAAATTTGCTTGGGTGTTTCACTTATAGCTCATCAATAATGTTGCCTGAGAGACGAGTGAAGATAATTGCACCTAAAACCATGAAAACCAGCCAGCCGACGATATGGTAGTACAGTTTGTCCCATGAGGACCATGCATTTTGAAGCACGATTTGCTGATAATTTAAATCGATTTTGGTCATCGGATTCAATTCGATCAAGCCGTGAATTCGCCCGGGCAGTATGGATAACGGGTAAACGATGGGAGTCAGCCAGAACCAGAATTGTAACACGATGCCGATGAAATGGCCGATGTCCCGAAAAAAACATTGAGTGTCCCTAAAAGCAAACCGAGTCCAAGAGCCAATCCCGTTTGGATGATCAGCAATGGAAGATATCCCAAAATGCTTATGCCGGGGAATCTTCCGCTAATAAGCAAAAAAACAAGAAATATCGAGAACATAATAAGGAAATTTAATGCGGTGGTTAAAAGAAGTGTTGCTGGAAGTGTAATTCTGGGAAATCTCACTTTCTTGAGCAAATTGGCTTGTTCAATGAAGATATTCTGGCATCTGCTCAAGAGCTCGGAAAAAAAAACCCAGCTGATCAGGCCTGCACATAAAAATATTCCGTAAGCCAGTGTATCATTGACATCTGCCAGTTTTGCCCGCATGATTTTTGAAAATATGACTGTATAGATAAATATCATCGCCATAGGATTTAGGATAGACCATATACTTCCAAACAAAGAACCGAGATAGCGCATCCGAAATTCGCGGCCGACCATGCTGAAAACAAACCCCCGATAACGCCAGAGAGCTATTAATCTCTGGGTTGCCGGTTTTAATATTACATTAACCATTTTTTCCTCTACAAAAAAATCCGTGTGCTGCTGAAAGGTCTTTTGAACCTGGTGTCAGTTGGCCAAGAGAAAAGCCTGAACCGCCCCTTTCAGGCTTCGCTCTGCGAGCTACGACCCGACAAGTCGCTGAAGGAGGTCCTGACAATATGCACTGATTGCCCGGAGGGCTGGAATCCTTTTCGAATCGTCCGCTTGCCTCGCCATAGCCAAAGGCGACGGCGGGTTCCGATTCGAAAAAGAACAACTCCCTTGGCGTCCTTTGTTTACCCCGTAGGTCCGGAAGATCGTACTGGGGCGTCTTCGCGGTTATCCATTCTCAATATTACGAGCGCAACTCATTATTCTACCCCATGAATACATGCGAACAAATTACAATATCATCAACCATCAGATAAATATCAAACCGAAAACGCCTTAGTCGTTGAATACATTGATAATTTAAATCTGAAAGATTACATTGGCCTCATGATCCCAAACACGTTGTCGTTTTGGCCGACAGTGGCTATGACGACCGCAAAATCGAAAATGCGATCATAAAAAAAAATAGTTGTGAGTCTAAGCTACATAAGCAGCATTCGCATAGGCTTCAGTTCTCTATTAAATGGGTTTAATATCAATCCCAAACTCTCCAATGTTGTTGAACCGACCAGTGGTTCATCACCTTCCTCACCAAAAATAACCGGTGCAGCCCCTCCATTTCCCTGCCATTCAAAATACGCATCTCCAACATCACGTTCTAATTCTGTTCCATCAGCTAACACAAATTTCATAGTTCGATGTGGCAAAATCGCAATTTTTTCAAGATTACTGGAAGGAACAAGGCTATAAACAGCGCCTGAATCAACTAGGAATTTAACCTCGATAAAATCTTCATCCTGATGGCTTTTCTTCACTTTTAACAATGCATAAGTAATACCCATAGCTCATCTCCCTTTTTCGTCAGTGTCTATTTGCTTCTCGAATGCAAAGCAGATCCCTCAGGGACGGCGAATCCCATTAATCCAGAATTTTGACTGAAGGTACATATACAATAAACTTCCCCCCTGATCTCTGAACTGTTGTTCTTTTTCCATGATTTCCTGCCAATGATTCCACGCGAAAAGAAGCGCATACTCCGGATAATGTTCGATAAACGCATCATAGGGCTTGATGGGAATATGACACATCACTTTGGCTGCCAGTATCACGTCGGCGCGGCCGTGTTCATCACGGATCTCAAGGGCGAGCGCCTTATCAAATAACTTACAGACCGTGTTGACACCCTTTCCCATGGCTGCCCGGGCAACGTTGGCCGATGTTTCGACACCCAGATGCCGAATCTTTTCAGCAGCAAAGTGCCGGAGCATAATCCCATAAGAATATAGTACCTGATCAGAGGGTAAATGATTATTGACAATTGGTTATAACCTTTGAACCCTGAACTCTGAACCCAGAACCGATCAGTTTAGGTTGACAAAACAAATAAAAATTCATAGTGGTAGCCATCTTGTTTTTTATCTTTGGTTACATGCTTGACGGCAGGGAGGTAACATTATGATATATTATGGAATTGCACTTATAATCTTAGGTATTCTTGCCTTAGCAGGGATCATTTATGTAAAACTCGATAAAAAACATTTGCATCTTAAAAAATCTTGAACAGATCTTTTCGAGGAATTTTGTATATCTATCTTCCACTATGAAGGAGAAAACCATGGAATTAGATGCCAATCTAAATAACCAAGAAAAAAAGCTTGTTGAGGTGTTGGATTAGGTGGTGGAAACCGGAAAACCAAGGGAAATAATACGCAAGGGCAGGCGCATTGTTATCTCTCCTGTTGAGTCGTCCGGCAAATTTGAGCTACTTGAAGATCACCCGGATTTCATTATTGGAGATCCGGAAGATCTCGTGCATGTCGATTGGTCATCCGAATGGAAACCGAATCTATGATTTATCTTGATACGCATGTAGTCCTTTGGCTATACGCAGATAGAGGCAAACGTCTGAGCGAAAGGGCCCGCAGACTTATTGAGGATGCGAATGTCATTCGATTATCACCAATGGTAATGCTCGAAATGGACTTTTTGCATGAAATTGGACGGACAACACTGCCTTCCAATTCTGTATATGAGTACCTAAGAGAACGGATCGGTATCGAGGTGTGCAACAAGCCTTTTATTGATGTAATAAAGGTAGCATCGCAACAGACATGGACTCGCGACCCATTTGATCGGGTCATCACGGGCCATGCTGCCCTCAATCAGAATCCTCTGATTACAAAAGATGAAGTTATCAGGAATCATTACAAGCATACACAAAGAGTCCGGGCCGAATATACAATCTCAACGATATAGTAGAATCAGTGCGCTCACACACTTCTAACGATTGCA
>Ga0180009_10001360_pt1 | contig 30256 bp, 20 predicted proteins | sample OS_PC_MetaG_FD_123537 | JGI IMG/M metagenome (GOLD analysis project Ga0180009, IMG submission 123537) | Groundwater microbial communities from the Aspo Hard Rock Laboratory (HRL) deep subsurface site, Sweden - OS_PC_MetaG | ecosystem: Environmental > Aquatic > Deep subsurface > Groundwater...
CTCGGGCGTGTACTTCTACCGGCTGGATGCCGGTCCGTACAGCCAGGTCCGCAAGATGACCCTGATGAAGTAACCGCGTGGGGGAGCCGCCGCGCGGGGAGACCCGGCGGCGGCTCCCGCCGAAAGGAACATCGTGAGAAATTTCCCGGTGATCGTCCTGGCGTCGGTATCGGCGTTTCTGCTCGGCTTGTCGGCGGCCGATCCCGCCTCGGCGGCCGTTCACCTGCGGTTCGATCCGCCTGACGCCGTCGTAGCCGTGGGCGACACCGGAAGGCTGGCCATCTGCATCGACGATACCGTGGACGTCCGCTCCATCATCGTCACGGTGTCCTATGATTCCACCATCGTTCATGGCCTGGGCGGCCAGGCAGGCGCCCTGTACGACGATTCGGGCTACTTCGTGTTCCAGGGCTTCGAGGCCGATACCCTGGGGACCTGGTACGGGTACGCCATCATCATGGGAGCGGATCTGCACCTGGACGGCCCGGGTGAACTTTTCGTGTGGGATTACGTCGCCCAGGCCGAAGGCGTCTGTCCGGTCGTCGTCAAGGTGACCGAGGAGGATCCCGCCGGCGTCTACATCTCCAACACCGCCGGCGACTGGTACCCCGAGGTCATCCTTCCTCCCACCACCATCCGGGTGGGGCACGGCGTGAGCACTGCTGACCTGCCTGGACGGCAGAACGCCCTCGACCTGCGCTTGTGGCCCAACCCATTCAATCCCAGGACCTTCCTGGAATTTTCCAATCCCCAGGATGGTCCGGTCCGGCTCGAGGTCTTCGACGTTGCAGGCCGCAGCCTCGGCGTGCTGGTGGACGGGTACGCTCCCGCGGGCACCGTCCGGGTCCCCTGGGACGGCACCGACGACCGGGGCCTTCCGGCCGCCGCCGGGACCTACCTCTTCCGCCTGCGGTGCGGATCCGCTTCCGGAACCGGGCGGGGCATCCTCCTCAAATGACGAAGGACCCGGGTTGCCCCAGGCCCTTCGCGATCCTCACGCTGTGGTCCTGATTACCGGAACAGCGCCTTCAGGCTGCCGAACGACTGCTGGTCGTCGGCCACCGGGGTCGAGCAGGCATCGACCTTGGCCAGGAGTTTGACTTCGCCCGGCAGTTCGTAGGACTGCTGCAGGTCGTAGTAGCCGTTGCCCTGGTCGATCCAGCTGGTGCCGCCCACGGGGAAGTAGTCCACGATCAGGTCGGGCTTGTTCTCGAACCGGTTGTGGAAGGTGATGGACGCCGCGTAGTACCAGCCGAACTCGGCGCACGCGCAGTTGGCCGACTTCAGGGGGATGATCAGCCGGTAGTAACCGGGCTCGGTGACGGTGCCCGAGTAGATGGGGGATTCGCAGATCACCGGGCCTGGCTTCAGCTGTCCGCCATCGAGATGGGTCTCCTCGAAGGCGGCGCTGACCTCGAGGGTCACCGGGACGTCCTCGGGGCCGAAGTTCAGGGCCATGCCGGCGGTGAAGGCGTAGAAGCCGGTCTCGAAACCGCAGGTGGGCAGGACTTCCCACATGTAGCTGTAGGTCTCGCCGCCCGAGACGAAGTTCTCGATCGTGTAACCCCAGTCGTTGCGGTTGCCGACGCGGCAGCACACGGCCTTTTCAGGGCATTCCTTGTCGGTGGTGAAGTTCAAAGGAAGCATGTCTCCGTCGGGAACCTTGACCAGATCGAAGTCCATCTGGGCCAACCCCTGGCCGGCGATCAGGATCAAGGCCATCGACATCAGAGCCGTTCTCATAATTTTCATACCCATCCTCCAGTCCCACAGTTTGAGAATCGAACCCCCCAAATCAAAACAAATTGAAGGAGGGGCGCAACGGACAATTTCCGCCTTTTTGTTATTCTAACATACTTTTTGAAAAAAATCCAGGAAATTGCAATAATGCGGATTGACGAGTAGGCCCCGAACAGGCACAGTGCCAAGGTCTTGGAGCGGGCGGATCAAACCGTTCCGGTGGGTTTTGGTCCTGGGCAGGGATTCCAGGATTTTGCCGGATTGAATCCCGGCCTTCAAGGAGGAGCATTCCGCTTGGGCAGGATATTCGGGGTCGTCGGGCCTGCCGCCGACGGAATTCCCTGTGATTGGTCGCCACCCTGGGCAGGCATCGCAGAAGGACCGTCCCGTGCGCGCCCTTCCAGCCCTGGGACCGTGAGGTCATCCGGCGCCGTTCTTTACAGCCAGGAAGGGGGTCGATGCCACCGATCCGATGATGGCCGTCACGTCTGCCTATGGGACGGGCGACCGGTCGCCGCCCATCGTCTTGCCAAGCACCTGGCCGGACATGGGTTCAGGGCCGAAGGCGAGTCGATCGGGGAGGTCCTGCTGTCGGCCTATGTGCACCACGGCGCGCCGCCCCTGAAGTTCCTGCGAGGCTCGTTCGCCCTGGCCATCTACGACACCCTGGAGCAGGTCCTCTTCCTCGCCGCCGATCCCTACGGGCTGAAGCGCCTGTTCGTCGCGGAATCCGGCGGGAGCCTCGTCTTCTCCTCGGATCTCGGGGCGCTGGCCGGATCCGGCCTGTGCCCGCTGTCGCTTTCGGACGAGGGGCTGACCGAGTACCTGTCCTTCGGCTACATCCATCCTCCGCTGACGATCTACAAGGACGTCTCCAGCCTGAGCGTGGGCGAGTTCCTCGCCTGGGAGCGGGGCGAGATCCACCGGTCCTTCTACCATCAGGTCATCGGGGACCGCTGGGCCTTCGCCGATGTCGAGGGCAGGACGGAAAACGAACTCCTCGACGAACTCGAGAAGCTGAGCTCGGCCGCGATCCTGGACAGGATCCCCGCCGGGTCCGAACGCCTGGCGGTTTACCTCAGCAGCGGGCTGGACACCGGGCTCCTGGCGGCGAGCCTGCGTCGGCACTGGGACGGCGAACTGGTGGCCTTCACCCTGGGGTCTGAGCATCCGCGGCACGACGAGGTGCCGGGCGCCCGGAAGATGGCCGGGTTCCTGGGGCTCGGCGATCACCGCTGCGTCTACATGACCAAGGATGACTGCTACGAGTCCCTGGAGCAGTTGCCCGACATCTTCGGCCAGCCCATGGCCGACCTGTCCGCCATCCCCAACCTGGTCATCACCCGGGAGGTGGGGCGGGAGTTCACCGAGATCTTCGCCGGCGACGGCCCTGATGGCCTTTACGGCAACTGGGATCTGCGGCCCTGGTATCAGCTCTACCGCTGGGTGCCCTACCTGGTGAGGATGCCCCTGGCCCTGGTGGCCGATCGCCTGGACAGGACACTGGGGCTGGGACTCAGCACCCCGTCCCGGCAGATCGCCGAGCTGCTGACCCAGCCGGAGTTCTCCTGGGTGTTCCACAAGAAGCTCAAGAGCAGGGACCTGGAGCGCCTGCTGGGCCGGCCGGTGCCGCCGGAGACCTTCGCCGTGCATCGCTACCTCCGGGACCGCCGGGACATCCCCCTCTACGAGCGCCTGCGCATGGGCTTCGCCCTCTACTTCGTGATGCACGGGGTGCTGCTGAAGTCGGGGGCCATCCACAACGCCGTGGGCGTCGAGCAGATCTGCCCCTACTACGACCGCGACCTGGTGGACTTCATCTGCGCCCTGCCGACCCGCTTCAAGATCCGGGGCAAGGGTTACGGCAAGTACCTGCATACCCGGCTGCTGGAGCGGTACGTCCCTCCCGAGGTCTGGCGCGGGCGCAAGCGGGGCTTCATCTTCGACTTCCGCTCCTTCGACCTGGCTCCCCTGCGGAGCCTCACGGACCGCTACCTGGACCGCGGCCGCCTCCGGGAGGCGGGGCTCTTCGATCCCGACTTCGTCGGGAAGTCCGTGGATGCCTACTTCAAGGGGGACGACCGGGCCGGGCCGGCGGTCCTGACGCTCCTTGTCTTCGAGATGTGGAGGGACAGGTACCTACCTTGATGCGATGGATGATGTGATGATTGAGATTTTTTTTGTTGTTTCTTGATTGAAAATGTTTTTTTTGCTAGAATCCAGACGATCAAATTAAGGTTCCCGGCCCAACATCGCCCGCCGGGGCCGTTTTATGGATTATTTTCCAGATTTTTCCTCGCCCACTGGAAATCTCCTTTCGCCAGGCATTTCAGAGAAACGGCCATGCTGCTTTTTCTGCGATGGCACTAGCCAACCCCGGATGGGGGCATTCTAGTGAGGAGGTGATTTACCACAGGACCTATCATTGGGTGGGAAACACGATTTTGAACTCTTTTCCAGGGGGAAAGCCATGAAAACTCATCCTAATTTTTTCCGATGGTCAATCCTGTTCCTGGTCCCGTGCCTGTTGATCCTTGCAGGATCGACCTGGGCCGGCGTCCCCGCAACACCTTTCGACGGGAACGCGAACCCGGTCATCAAGCCGGTCCGCGAAGTTCTGGATCCTTCCAAGGATCCGGGTGAACTGGTGGACTTCGCCGCGGCCCTTGCCGCCGGTGCCGACTACCTGAAGCATGCTCAGGCGGATGCCACCGAGGACAACGCAGGCAACGGGGTCGACGGGGTCGATGAGACTCCGGACGATCCGGACGACGGGGGCTGGGACTGGGTAATGACCGACCCCGCCTTCACGCACAGTACCGCGGTCAGCCCGAGCAACATCTATGGAGCCACCGCCCAGGGGCTCTACTACGCCTACCTCGCCACCGGAGACGGCACCTACAAGACGGCGCTGGACGACGCCGCCGCTACCATGGCCGCCGATCCGAACATCCGTTCCGGCGGCGACATGGTCTTCCTGATGAAGTACAACGACCTGCCCGGGGTTTTGGGCACGGCCTTCATGGACGCCGCCCGGGCCAAGTACGATGGCCGGATCACGACTTATGGCTCGGCCACGGCTCTGGCCCAGTACATTCGCGATGTCCGGGGCGTCACCCAGGGCTATCCCAACGGCATCATCGGCTGGGATGTCGGCATCTATGCCGTCATCGCCACCATGCTGGACGCCCGGTATCCCGGCAACGGCTACGACGCCGACGCCGACGACATCGCCGAGGTCCTCTGGCAGGATTCATTCAACGACAACCCCGGCCTTTTCGATGTCATCGACGACCAGGGCTACGATCCCACCTACACGGACAAGAACTTCTACTGGTACAACCTGGGGATCACCGGCCTGATCGATGCCTTCGCGGCCTCGGGATCCCACACCGCCGAGATCCCGGGCCTGCTCAACATCCTGCTGGCCAGCCAGGCCTCGGATGGTTCGGTGAGCTATTCCTACGGCGGATTCGACGCCGACTGGCAATCCACGGCCTACTCCGTTCTCACGCTGGCGGGCTATGACCAGGCCACCTACCAGTACGAGATCAACAAGATGGCCTACTGGATCGGCGCCACCCAGCAGGCCTCGAGCGGGGGCTGGGTCTACAGCTCCCTCAACCACTATCCCGAAGAGGGTGGGGAGAACTGTGCCGCCCTGTACTACGGGGAGGCCCCCACCGATGTGGTGGTCGATGACGATTTCGTCGATCAGGCCGCAGTCGACGTCTACAACACCGCCAACGGCACCAGCCTGGTCTGGGGTTACGATGCGTTCGACAACGTCCAGGACGGTATCGCCGCCGTGTCCGGATCGACCGTGAACGTCATGCCGGGTAACTATTCCGGCAACATCGTGATCACCGCGGCGGTCAACCTCCTGGGCGCCCAGGCGGGAGTGGACGCCCGCGGCAGGACGGCCTCGGAGTCCGTACTCACCGTCTCCTCGGGCAACCTGCTGGACATCAGGACGGCAGGCGTGGTCATCGACGGCTTCCACCTCACCGGAAGCGGCTCCGCGGGCCAGCTCATCCGCTGCGAGAGCGGAGGCGCGGGCCTGAAGGTCGAGAACTGCATCATCGACGGGGTGGCCCAGGCGGCTTTCTGGTTCAACACCACGGCCCCGGGAGTCCTGATCAACCAGAACGACATCGATGCCTCCGGGATGACCGGTTCCAATGCCATTGCCCATTTTGACGGCTCCGATGTCTTCGATGACCTGGTCATCAGCAACAACGACCTTGCCGGCGGCGCAATCTTCGCAGGCAACAAGGTCTACAACAGCGACAACATGCTGATGACTTACAACCTGTTCGACGGAGCTTCAATCAATCTCAGTTCCCAGTTCAAGAACTCCGAGATCAGCTACAACACCTTCCGCAACAACGGGTACACCAACGGCCAGGTCGGCCTGCTGAACGGTCTCATCAAAGGCAACACCTTCGAGGATACCGGGCCGTCTCCCCATGCCGGCTATCCGTCCTATTCGCTCATGCTGTGGGGCAATTCCTACAGCCTGACGCCCAGCCAGAACGTGCTCATCGAGGACAACACATTCCACACCAACGGATTCGCCGCTCCGGCCGAACTGGCCCAGGGGTTGCGGATCCTGACCGGCATCGATGCCACGACCATCACCGTCCAGAACAACCAGTTCCTGGACGGCGGGCAGCAGACCGGCGCCCTGGCCATGCTGAACCAGGGCACGGGCATCGCCCCGGCCAGCTGCAACTGGTGGGGCCATGTCGACGGTCCGAACCACCTCAGCAACCCCTCTTCCGGGGCCGATGTGGGTGACGCCATCATCTTCTGGCCGTGGCTGGACGGTGTCGGCGGGAACTGCGACCAGTACGGGAACAACAACGTCGCAGCGCTGGATCCTTCGGGCTGCGTCACTCCGGGGAATCCCTGCGTGACCGTTCCGGTGGTCTTCAACCGCACCGACGCCACCCCGTCCCGGGGCATCAGCGTCACCTTCCAGCTCAGCCCGGAACTGGCGCTCTGTACGCCGGCGGCTCTCAGCGACATCAACGTGTCCACCGGGACGGGCTCCTGGGCGGCGGGCTACAGCAATCTGAACTACCAGATCCTCGACAACGGAGGCGGTTCCTTCACGGTGGACCAGGCCATCCTGGGCGTGCCCTGCGGGCCGACCGCAGGCGGGGAACTCTTCACGGTGGACGTGACCCTGGCCTCCGGTGTGACCGCCGATGCGGTGGGTCTGGTCACGGTCACCAGCGTGATCGTTCGCGACTGCAACAACCTGCCGCTGCCCGGCCTGCCCGGCGCACCGGCCGAGGTGACCATCGATCTGACCAGTCCGCCGGTCCTGGCCGGTCTGGCGGCAGCCCAGATCAAGACGGGCAACGACAGCGACGGCACGACCAAGATCGGTCTGAGCTGGACCGCCCCCGGCGGTGACGCCGCGACCATCGAGATCTTCCGCAAGGGTTACGGCGACTATCCCGAGTACGACGACGGAACCGGAGCGGTGCCTGCGGCGCCGGTCACCCTCGCCAACGGGTGGACCTCGGTGGCCACCGTGGCCGCGACCACGACCTCCTACGTGGATGAACCTGCAACCCGCGACTTCTACTACTATGCCGCCTACGTGACCGATACCTGCGGGAACGTATCCGCGGCTTCGGGTCTCACCGACGGCACCCTGAACTACCATCTGGGGGACGTGCACGATACGTCCACGCCCGGTTCAGGTGACAACCTGGTGAACACCAGCGACATCTCCCACCTGGGCTTCAACTACGGTGCGCTCCTGGTCTACGGGGATCCGCTGAACTACCTGGATGTCGGACCCACCACCGACTGGAGTGTGGACGCACGGCCGACGACGGACAACAAGGTCCAGTTCGAGGACCTTATGATGTTCGCCATCAATTACGGTCAGGTCAGCAAGAGCTTCGGCCACCCGGCCCCTGCCGGCTTCAATCTCGTCGACATGACGGTTGATCCGGTACCGGGCCTCGGAGAGGTCTTCTCGGTGGCATTGCGTATGACCGGCGACGGGACCATCCAGGGCCTCAGCGTTCCCGTGGAGTGGGATCCCTCGGTGGTCGAGCCGGTGGGCATGGTCCCGGGCAACCTGCTGGAACAGCAGGGAGGCCTGACCATGGTCCTTTCCCCCGAGCCCGGCACCGTCGACGCCGCCCTGTTCGGCGTCAGGGATGCGGGTATTTCCGGCGAGGGCATCCTGGCCACGATCCAGTTCCGGGTGGTGGCCCAGGGCGAGCCCGGCCTCGGCTTCGGTGACATCATCGCCAGGGACAAGGAGAATGCCGAGGTTCTGCTGGAAGGCTCCTCCGGAAGTATTACCCGGCAGGATCTCCCGGCGGTGAGCATCCTGGAGGGGAATGTCCCCAATCCGTTCAACCCCAAGACCCAGATCTCCTTCGTGGTGGCGCGGGACGGACAGGTCAACGTCAGCGTCTACACCCTCAGGGGGCAGCTGGTCGCGACCCTGATCAACGAGGAAATGACCGCGGGCCGGAAATCCGTGGAATGGAACGGTATCGATGCCGAGGGCAGGAGCGTGGCTTCCGGCATCTATCTGGTCCGTTTCTCGGCTCCGGACAGGACCATGAGCAGGCAGATCACCTTGTTGAAGTAACATCGGCAAGGGGGATGGCCGCTCGTGCGGCCATCCCCCGTAACGGAACGACACAACCGATCAGACCAGAACATGGAGTGATATCATGTCGAATAGAATCTCCCGGACGACCGCGCGCCGATTCCGGCCTGGGATACCGTTCCTGTCGTGGGGCGGGGTCTTCCCGGCACTTCTGGCGGTACTTGCCGTGGTGGCGGGCAGCCCGGTCGGAGCGGACCTGCAGGCGGCGGAGCTGAGCTTTTCACCCCAGGAGGGAAACTTCGACTGCGGGATGATCTACCGCGTGGAATTGCAGGTGGATGCGGCCGTGACGGACCTGCGCGGCTTCTCCCTGGTCCTCCAGTATGATCCCCTCATCCTGACTCCCTGGTCGGTAGGTGCCGGCAGCCTCATGACCGGTGCCGGTTGCAGCCACTTCTTTACCTGGCTGAATCCCGGCGCCGTCGACGGCACCATCATGGTGGATGCCGCAACCCTCGGCTGCTCCATGGTCGGCCCCGGAGCCATCGTGGTCCTGGAATTCGAGGGAGAGGTGCAGGGGATCAGTGATCTGGACTGCATCCAGGGTGAATTGCGGACGGGGTCCAACGACCCCATTCCCTTCACCTGCATCCCCGGTACGGTGGATTACCGTTGCCCCGTTCCCGAGACCCGGGTCCCCTGGGGATCCATCAAGGCCGAATTCGAACGGAGGTGATTCCGGTGGCTGCTGCCCTCGACACGAGAAGGGTCCGCGCCGGTCCCCTCCTGCAACGCATGGCCTTGTGGTTCCGGGGGATGGCTCCAATCCTGTTCCTTTTTGCGGCAGGACCCGCCGTTTCCGGTGCGGACGCTACCGGGCCGTCCAGGACCGGCTCGTTCGCCGTCCTGGAGACCGATACGATCAAGGTCGCCGTCGTTCCGGACCACGCTGCGGTTCAACCTGGAGATACGGTGGTGGTCGATCTGGTGGTCACCGCCCAGGGGCCGGCCTTCAACGCCTTCGACGCCCGGGTCACCTTCGACCCCCGCAAGCTCGAATTCCTCGGCGAATCCGATCTGAGGGACCAGGTGGGATCGTTGCTGAAAGCCGCCTGTCCCCAGACCTTCCATCTCTTCGAGGTCGCACCCGACAGCGCCTTCCTCACCATCAACTTCAGCTTCCTTTGTCCGGGGACGAGCGTGACCGGGCCGGGTACGATTTACCGGCTCCGCTTTCGCTGTGGTCCGGATGATGCGGACACCATCATCAGCCTGGCCCAGGATCCGCCCCAGGCCACACGGTTTTTCCTGGATGGATCGGTGGCTGGTCCGGTACAGGTGCAACCGGTTTCGATCAGGATCGGTGAAGGCGCGAGCTCGTCACCGGGTCCTCCGTCCGTCCCCCTGCGCATGGGGGCGGCCCCCAATCCCTTCAATCCCCGTACCCGGATCACCTTCGCCCTCGAGGAGGGGCGGCCCTTCCAGCTCGGCATCTACTCCCTCGATGGTGGGCTTATCAGGTCCATGACCGGTACAGGTATCCCGGGCGGTACCGTCACGGTGCTGTGGGACGGAAGGGACGAGGCCGGGCGGCCCGTTCCCTCCGGCGGATATCTTGTCAATCTGGAGGCCCGGGAGGTCAAAGGCAGGACCAAGATCACCCTCATCAGGTAGAAATCGGTGCGCAGGGGAGGCGGGTCCGGGCTGGCCCCGCCGGATGGTTTGCGCTTATGATGACCCCCCATCGATCCGGACCGGCGGTCCGGATTTCCTGTACCGGAAAGCTCACGGGTGGACACCATGCGCCGTCTTGCTCGAAATGCCGTCGTGAAGCACGGATTGCCGATCGCGTTGATCGGACTGGCCCTGGCGGCGTCGCCGGGATCAAAGGCCGAGGAATTCTCCGCCCTCGGCGGCGGCACGGTCGTGGGCCGCAGCACCGGATACGCCCTGGACTGCCCGTGCGGACCCCTGCCACCGGTGGGCGAGGCCGACCTGGCGGTGGAGACGGCCTTTTATTTCAAGAACCTGGAGCTGTTCCAGGTGCCCGGGGCCCTGGGAGAGACCTTCATGGCCTACGCGGCGCCCGTTCGCCTGCGGTACCGGGCGGCATCCGATCTGACGATCGAGGTCGGCGCGGTCCTGGGGCACGACCTCGGCGACGACGATGGCCTGAACCTGCGGCGCCCCCTGTTGCGCCTCGTCCACGATCCCGCCCCTCGGATCCACTTCATCGCAGGCACCCTGCTGCAGACCCACTGGATCCACGACGCCATCCTGGACGACGTGCAGAAGTTCCGGACCGGCGTGGAGCAGGGCTTCCAGCTGCGCGCCGACCGGGACCACTACCTGAGCGACACCTGGGTGGACTGGCGGGTCCGCGAGGGAGAGGTCCGCTCGGAACAGTTCGAGGTCGCCTCGGCCCACCGGTTCGTCCTGGTCGGGGGGCGTCTGCACCTGGACGGGCAATTCATGTGGACCCACACGGGAGGCCAGGTCAGCACCAGCGGCCGCATCGAGCAGAACCTCATCTACCTGGCGGGGTTGTCCTGGGGCCAGGGCCGGGAGGCCGCCGGTCCTCTCGACGGCTGGCGCCTGGGCTACAGCTGGATCTTCGACCGGGACGAGACGAACACCAAGCCCCTGGACGAGGGCACGGGCCACGATCTGTGGGCGCGGGGGGACGTCCCCCTGAAGCAGGGCATGGCCCTGCGGCTGTTCGGGTCGCGGTGGTGGGGGAACGATCTGGTCTCGGGGCTGGGGGATCCGCTCTACACCCTGGACGACTACTCCCAGGCCGGGGTCAACCTGCTGATCACGCCCCCGGGCCGGGGCCTGGCCATCGAGGCGGGGTTCGTCCACCAGTGGACCGGGGACGTCCGCAACCTGACCTACCAGCTGGCCGTCACCTGGGGCCGGGCGTTCCGGCTGGGCCGGCTCGACCCACCGCCGCCAGCACCCTGAGGAACTGCACCGATTCGGCCACGTCGTGGACGCGGACCACCGCGGCACCGGCCAGGTAGCCGGCGGCCAGGGCGGCCAGGCTGCCGGGCAGGCGGTCGCAGGTGTCCGCCCCCGTCACGTCCCCGATGAACCGCTTGCGGCTGGCCCCCAGCAGCAGCCCCACGTCCCCGCCCAGATCCCCGAGCCGAGCCAGCAGGGCCAGGTTGTGGTCCAGGGTCTTGCCGAACCCGATGCCTGGATCGACCAGCAGCCGACCGCGGGGGATGCCCGCCCCCTCGGCGGCCGCCACCCGCTCGGCGAGGTGCCCCGCCACCTCGGCGACGACGTCACCGTAGCGCGGGGCGTCCTGCATGGTCCGGGGGGTTCCCTGCCTGTGCATCAGGATCATCCCGCAGCCGGCCCCTGCCACCAGGGGCAGCAGGTCCGGATCGGCCAGGCCGGCGCTGATGTCGTTGACCGCGTCGGCGCCGGCGGCCAGGGCCGCCCGGGCCGTACCCGCCCGGGTCGTGTCGACGGTGAGGGGGATGTCGGGAAGGGCGGCGCGGACGGCCTCGATGACAGGCAGCAGCCGGGCGAGTTCCTCGTCCTGACCGATGGCTCGCGCGCCGGGCCGGGTGGATTCGGCCCCGAGATCGAGCAGCTCGGCCCCGGCGGCGGCCATGGCCCGGGCCGCGGCCACCGCGGCTGCGGGATCGGCCCGGCGGGAGCCGGCATGGAAGCTGTCGGGGGTGGCGTTGATGACTCCCATGACCAGGGGATGGTCCCGGGGTTCGAGGCTCAGGCGCCCCAGGTTCCAGCCCGGAGCGCGAAAGGGGGGCACGGAGCCCCCCTTGAACACGCGATCGCCCATGGGGCTATTCCCTGTCCCGGTTCCGGTCGTCGTCGTCCGGGGCGTCCTCGGCGTCCGGGTCGCCCTCGGGGTCGGAAGCGTCCACGGGGTCCGAGGTGTCCACGGAGGCCGAGCCGGCGGTGTCGGGTTCCCCGGTGCTGTGATCCACGGCGATGTCCGGGGGCAGCAGCTGTCCCCCCTCCATCAGCAGCTTGAACTCCTCGGCATCCAGGCTCTCGCGTTCCAGCAGGGCGGCGGTGATGATCTCCACCGCCTCGCGGTGTTTCTCGAGAATGCCCCGGGCGCGCTCGAGCTGTTCCTCGACGATGCGGCGGATCTCGGCGTCGATGTCCTGCAGGGTCTTTTCGCTGTGAGCGGTGTGACGGGCGTAGTCCCGGCCCAGGAAGACCTGCTCGGAGCCCTCCTCGTAGGAGATGGGACCCATCTTCGGGCTCATGCCCAGCTGGGTGACCATGGCGCGGGCGATGCTCGTGACCATGCGGATGTCCGCGTAGGCGCCCGAGCCGATCTTGCCCAGGAAGATCTCCTCGGCCACCCGCCCGCCCAGGGCGACGCAGATCTTGTCCAGGTACTTGTGCTCGGTGACGGTGTACTGGTCCTCCACCGGCAGCATGTGGGTCAGACCCAGGGCCTGGCCGCGCGGGATGATGGTGACCTTGTGCACCGGGTCGGACTCGGAGCAGTTGAAGGCCACGACGGCATGGCCGGCCTCGTGGTAGGCCGTCTCGCGCTTGACCTTGTCGGTGAAGACGCGGCTGCGGCGCTCGGGCCCCAGCATCACCTTCTCCTTGGCGTCCTCGAAGTCGTCCATCGTGACGTTGTCGTGGTTCTTGCGGGCGGCCAGCAGGGCGGCTTCGTTGACCAGGTTCTCCAGGTCGGCGCCCGCCATGCCCGGGGTGCCGGCGGCGATCTGCTGGGCCGAGACCTCCGGCGCCATGCGCACCTTCTTCATGTGCACCTTGAGGATGGCTTCGCGCCCGTTGATGTCGGGCATGTCGACCACGATCTGGCGGTCGAAGCGGCCGGGGCGCAGCAGGGCTGGATCCAGCACGTCTGGACGGTTGGTGGCCGCCAGCAGGATCACGCCCTCGTTGGATTCGAATCCGTCCATCTCCACCAGGAGCTGGTTCAGGGTCTGCTCGCGCTCGTCGTGGCCGCCGCCCAGCCCGGCCCCGCGGTGACGGCCGACGGCGTCGATCTCGTCGATGAAGATGATGCAGGGGGCGTTCTTCTTGCCCTGGTCGAAGAGGTCGCGCACGCGGCTGGCGCCCACGCCCACGAACATCTCGACGAAGTCCGAACCGCTCATGCTGAAGAACGGCACGCCGGCCTCGCCGGCCACCGCGCGGCCCAGCAGGGTCTTGCCCGTGCCGGGCGAGCCCACCAGCAGGGCGCCCTTGGGGATGCGCCCGCCCAGGCGCTGGAACTTCTGGGGAGCCCGCAGGAAGTCGATGATCTCCTGCAGCTCGTACTTGGCCTCGTCGCAGCCGGCGACGTCCTCGAAGGTCACCTCGGGCTTGTCCATGTTGAACAGCTTGGCCTTGGATTTCCCGAAGCTGAACGCCTTGTTGCCGCCGCCCTGCATCTGGCGCAGGAAGAACAGCCACAGCAGCAGGATCAGCAGGAAGGGCAGGTAGGAGCTCAGCAGCGCCCACCAGTTGGTCTTGGGGGCCTCGCCGATCAGGGTGACGTCCTGGTTGGTGGCCTTGACCCACTGGGAGAAGTCGTCCTGCTCGTTGAGCAGGCGGGTCTGGAACCGGTCCACCTCCTGCAGGGTGCCGTCCTTGACGGTCAGGGCCGTGACCTCGCGCAGCTCGCCCTGGATGTCGAGGTTGGTCTTGGTGATCTTCCGGATGTTGCCCTTCTCGACTTGCTCGCTGAAGGCCGAGAAGGTCAGCTCGTGGATCACCGACCGGTCGATGTAGATCATCTGGTAGACCAGGAAGACCATGAAGACCAGCAGGATCCAGAAACCGGCGGTCTTGCCGGGCATCTGCGGCGGTTTGGGGCCGGGCGCCTTGGGCGGTTTCTGGGGTCCGGGGTTCCGGGGACCGGGAGTAGGGCTCATGCGGTTCAGTTCCCTTGCGTCGGATTGTCCATGCGTCTGGAGACCGAGATAGTAACCATCCGGTCGGTATCAGGCAACAGCCGGGTGCGCTCGGCGCGGGCCAGACCCACCACCCAGAGAACGCCCCCGGCATCGGCCACCACCAGGACGGAGCCCCTGCGGTCGGCCGGCACCTTCTTCTCCTGGAGCAGGTCGCTCAGCTTCTTGGATCCCGCCAGGCCGAACGGCTGCAGCCGGTCGCCCGGTCTGGGATTGCGGACCTGGATGTTGCCGCGGAGACAGCCGGCGGGGCAGGTCAGCCGCCATTCGTCAGGACCGCGGGCCTCTCCCGGGCCCTCGGCGCGGCCCAGGTCGAGGGGGTCGACACCGCCGGGGTGGGTCGCCACCAAAATACGATAATCAGACGCCGGCCGCAGGGGCGCGGTTCCCCCGGAGACGGTCTCGAGGCGGATGAGGTCGAAATCCCGCCGGATCCTCCGCCCTCCCGGCAGGTCCAGTCCCGTGCCGGATTGCCCCTTGCGCAGCCAGTCCAGGATGGCCTGGACGTGGACCAGTCCTGCGCCGTCAGGTTCCCTACCCCCGGCGGGGGGCCTTTGTTCGGTGTCATGGAGCCAGCGGTGCACCACCCGCGCGGCCAGGACGGGGTCCAGGCCCAGCAGGCCGGGGACGTCGAGGCTATCCCCGTTCCCACCCCCGCCGATGCGGGCGATTGTCTCTGCCGTGAGACGATTCAGGAACGCCAGATCCCGGCCCAGCAGATCGGCCACCCTGGCGGGGTTGCGGTGGCAGCCCTGCCCGAACAGGTCGTCCACCAGGGGGATGAGCTCCCGCCGCATCCGGGCGCGCAGGTTGTCCCCGGTTTCGTTGCTCGCATCGATCCGCCAGACCTGGCCCAGCGCTTCCAGCCCGGCCACGAGGTCGCGCCGCCGGATTTCCAGGAGGGGCCGGATGAGCCGGCCCTCGCGGGCCTGCATCCCCGTCAGGCCGGCGGGCCCGGTGCCGCGGAACAGCCGCATCAGGACGGTCTCGGCCTGGTCGTCGGCGTGATGGCCGGTGGCCACGGCGTGGAGGCGCTCGCTGCGGTCGAGGATCTCCGTGAAGAGGCCCAGCCTCAGGTGGCGGCCGGCTTCTTCCAGGCCCAGGCCCCGGGACCGGGCGACCGGCCGGGGATCCCGCCGGTGTTCGTGCAGAGGGATGCCGAGATCGCCGCAGAGCCGGCGGCAGAAGTCCCGGTCGCCGGCGGATTCCTCCCCCCGCAGGGCGTGGTCCAGGTGGACGGCTTCCAGGGGATTCCCCCCGGCCAGGGCCCATTCCCGGGCGCCGAGCAGCAGGGCCACCGAATCTGGCCCTCCCGAGAGGGCGACCAGGAGGCCGGCCCCGGGGCGGGACGGCTCGACCTGCGCCATCAATCCCTTGATGCGCCCGGGGATGTCGCGGAGGAAGAGGGACCCGTTCACGATGCCTCCAAGGCGGCCAGGAGGGTCGGGGCTGGGGGCGTCCTCATGGGGGAGGCCCGGGAGCGGCGCATACCGGCAAAAAAAAATGGTAGCGGCTCAGGGATTCGAACCCCGGACACACGGATTATGATTCCGTTGCTCTAACCAACTGAGCTAAGCCGCCACCATATATTCGGTTTTCGGACGGGACCCTGGGATCCCCGAAGCAAGGCCAGAATTTATCCCATGAGGGTGTCCTTGTCAAGGCGGCCCGCTCCCCCTATGCTCCGGGCATGAGCACCCGTTTCTTCCCCGGATATCCCCCTTGCGAGGGGTCCGTCATCGAGCCCGAGACCGTGGATCTGCGGCCCCTGGCGGGCCGTTGCGTCGCTGTGATCGGCTACGGAACCATGGGACGGGCCATGGCCCTGAACCTCCGCCGCAGCGGCGTCCGTGTCCTGGTCGGCGCCCGGGACGGCTCCCCCCGCCGGGACCTGGCCATCACCGAGGGGCTCGAGGTGTCCGACCCCGCCCGGGCCGCCGCCCGCGGTGACGTGGTGATGCTCCTGCTGCCGGACGAGGCCATGGCCGGGGTCTTCGCCCGGGACATCGCCCCGCACCTTCAGCCGGAGGCCGTGCTGGGGTTCGCCCACGGTTTCGCCGTCGCCTTCGACCAGATCGATCCGGGTCCGGCCCGGGACTGCTTCCTGGCGGCCCCCAAGGGCCAGGGCGACATGCTGCTGGCCGCCCACGCAGCCGGCGGGGGTGTTCCGGGACTGCTGGCCGTGACCGGGACGTCCCGGCCTGAAACCTGGGATCTCGCCGCTGCGTACGCCAAGGCCGTCGGCTGCCTGGCCGGCGGGGGTTTCGTGACCACCTTCCGGCAGGAGTGCGTGAGCGACCAGTACGGCGAGCAGGTCGTCCTGTGCGGCGGAGTGCTCGAACTGCTCAAGTCGGCTTTCGCCGTCATGGTCGAGGCGGGTTACGGCGAACAGAACGCCTACTTCGAGTGTATCCACGAGTTGAAGCTGATCACCGACCTGGTGCACCGGCTGGGGATCGACGGGATGCGCGGGCGCATCAGCGGAACCGCCGCCTACGGCGGCCTGACCCGGGGCCCGCGTCTCATCGGCGACGATGTGAGGCGGACCATGGTCGAGATCCTGGCCGAGATCGAAAACGGGACCTTCGCCCGGGAATTCCTGGCCCGCCACGACGACCCGGTCGCCGGCACCCGGGCCCTGGCCGCCCGTGAAGCGGCAGGTCCCCTGGCCGTGACGGGCCGTTCGCTCCTGCACCGCCTGCACCGGGCCGTCGGCGACGATGATGCGCCGGCGACCTCGCCTGACCCCGAACCGAGGAAGTAGATCCATGAACGACGAGTTCGCTCCCGACAGCCTGCCTTCGCCTGCGTCTCCGCCGGCCGGAGATTCCTTCGCTTCCCGGCTGCGCGACCTGGTGGCAGCCCCCGCGCGCCTCATGGACCGGGTGGCCGTCGCCCCGCGGTGGTGGGTGCCCGGCCTGCTGGTCCTGGTGGTCATCGCGGGGTTCACCTGGCTGATCACGCCCATCAGCGGCCCCGAACAGCTGGAGATGATGCGGGATTCCAAGTTCATGCAGATGATGCCCGAGGACGTCTGGCAGGAGCAGTACGAGCAGGCCCTGGACCCCGATCCGGTCAAGCGGATCATCCAGGCGGTGGGGTCGGGGTTTTCGAGCTGGGTGATGATCCTGCTGTTCGGCTTCATCCTCGGCTTCTTCGCCCGGATGGGCGGCGGCAAGGGCACCATGAAGCAGGCCCTGGGTGTGGTCTCCTGGGGAGCGGTGATCCCGTTCGCCATCGGATCGGTGGTCAAGGTCCCCCTGATCCTGGCGACCGAATCCATGTACCAGGTCACCATCGGCCTGGCCGCCCTGGTGCCCGGCCGGGACCCCAGTTCGGTCCTGGGCCAGGTCCTGATGACCTACGGGGATTTCTTCACGTGGTGGGGCCTGGTGGTCCTGGTCATCGGATTCCAGCGGGTCTTCAGCATGAGCCGGGGAGCGGCCGCGGTGGCGGTCCTGCTGCCCTGGGCGCTCGCCTCGGCCGTCCCCTTGGGAATCGGTCTGATGTTCATGTAACGGTTCTGCGGCAAGGGAGATGACGGCGTGAAGAAAACCATCCTGATCGTCCTGGCCGTCCTCGTCGTGGGCGCGGTCATCGTGTCGATCCTGCGCTCGGGCGACAAGGCGGAGGCGAAGGTCGAGACGGGCAAGGTGGCCCGCAAGGACCTGACGGCCGAGGTCAACTGCTCCGGGACCATCGAACCCAAGCGGCAGGTCGACGTGAGCGCCAATGCCATGGGCACCATCGTCCACCTGGCCGTGGACGAGGGCCAGCGCGTCGAGCAGGGCGACCTGCTGCTGGAGATCGACCCCGCGGCGTACAAGTCGGCCGTCCAGGCGCTGCAGGCGACCATCCGCGCCGCCCGGGCGGACCTGGACCTGGCCGAGGCGTCCCTCGCCAAGGCGGTCCAGGACCGGGACCGCGCCGAGAAGCTCTTCGCCGAGGGCCTGACGACCGAGGAGAACCTCGCCGCCGCCCGGACCGCCGCGCACGTCGAGGAGGCGCGGGTGGATGCTGCCCGCAACCGCATCGGCCAGTACGAGGCCAACCTGGCCAGCGCCCAGCACGACCTGGAGAAGGTGACGCTCATCGCCCCCATGACCGGCGTGGTCACGCGCCTGAACGTCGAGGAGGGCGAGAACGCCATCATGGGCACCCTCAACAACCCGGGCACCGTGCTGCTGGTGATCTCGGACCTGGGCACCATGGAGGCGTGGGTCGAGGTGGACGAGACCGAGGTGGTGGACGTGCGCCTGGGGCAGCCTGCCGACGTGACCATCGACGCCTTCCCCGACAGCACCTTCACCGGGACGGTGACCGAGATCGGCCACAGTCCCCTGCGCATCCGCACCGGGTCGAGCAGCGAGGCGGTCGAGTTCGAGGTCAAGATCACCCTGGATCGGGCCCCGGCGAACATCCGGCCGGGCCTGACCGCCAAGGCCGACATCAAGGTGGCCGAACGCGGGGACGTCCTGGCGGTTCCCCTGGGCGCCGTGACCGTCAGGGAGTGGCCCCTGAAGGACGAGGACATCCGCCGTTATTCCGGCCGCCGGGCGTCGAAGCAGGAGGCCGCCCTTGCCGACCTCGGTTTCAAGCCCCGGGGGGCACGGCCGGACTCCGCGGCCGGCGGGGACCAGGACGTCGAGCGCAAGGAGACCGAGGGCGTGTTCCTGCTCAAGGACGGCTTCGCCAAGTTCGTGCCCGTGACCCTGGGCATCGCCGGCGAGGACGACTTCGAGATCCTCGCGGGGCTCGAAGCCGGCCAGGAGGTCGTCACCGGGCCCTTCCGCGTCCTGCGGGAACTTAAGGACGGGGCCCAGGTCGAGCGGGAGAAGAAGTCGCGGCCGGGCCGGTCGGAGGACTGATGAACCTCTTCGAGGGGGTCCGCATCGCCCTGGACAGCCTGCGCGGCCACAAGCTGCGCACGTTCCTGACCCTGCTGGGCAACATCGTCGGGACCATGTCGGTGATCGCGGTGGTCTCGCTGATCTACGGCGCCGACCGTTACGTCTCCCAGGTGGTCCTGGACGAGGGCACGGACGTCTTCACCGTCTCCCGCATCAACGAGCTGCAGTTCCTGACCGACTTCGACGCCTTCCTCGAGTCCCTGAACAACCCCGACCTGACCCTCGAGGACCGCGACTACCTGCTCGACCGCATGACCGAGGCCCGGACGGTCGCGGCCATGACCGCCACGAGCGCCGACCTGCGCAGCGAGGGCCGCACCTTCCGCGGGGTCCAGGTCAGGGGGGTGACCGAGGACGTGTCCCTGATCGAGGACCTGCCACTGGAACTGGGCAGGCACCTGATCCCCCAGGATCTGCAGGGCAGCCGTCAGGTGGCGGTCCTCGGTTTCGAGGTCGCCCGCGACCTGTTCCCCCGGCACGCCGATCCCCTCGGCAGGCAGGTCAGGATCGGCGGCCGCCACTTCACCGTGATCGGCGTGGTCGAGGACCGGGGCACGGTCGGCGGAGCCAACCGCAACCAGTTCGCCCTGGTGCCCTTGACCGCCTGGCAGAAGGTGTTCGGATCGCGCGGTTCGCTGGACATCAAGGTCGCCGCCGCCGACCTGTCCCGGCTGCAGGAGGCCCAGGACGAGGCCACATTCCTCATGCGCATCCGGCATCGGCTGCGCCCCCTCGAACGCACGGACTTCGTCGTCCGCACCAGCGACCAGATGCTCAACATCTGGAAGGGCATCAGCTCGGCCATCTACGGGGCCCTGGTGCCCCTGGTCGGGATCAGCCTGGTGGTCGGGGGCATCGTCCTGATGAACATCATGCTGGTGGCGGTCACCGAGCGGACGCGCGAGGTGGGTGTCCGCAAGGCCCTGGGCGCGCGGCGCCTCAGCATCCTCTGGCAGTTCATGGTCGAGGCCATCACCCTGTCCCTGGTGGGAGGAGTGGCCGGCATCCTGATCGGGTTCCTGCTGGCCTGGGTCATCAGCCTGGCCTCGCCGCTGCCCTTCGCGATCGCGGCCTGGTCGGTGCTGCTGGGCCTGGGCACCACGTTCCTGATCGGCGCGGTGTTCGGCACCTACCCGGCCTGGAAGGCCGCCGGCCTCGATCCCGTGGAGGCCCTGCGCTATGAGTGAGCGGCGGATCTTCTGGCAGGACGTGGTCCGGGAGGCCGGTCGCACCATCACCGGGCACCGGATGCGCAGTTCCCTGCTCATCCTGGGCGTCGCCATCGGGGTGACCACCCTGCTGGCCATCTACACCATCGTCACCGGCCTGAGCGGGCGCATCCGCGACGACGTGGTCTCGGCCAACCGGCCGTACATCTACGTCGCCCGCTATACGGGCCTGGGGGGCGAGGATCCTGCGGAACTGCTCCGCCGCCGCCATCTGCTGCCCGACCTGATCGTCCCCCTCCAGCAGACCGAAGGGGTGGACCTGGTCGACTACCAGGTCAGCAACAGCCAGGGCACGGTCCTGCGCTACGGCAAGGAGAAGACCAACTTCGTCCAGCCCTTCGGGTCGTCGCAGAACTTCCACTACATCTTCTCCATCCCCGTGGACGAGGGCCGGTTCTTCACGGCCCAGGAGGTGGCCGCCGGCTCGCGGGTCGTCGTCCTGGGCTACGGCCCGCGCAAGGACCTCTTCCCCCAGCTGGACCCGGTGGGCAAGACCCTGAACATCTACGGCAAGCCCTTCACCATCGTGGGAACCATGGCGGCCCGGAACCACATCATCGGCGCCATGGGGGACAACTACGTGGCCATGCCCTGGACCACCTTCGAGAAGGATTGTCTCCACGTGGGCATGGAGGACCGGAACATCGCCCTGGTGGCCCGCGAGGGGGCGGACACCGACGAGGTCATCTCCAACGTCACCGGCACCATGCGCCGCGAGCGCCGGCTGCGGCCCAGCGAGGGCAACGATTTCGACATCATCTCCTCCGAGACCTACGGCGAACTGGTCGACAAGGTCACCGGCGGCATCGCGCTGGTCCTGGTCGTCCTGTCCTCCATCGGCCTGATGGTGGGAGGGATCGGGGTGATGAACATCATGCTCATCTCGGTGGCCGAGCGGACGCGGGAGATCGGGGTGCGCATGGCCGTCGGGGCCCGCCGCCGCGACGTCCTGCTCCAGGTGCTGATGGAGGCCGGCGCCCTGACCGGCATCGGAGGGTTGATCGGCATCCTGACGGGGTACCTCGCATCCTGGGGCATGACCCACCTGCTGCGCTTCCCCTTCTCGGTCTCGCCCCCCGTGACCATCGGGGCGGCCCTGTTCTCGGTCTCCATCGGGGTGTTCTTCGGCCTGTATCCCGCCAACAAGGCAGCCAGGATGGATCCCATCAACGCCCTCGGCCGGGAATGACCATCGGCTCTCCCGCAGAAAAAAGCCCCCGGGCCGGGACCCGGGGGCTCGTTCGACGCCTGGTTCCAGGCTACCGGGGCCACTCGGGCACGCGGCCCGGAGTGTAGGGCGCGCCTGCGGCCTCGAGCTGCCGCTCGAGGGCGGGGATGTCCTGCGTGGCCAGGCCGCGCAGGTCCTCCAGCACCGGCGCGAACTGGCGACCGGCCACAGCCAGGCTGCGCCGCATGGTCTCGGTCGGGGCCGAGGTGATGTCCCTCAGGCCCCAGCGGATGCGGCCCACCCGCTCGGAGATGCCGGGAGGTGCAGGTTCGCTGCGGCTGGTGATGGTCCGGTCACCGAACATGACCACGCCGAGATCCTTCAGCCTGGTCTCGAGGGCGTCGACCCCGTCGATCAGGCCGCGCTCCAGCTCCGGGGTGTCCTGGATGGCCTGGCGGATGTGATCGAGGCGGTCCTGGGCGTCGCGGGCGATGCGGGCCGCGCCCTGGACGGCGCGGTACAGCTCGTTGGCCTCCTCCTGGAAGGCCGCCAGGGCGCCGTAGTCGTCCACCAGGGTGGTGTTGTTGCCGAGCAGGGCGGTGTTGAAGGCAACCGGGCCGGCCAGCACGGACTCCTCGCCGCGGACCCGCTTGCTGATGGTGGCGCTGTAGCGCCCGGGGCCGGCGAGCGGGCCGGCGGGCACTTCCTCCCAGGGGGTGGAGGGGCCGGACCGCTTGAGGTTCACCGGGCCGATGTCGGGCTTGCGCAGGTCCCAGGCCACCCGGTGCAGCCCGGCGCCGGTGGGGCCGGTGAAGCGCCGCACCACCGAGCCGGCCTCGTCCTTGATGGTGACGATGACCTCGGGGTCGTGCTCCCGGTCCTCGGCGCGCAGGTCGTCCCAGGCGGGGTAGAAGACGGGCTCCTCGGCCTCGACCTTCTTCTTCTCGGCTTCCTTGCGGACGTCCTTCAGGCTCTCCAGACCCTCCTTCAGGCGGTAGGTGATGACCGCGCCGAACGGCGGGTTGGGGGCGGTGTAGAAGTTGTCGCCCTGGCTGCCCTTGCCGGCGTCACCGATGGGGGTGCTGGCGACGTAGATCAGGGCGTCCTTGACCGGGAACAGCAGGGCGTCCTGCTCGAGATCCGCGGGCTCGAGGCTGCGCAGGGGGGTGTAGTCGTCCAGGATGTAGAATCCGCGCCCGAAGGTGGCGACCACCAGGTCGTTTTCCCGGCGCTGGATCTCCAGGTCCCGGCAGGCGATGGGCGGCATCCCCGACTTCAGCTGCGTCCAGTTGACGCCACCGTTGCGCGTGAAGAAGACCCCGTACTCGGTGCCGACGAAGACCAGGTCGGGATCGACGTGGTCCTGGGCGATGGAGTACACGGTGCCCTTGGCGGGCAGGTCCCCGGCGATGGACCGCCAGCTGCGGCCCCGGTCGGTGCTCTTCAGGACGTAGGGCTTGAAGTCGTCGCGCTTGTGGTTGTCGAAGCTGGCGAAGACCACGTCGGGGTCGAAGCGGGAGGCCTCGACGTCGCTCACGTAGCTGTTCTCCGGGACGTCCTTGAACTTGTCGATCCGGCGCCAGGCCCCGCCCTTCTCCTCGAGGACCTGGATCAGGCCGTCGTCGGTGCCTGCGAAGAGCAGGTCCTCCTTGACCGGGGATTCGCTCAGGGAGATGACGCTGCCCCAGAAGGACGTGGAGTTGTTCTTGGCCACGGCGTCGACGCTCCAGACCCGGCCCATCACCTCGAGCCGATTGCGGTCGATGCCGGCCGACAGGTCGGGGCTGATCTTCGTCCAGCTGTGGCCCATGTCATCGCTGCGATAGACGAACTGGCAGGCGTAATAGAGGCGCTCGTGGTCGTGCGGGCTGATGATCACGGGCGAGTTCCAGTTCCACTTCAGCGCCTCGTCGGCCTCGGCGGCCGGCTGGATGTCCAGGGTCTCGCCGCTCTTGCGGTCGTAGCGGTTGAGGTTCCCGTACTGCCACTGACAGTAGACGATGTCCGGGTTTTCAGGGTCGACGGCGGGCTTGAATCCATCTCCTCCGAGCAAGAAGTACCACTCGCGGTTGCTCAGACCGTGGGCGAAGGTGGTGCGCGAGGGACCCCCGATGGTGTTGTTGTCCTGGGTCCCCCCGTAGACGTTGTAGAAGGGAGTGTCGTAGTCCACTGCGACCCGGTAGAACTGGGTCACCGGCAGGTTGGCCATGAAGCGCCAGTTCTCGCCCTGGTCGAAGCTCTCGTAGACCCCGCCGTCGCAGCCGGCCAGCAGGTGCTTGTGGTCGACGGGATCGATCCACAGGGCGTGGTCGTCGACGTGCTTGCTGCGGACGCTCAGCCGGCGCCAGGTCCGGCCGGCGTCCTCGGTCACCTGCAGGAAGGTGTCCATGGAATAGACCCGGTCGGGATCGAGGGGGTCGGCCACGATCTCGTTGTAGTACTGGGGGCTGCCGGCGACGTGATCGCTCATCTTGTCCCAGGAGGCCCCGCCGTCGAGGCTGCGGAAGAAGCCGCCCTTGTCGTCGGCCGCCTCGACGATGGCGTAGACGGTGTCCGGCGCCCTGGGCGGAATGGCCAGGCCGATGCGGCCGATGTCGACGGAGGGCAGTCCGCCTTCGAGCTCCGTCCAGCTGGCCCCCCCGTCGGTGGTCTTGTGGATGCCGGAGCCCGGCCCGCCGTTGATCAGGACCCACAGGTGGCGCCGGCGCTGGTAGCTCGCGGCGTAGATGGTGTCCGGGTCGCGGGGATCCATGACCAGGTCCACGACCCCGGTGTTCTCGTCGATGGCCAGGACGTTGGTCCAGGTCTCGCCGCCGTCGGTGGACTTGTAGACCCCGCGGTCGCCGCCGGGGCCCCACAAGGGACCCATGGCCGCGACGTAGACGACGTTCTCGTTCTCGGGATGGACCAGGATCCGTCCGATGTGCATGGACCGCTCCAGGCCCATGTTCTTCCAGCTCTTCCCCCCGTCGCTGGACTTGTAGATGCCGTCCCCGTAGGACACGCTGCGCTGGCTGTTGTTCTCCCCCGAGCCCACCCAGACCACGTTGGGGTTGCCGGGCGCGATGGCCAGGCAGCCGATGGAATAGCTGCCCTCGCCGTCGAAGATGGGGGCGAAGGTCACCCCGGCGTTCCGGGTCTCCCAGACCCCGCCGGAGCTGACGGCCACGTAGTAGTGGAAGGGGTCGCGCGGATCGACCGCGAAGTCGCCGATGCGGCCGGAGGCGATGGCCGGACCGATGCCCCGCCACTTCAGGCCGGAAAAGTCCGAGCTCTTCCAGGGCAGGTCGGCCTCATCCTGGGCCGGGACGGTCTGGGCGGTCAGGGCCACCACGAGCACGAGCAGCACCGCGGCCAGACGGCCGCCTGCGGGCAGGGCAGGGGACGGGAATTTCATGGAGCGTCATCCTTCGATCGGGGAGGGGATAATCGATCCCGCAGGCGCGCACGGGGCGCGGCCGGACGGGTCCGATGGTCTTCCGGATGTTATACCAGATCCGGCGGCGGGAGCCAAGCCTCCGGTGGGCGCCTCTTGGCGTGTCGGAGCCCCGGTCAGGCGGGGAAGGGGCCGGATCAGCCGATGATGTCCCCGTCGGCGTCCCCGGTCAAAGGCAGGTAGATGCGGAATTCCGTGCCCAGACCGGGCTCGCTGGCCACCTCGATGCGGCCCTGGTGGTCCTGGATGATGCCGTGGCTGATGGAAAGCCCCAGGCCGGTGCCCTTGCCCACGTCCTTGGTGGTGAAGAAGGGGTCGAAGATGCGGGGCAGGACCTCGGGGGCAATGCCCTTCCCGTTGTCGGCGATGGTGATCTCGAGTTCCCCACCGACCACGGCGGTGGCGACCCTGACGACTCCACCCTCGGCCGGCATGGCCTGGGAGGCGTTGACGAGCACATTCATCACCACCTGGTTGATCTGTCCGGGATGGCACTGGACCACGGGAACCGCTCCGTAATCCCTTTCCACCGTGCAGGTGTACTTGAGCTGGTTCCAGACCATCTTGATCATGGCCTCGATGCCCTCGTTGATGTCGTGCGGCTTGCGCTCCGGGGAGTCCTCGCGGGCGAAGCTCTTGAGGTTCTGGACGATCTCGGCGACCCGCTTGACGCCGTCCATCGATTCGTTGAGCACGCCGTCCAGGTCGTCGAGGATGAAACCGAGATCCTCCTCAGCAATGACGGCGGCGATCTTCCGTTCGAGTTCCCCGCGTCTCGGGTCCGCAGGATCCGCGGCGTCACGCTCCCCGTACAGGCGGAGCAGCGTCCGCATGGTTTCGGCGTACTCCAGGATCGTGCCCAGGTTGCTCGAGATGAAACCGATGGGATTGTTGATCTCGTGGGCCACGCCCGCGGCGAGCTGGCCGATCGAGGCCAGCTTCTCCGACTGGACGATCTGGTTCTTGTGCGCTTTGAGCTGCTCGTTGGCCGATTCCAGCTGGTTGCAGGATTCCTGGAGGCGCTCCTCGGCCCGTTTCCTCTCGGTGATGTCCAGGAAGCTGAAGACGACGGTGGGGGACTCGCCGTGGTTCACCCGGCAAACCGAACGGATGACGGGGACGGGATGGCCGTCCCGGTGGATCAGGAACCCCTCCTCGTTCTCGTATCCGGATTCGATGCAGCAGTCCCCGGTCCCGCCCCTGGCCTCGGGGATGACGGTCGATGCGAGTTCCCCGATCAGGTCATCGCCCCGGTAGCCCAGGGTGCGGGCGGCCGCCTGGTTGGCGTGCATGATCTGGCGCAGATCGGTGTTGATGACCAGGAGGCCGGTCAGGGCGGCGTTGAAGATGGCCTGGGAGAAGGCATCGCCTTCGCGCAGGTCGCTCTCGGCCCGCTGGAGCTGATGCACCAGCCGGGCGAGTTCCTTCGGATCCTGGGCGAGCAGGTCGGGCATGACGGCTCCTGGGCTGGGAATCCGGGCTTTCCTTGTCATCTCCCATTTCGGCCGTGGAATTTTTTCCTGAACGGAAATGATGGATTGCCGATAAGAAAGGAGGGAAGGCATCCTTTCCAGCGAGCTTGGTATCGGCCCCGATCGGGAGTGGCAGACATGTCGGAAAAGCCCCGCGTCCTGTGCGTGGACGATGAAATCAACATCCTGAAGGCCATCCAGCGCAGCCTGCGCAAGGACTTCGAGGTCCACCTGGCCGGCGGCGGGAAGGAAGGCCTGCGTCTGCTCCAGGAGGATGGGCCGTTCCAGGTCGTCGTTTCGGACATGAAGATGCCGGAGATGAACGGGGCGACGTTCCTGCGCCACGCGCGCAGGATCAGTCCGCAGACCGTCCGCATCCTGCTGACCGGATTCGCGGAGCTGGACAACGTGGTCAGCGCAGTGAACGAGGGATTCATCTTCCGGTTCCTGGCGAAGCCCTGTTCCAGCAGCGCCCTGAAGGCGGCCATCGACGACGGGGTCCGCCAGAACGAACTCCTGATGTCCGAACGGGTCCTGCTCGAACAGACCCTCATGGGCAGCATCCAGGCCCTCTCGGACGTCCTGGCCATGGCCAGCCCGGCTGCGTTCGGACGGGCCACGAGGATCCGGAAACTGGCCGTGGCCCTGGGGGAGAGGGCGGAGCTGGAGGATCCCTGGCGGCTGGAGGTGGCCGCGACGTTCAGCCAGGTGGGGAGCATCACCCTGCCCGAGGATACGGCCCTCAAGATGTACCTGGGCCAGCCGCTCTCCCTCCAGGAACAGGCCATGGCCGCCCGCATGCCCGAGATGAGCCGCAGCGTCCTGAGCAACATCCCCCGGCTCGAGCCGGTCCTGGAGATCCTGCTCTATTCCGGCAAGAACTGGGACGGGAGCGGGGAGCCGCAGGTCCGCATGGCCGGCGAAGACATCCCCCTCGGTTCGCGCATCCTCAAGCTGGCCGAGGCGGCCGAGAAGCAGCAGTCCCTGGGGCTGAGTCCCGGCCGGACCATCGACTTCCTCAAGGCCCAGGCAGGAGCTTTCGATCCGCATCTTCTGGGGCTGCTGGAAACCATCATCGCCGACGGCGACGTGATCGAGGAGGTCCGCGGGGTGACCATGTTGGAGCTGCGGACGGGGATGGTCCTGACCGAGGAGGTCCGCTCGAACACGGGAGTCCTGCTGGTGGCCGCGGGCCAGGAGGTGACAGTCAGCCTTCTCGAACGGATCCAGAACTACCACGACACCACCGGGTTGAAGCTGCCCCTGTGGGTGCGCAATCCGGATCTGGACGAGGATCCCGCGGCTACGGCGGAGGAACAGACGACCTTTTCGCTGGTGGATTGATCCGGGCCGGACGGCCGCTAACCGGCCAGGGACGCCAGATCGGCCCAGGAAAAGGCCAGGGGCAGGGAGGGCAGGGTCAGGTCCAGGCCGGGGACGTTCACCGGCTGGTCCCCGCAGCCGAACACCGCGGTCCTGTCCTGGTGCTTCAGGATGACCGGCTTGATCTTCAGCATCTGTTCGCCGGTGATGCTGGCCGGATCGAGGATCACCACGTCCACGGGACTCCCCGCGAAGAATTCCCCCATCGGGATCATGCCGTGGCCGAAGTATTCCAGTGCGCCCGTGGTCCAGGCGGCCTTGACCGCGTCGGTGCAGATCATGACGGCTTTCAGGGGAGGGAAATCCGTCCGCTCGGCTACCCCGAGATCTTCATCCGTCGCGATCTGCAGGAAGTGCCTCGTGTCCTGGACCTTGGCGTCCAGGGCTTTCAGCAGATCGGCTGTTTCCCGGGTGTCCAGTCCCGCGGCCCGGACCAGGGCCAGGAATCCGTCCTGCTGGAGAGAGCTCTCGTAGGTGCTGCCCTGGACGCAGGCCAGGACGTCCGCCAGGGCCACCAGGGCGGTCAGGGGCTGCTCGCCCCCGGTTGCGACCTTGAGGTTGTGGTGGAAGCGGACGGCGTTCTGCAGCCGGACGGGCAGCTTCCAGTGCTTGAGCAGGGTCTGGCCGGCCTTGGTATGGCCCATGCCGAGAATCTTCAGTTCGTTGTCCAGCATGTCCTGCGGGCCGAGCGCCCGGCAGGCCGCGAATTCTCCGGGCAAGGCCCTGGCCAGGATCAGGTGGCCGATGTCGTGGAGCAACCCGGCGATGAACGCTTCCTCGGGGTCGGGATAGCCGGTCTGCCGTGCCAGGACCTCGCACCCCGAAGCCACGGCGATGGCATGTTCCCAGAATTCCTGCTGGGGACCGCCCTTGCCCGCCCTGGCCACGGCCCCCGCCACGCCCAGGCCGGTCGCCAGGTTCCGGATGGCGGCGAAGCCCAGGATCACCACGGCGCGGGATATGGTGGAGACCTCGCCGCTGAGCCCGTAGAACGACGAGTTGACGAGCTTGAGGACCTTGCCGGCCATGGCCTGGTCCGAGGACAGGACTTCCTTGACGTCCTCAGCGCAGCTGCGGTCGCTCTCCATGATGCGGATCAGCTTGTTGACCACGACGGGCAGGGGCGGCAGTTCCTTGATCCTCTTGAGGATCAGTTCGCTGGGGGAGACGGCGACGGTCACGCGCCCACCTCCTCCAGCAACAGGACGCAGCCTCTGCGTTCGTCGTCGGGGCCCAGGAGGCCGGGCATCGCCTTCAGGTCCCGGCCGCACCAGTTGAACAGGAACTCCTCGGTGGCGGTGTTTTCCAGGCATGCGCGGACGGCGGCCACCGCCTCGGCGGGCAGGATGTCGCTCATGTCGGTGCCGGGGATCATGCTGCGCAGGGGTTCCAGGCGGTCCCGGGCGCAATGGTTGGTCAGCACGACCTCCTCCTCGAGGCTGATGCCCAGGACCATCAGGGGCAGGGTCTCGACGACCTCCTGCGAGAACTGGAGGCACTTGGTGCGCGATTCCACCGACGCTTCGAGGAGGTTGTTCAGGTTCTTGAGCTGGATCACCTGGCGCTGCGTCTGCTCGGTGAGACGCCGGTTCTCCCGGATCATGTCGAAGTGGTCGAAGCACTGGCGGATGGTGGTCTTGAGGGCCTCGTCCTTCCAGGGCTTGGAGATGAAGCGGAAGACCTCGCCCTTGTTGATGGCCTCGACGATCACGTCGGCCTCGGCGTAGCCGGACAGCACGACGCGGATCGTGTCCGGCCACCGCTCCTTGACCTTCTGCAGGAACTGTGTGCCTGTCATCTCGGGCATGCGCTGGTCGCTGACCACCAGCTGGACGGTGTTTTCCTCGAGGAGTTCCAGCCCGGCCTCGCCGCCCAGGGCGGTGTGGATGAGGTAGGGTTCCTTGCGGAGGAGTCTCTTGAGGGAGTTCAGGATGCTTTCCTCGTCATCGACGAAAAGGACCGCTTTGTCGTTCATTGCCGGATGACTCCGTTCATGACGCTCTATGGTATACCCCTTACATCCTGTATCGGCGGATCCTCAAGGCCCTTGAGGTCTCGGTTGTGCCGTCGAGATTGTTCCCGGCCCGGGCCTTGCCCCTGGCCGGACATGGACAGCTCCAATTCCAACCCCGAATCATGGGCCCCTCCCTTCTGCCCCAACCCTAAGTGCCCACACCACAACCTCTCAGGCCTCCCCTTCCCCTATAAACGCATCGGGTACTTCTGGAGACACCAGCCCCCTTTCCGTATCCAGCGGTTTGCATGTCGGACCTGCGGAAGGACTTTCTCCACCCAGACCTTCTCCCAGACCTACTGGCAGAAACGCCCCGACCTCGACCCCCTCATCTTCATGAAGACCGCCGGCTGCATGTCCAACCGACAGATCGCCAGGGACTTGCAAGTCGCAC
>Ga0180009_10001361_pt1 | contig 30242 bp, 32 predicted proteins | sample OS_PC_MetaG_FD_123537 | JGI IMG/M metagenome (GOLD analysis project Ga0180009, IMG submission 123537) | Groundwater microbial communities from the Aspo Hard Rock Laboratory (HRL) deep subsurface site, Sweden - OS_PC_MetaG | ecosystem: Environmental > Aquatic > Deep subsurface > Groundwater...
CATCATCGTGTCGAACGACGAGCACCGGTTCATCATTGCGCAGCAATTGCGGGAGGCGGGGATCACGCCGCTTGCGCATATTCTCGAACCCGAGGGCCGGAATACGGCGCCCGCCGCCGCCGCCGCCGCCGCCTTCGTTCAGGCTCGCGATCCGAAAGGGATACTGCTCGTTCTGCCGGCGGATCATCACATCGCGAATCTCAACGCCTTCCGAGCGGCGATCGAACAGGGAGTCGCGATGGCGAGCGCGGGCAAGCTCGTCACATTCGGGGTCGTGCCCTCGGCGCCGGAGACTGGCTACGGCTATATCAAACGCGGGGCAGCGCTTCCCGGTGGCAATGCCTATGCGGTGGAACGCTTCGTCGAGAAGCCGGATGCCAACACGGCCAGAGCCTATCTCCAGGAGGGCGGGTATGACTGGAATGCCGGCATATTCATGTTCCGCGCCGACAGCATCCTTCAGGAGATGCGAACCCATTGTCCCGAGATAGCCGCCCATGCGGCGGAAGCTGTCGTCAAAGGGGTGCGCGACCTTGACTTCCTGCGACTCGAATCGACCTCCTTCGCCGCCTGCCCCTCGAACTCAATCGACTATGCGGTGATGGAGCGTACCTCTTCGGCCGCCGTTGTACCGGTCGACATGGGCTGGAGCGACATCGGTTCGTGGTCCGCGCTTTGGGAGATCGGCGTCAAGGATGCAGACGGAAACGTCGTTAGCGGCGACGTGATCGTCGAGGACACGAAGAATTGCCTCGTGCGATCGGAGGCGGGGCTGACGGCCACAATCGGCGTGGAAAATCTCGTCATTGTGGATACAGGCGATGTTCTGCTCGTTGCGTCGCGGGACCGGGTGCAGGACGTCAAGAAAGTCGTCGATAGGGTGGCGGCCGCCGGTCGCACCGAACACCAGGCCCATAAGCGGGTCTATCGTCCCTGGGGATTCTACGAGTCCCTCGATGAGGGCCTCCGGCACCAGGTGAAGCACCTTCTCGTTTACCCCGGCGCCGCTCTTTCGCTGCAGTTGCATCATCAGCGAGCGGAGCATTGGGTGGTGGTCAAGGGCCGGGCCGAAGTGACGGTGGGAGAGACGCAGAAGATTCTCGAAGAGAATGAGTCTGTCTATATCCCCGTCGGCACGAAGCACCGGCTCGCCAATCCGGGAGATGAACCGCTCAGCATCATCGAGGTGCAATCGGGCTCGTATCTCGGCGAGGACGATATCGTCCGTTTCGACGATGTGTATGGTCGTGAAGTGAAGATGCCGGCCGCCGAATAGCCGACTATGTGCCGGCTTCCTTCTCTGGTTCGCTCTCAAGGCTTGTGATTCTGCCGAAGATCGTCCTTCACCTTCGCGCAGCGGGGAGGCTTCCAATCAATCTCGCACCCGTTCTTCGCACTCCCTATTCTAGGCTGGCGGCATTCATTGCCGCGGCGGTCCTTTATGCCGCCATTCTGGTCGGCTCTCTGTCGACCGAAATCGGACCTCCCGCCCTTTTCCCTTACTCCGACAAATTCATTCATATGTCTGCCTGGGCCGCTCTTACCGTCGTGTCTGTTCTTGCGCCACGCAGCAACCGGATATCGTTCGCCATCGCGGCGTTTCTCTTTTTGAGCAGCGGGGCGGTTGAGCTCGTACAAACCTTCATTCCCGGGCGGTCGGCGTCATACGGAGACCTCCTCGCCAACGCCGTCGGGATTGCCGCTGGCGGGCTCCTCGCGCGGGCAGCGTACTGGCGCTTCGGACGTCCCTAGCCTCACCGGGCGGTCGAGCGCCGCCCCCCATGATGAGGGGCGGTCTGTGCCGCATTTCCGTACCGGCCTCTGCCTGATGGTATTTCCCTCGATTGCCCATGGCAGCCGTTGCGGAGATGTCGCTACAGCGGCGTGCAGGCGCAGGCCATACCCGTCATTACGGAACCGCGGTGCGCGGATTGAATGCTCCATGGATCATCTTCATGGTTTCTATATGTAGTCGTTACAACATTGATTTCATCTATATTTATTGATAGTTGAAAATAGCATTTATATTTGTGAATTGATTTGGATTGGCTGGTCGTTAACCATGATTTTTGTGACAGAAAGCTGGGGGCGACATGGCACAAGGGTTTATCTCCGACGCGACTGCCAGGTTCATTGAGGCTGTTCAGGCGGTCGAGACCACCGACGCACTGCTCGGATTGATGCAGAAGACACTTTCCGAATTTGGTGTCCGTTACTTCACGCTCTACGAGTTTACGGGCTCGATGGAAAAGGGGGCGCTTGGAAACTACCCGAATGAATGGGGAAAGCGCTACGCAGAGCGCCGCTATGAGTATCGAGATCCCGTCGCCCAGAAGCTCTTTCAGGAGAGAAAGGGATTTTTCTGGGACGAGAAACGCTTCGAGAGTGATGGCAATCTCAAAGGCCCGAATGGGCGCGTATTTCAAGAAGGCTCAGAGTTCGGGCTTCAAGAAGGCTACGCCCATCTCATCTATGATCTACATGGGTTTTCGGCGCTTACTTCGTTCTGCTCCGAGCGAGTGGAACGAGACCCAAAGATGCTGCCGGCCATGCATCTCATCTCCGTCTACATGTACGGCAAGTACAAGGAGCTTACGGCGCATGTGCCGACGAAGGATGTGCCTTACCTTACCCGCCGTCAACGCGAGTGCCTTCAATGGGTTGCCGCAGGCAAAAGTGATTGGGACATATGGGCTGCTGCCGGTTTCGTGGACGTCGAGTTAAGCTAACAGCATCTTCTTTTCGAACTCCATAGGGCTCAGATACCCGAGCGTCGAGTGCCGGCGCCGGGGATTGTAGAAGCGTTCGATGTAGTCGAACACATCGGCCTTGGCCTGGTCTCTCGTGCGGTAGACCTTGCGGGCCACCCGCTCGATCTTGAGCGAGGAGAAGAAGCTCTCCATCGCCGCATTGTCCCAGCAGTTGCCCGAGCGGCTCATCGAGCAGGCAACGCCATGATCGGCCATCAGCCGCTGGAACGGCTCGCTCGTATACTGGCTGCCGCGATCGGAGTGATGCAGCAGAGCATCGGGCTTGCCGCGCCGCCAGATCGCCGTCACCAGCGCATCGGTGACGAGCTGGGCCGTCATCGACGAGCTCATCGACCACCCCACCACCCGGCGCGAGAAGAGGTCTATCACAGCCGCTACATAGAGCCAGCCTTCGGCCGTCCAGATATAGGTGAAGTCCGCCACCCATTTGCGGTTCGGGGCATCGGCCTCGAACTGACGGGCCAGCACGTTCGGCGCGACGGCGTTGGTTGATCGCTCGCCATTATCCTTGGGGAGAGACCGCCGCCGGGGCCGCGCCCGCAAGGCCTGCTGCCGCATCAACCGTTCGATGCGATGCAGGCCGCAAGCGTGCCCGGCCGCCAGCACGTCATGCCAGACGCGCCGGGCTCCGTAGGTCCGGTCACTGGCAAGGAAGCTTGAGCGCACTTCACTGCCGAGCACCTCATCGCTGCGGCTCCGCGCGCTCGGGGCTCGCGTCAGCCAGGCATGGAAGCCGCTTCGCGAGACCCCGAGTGCCCCGCACAACCACGCCACCGGCCATATCCCTCGGTGCTTCGCGACGAAGGCGAACTTCATATCGACTCCTTCGCGAAGTAGGGTGAGATCGGATCAGCAAACGGTCCAGGGGACCGTTTGCCCGTCGAACGCTTTTTTTAGGATGTCGCGCTCCGCCTTGAGCTTCGTGACCTCGCGACGTAGCCGCTCGATCTCCAGCTGTTCGGGCTTCATCTGCCCGTGGCCGGGAAAGGCATGCGCCGGATCAGCCGCCACATCCCTGATCCATTTGCGAAGCACGTTCTCGTGCACATCAAGGTCACGGGCTGCTTGTGCGATCTTCACGCCCCGCTCCCTGACCAGCTTCACCGCCTCAAGCTTGAACTCGCGGCTGAATACCCTGCGTCCCATAGTCCACCTCCGGTTCCATCATGACACCTAAACTTTGTGTCCGTGAAACCGGCAGCAGCCCAATAGGGTCGATCATGAATATCGGCTAGTCCACGGTCCATTCGCATATAGAAGCGGCGAAGCGATCACTTGGCGTGTCGAGCCGTGTCCAGGCGGCGTTGCTGGCACACAGGTTCGGATTGATCCGCGATGTGGTTCTTGCGTAGCGGCCATCTCGCTTTCAGCGGCGTGCAATTGATTTTTTCAACCCGTCTCTCCTCTAGGTAGAGGAGAGACGGGTCCAAGCCGATCGTTCAAATCTTCTCCCGGGTCTAATCAACCAAGGGAGAAGAAACATGTTCCAGTTGATCACGCATGAGAACCGGGCCGAACACGCGGATATACTCGACCGCATGCACAAGCTCCGGCACGAGGTCTTCGTCGAGCAGCTGAAATGGCCGGATCTCACATCGCGCGACGGACGCGAGTACGACCAGTACGATGTGCCGGAGGCACACTATATCGTCATGGTCGAGGACGACGAGGTCGTGGCGTCGGTCCGTCTCAACAGGTTCGACGGTCCGACGCTGCTTGAGGAAATTTTTCCACATCTCGTTGAGTTCGAGCTCGTTCCCGAAGGTGGGAAGGTCGTCGATCTCTCACGCTTTGTGGTCTCGCCTCATGTGGACGACAAGACGCGGCTGGGCGGACACGGTGCGGAGATCATCTGTGCCATCCTCGAGTACGGCGCGGCTGAAAAACTCGATGCCCTTACGGCCGTCATCAGCACCCACTTCCTCTCGACGGTCCTCAGCTGGGGTCTCGAGGCCTATGCGATGGGGTTTCCGATCGGTGAGGGTCCGGAGGCTTACCTGGCCGTCCGGGTGCCTGTGAGCGAGAAACAGGTCGCCAAGGTCTACCAGTTCACGCGCAACTATCGGCCCCGGCTGATGGAGCCGCAATTCGTGCGGTGGTATCGCGAGATGTTCGGTTCCATTGCCGCATGCGCCGTTGAAATGAAGCGAGTGCCGGCTGCCGCGGAGTAGCAGCTCCGCGCTCATCACGTGCCGCTCTGCCGGCGGGTATCGCCTGCGCGGCAACCAAGAAAACTCAAGGAGACTTCCATGTACTGCATTCAGTATGTATCGGCGGAAACGCCGGTTGATGAGATTCACGCCATACTCGAACGGGACGGCTGTGTTGTCGTCGAGGGGGTGGTCGATCATGCGGTCGTCGATCGTGTCGCGGCGGAGATTGCCACCTTCTTCGAACGCGCGGAATTCGGCACCGGCAATTTCGTCGGCTTCCGCACCAAGCGCCTCGGATCGATCCTGCGCAAGTCTGGTTCTGCGCTGCAAATGCTTGCCGCGCCTTTGGTGGTCCAGAGTATGGAGGCGCTGCTTCGGCCCTGGTGCGAGAGAATCCAGCTCAATCTGAGCCAGGCGATCTCGATCTATCCGGGCGAGCCCGCGCAAATCCTTCATCGCGACGACGAGCTTTTCCCCTGCCGCGATTTCCGCGGGGAAATGATGGCGAACGCCATGTGGGCGCTTACCGATTTTACCGCCGAGAACGGCGCTACCCAGGTCGTGCCCGGCAGTCACCTCTGGCCGCGAGAGAGGGAGGCGCAATCGCACGAGGTCGTGAGCGCCGAGATGACCAAAGGATCGGTCCTTGTCTATCGTGGATCACTCATTCATGGAGGCGGGGCCAATCGGTCGGACGCACCGCGCAGCGGCGTCATATTCGGCTACAATCTTGGATGGCTGCGCCAGGGTGAGAACCAGTACCTCGCCTACCCGCCCGAGATCGCCCGCTTCTTCCCGCCGGAGGTGCAGCGGCTTATCGGCTATACGGTGCATCGTCCCAATCTCGGCCTCTATGAATGCAACGACCCGCAATGTCTGCTGACGCCTCACTGGAAAGGTGCGATGGCCTCGCGCGACTTCCTGACACCGGAGCAGGAAGTGCAGCTCAAGGCGGCCGCTGGATGACGACGCGCCGGCGCAAAGGGGGGCCTGGCAATGCGAATGACGTTCCCACGCGTATCAATGAGATACTGGCGGACCTGCTCGTCGTTCAATGCCGCATGTCGACCCTCGAAGGTGAGGTGCCGTTTGAGGATCTCATATTCTGCCGGCGCCTTGTTGCAGCGGCAAGTTCGGAAATGGGAAACCTGAAGTCGTCGCCCATGCACTAGAGCGGGTGGCAGCCTTCCGGTTTCAATCCGCGGGAACGCTCCCCGATAGGCGGGCGGGTATGGCGCCATTCCGGTAACCAGAGAGACGGCTCTCGGTCTTCTCCGAGAGCCGTTTCAACTTCGCCTGATAGAGCGCGCTCAGGATTTCGGAATAATGACGTTCGGTATGATCGCGCAGATTGGGTTTCTCCGAAGCGAGCCGCGCGAGGAACCTCTTGTTGTGCGTAAAATTCGCTTCGAGTGTGGCGGCGTCCCCCGACCCGTCGATCGCGCGCCGCAGTGCCGAGCATGCGAGTATAGGGCTCGAAAACGCCGAAACAGCCTCTCCGCTTGCGTCGCGCAGGATCCAGGGACGGCTCCCCCGTGACGTTCGGTCAACCTCGATCGATGGGCTCGTCTTTGCCGCCCGCTCGGAGGCGTTCTCAGGGGCTTGCTGCGTCTCTGTTCGCGGCTGCGCTTCGTAAAGGGTAAGGCCGAAAGGTGCGCCCAAAGTGGCGAGCGCTCGCTTTGTGGCATCGGTCTCGGCAGCCTTCAGAGCCTGGCCATGGGCCTCGCCGGGCGTCGCGCCGCGGCCGTGACCGATGCCGCTTCCCTCTCGGACGATTGTCTCGTCTTTCGTCCGTATACAGAGGCGGATGCGCGCGCTGTAGCTGCAGGCGGCTCTGCCCTCATGCCGACCCTGCCAGACGCACTGTGTGCTCAGCGTGATGCGGTCCCAGTGTTCGGTCCCGAATATCCGGTTCGCTTCCTGTATGACGTACCAGCCCTCGAGATAGGAGAGGGTGCTCCCTCCTTCCTCCCGTGACTTGATGGCTTCCGCAGGCGGGACTGTTTCAAGAGCCTTTTTCTGCTTCGCAGTGAGGGTCATGGCGTGCGTCCTCCGGCTCAGGCGATGCGGATGCTGATCGAGGGTTTGGGCGCCCCCAGCGCTGCGCCTTCCACGGCCCGGCCCGATTTGAGCGCCTCTCCTATCGCTGCGCGATCAAGCTTCGGAGGCTGGGGCTTCCAGTAGTCGGCAGGAATCAGCGCTTCGTCCTCAATGACGACCGCGGGGGGTGACGTCCTTAGCGATACCGTAAAATCCGGTTCCACGATTCGTTTGATCTCTGCGCGTGCCATCACCTCGGTCACGAGCCGACGTTTGCGTTCGGCCCGCTCCTGAAAGCGCTCCAGGCGCTCCTTGAGGGCGTCGAGCCGTGACTTGAGGCCCCCGATCAGGGCGAGATCCTCCTCGCGCGAGCGGATAACGCCGCAGAGCACTTCGTTCAGGCGTGTCTCGCCTTCAAGCGTGTCGGCCAGCGTCTCGTCATCGAGGTCGGGGAAATCCGCGAGAAGCCTCTCCTTCAGGAACGCATGGGCGTGAAATTCCGCGGCGAGAGCCGGCGGAAGAGGTGTCGAGGGAGGCGTGCGGTCAAGATCTGCAGGGGATACGCCGGGGCTCCCCGCTTCCTGTGTCGACTGTGGCGAAAATTCCATCTGGTTCATATTTGACCCCTTTTAATTCGGTTTCGACTGGAATCATGCCATCCTGTCTGAAGCAGTCAACTCAAAATAACTCATTTTCGAGTTAAAAAAGGTCGTTCATGATATATTCCGCCCAAATTCGCGCGGCGCGGGGCCTTCTGGACTGGTCGCGGGATGACCTTGTCGAGGCAAGCGGTCTTAGCCGGTCGACCCTCCAGCGCATGGAGAACGGCCAGGGCATCGCGCCGGGCCATGCCGGCAATGTCTGGCAGGTGCAGCAGGTCCTGGAGGCTGCCGGCATCGTCTTTCTGCCTGCGGATGATTCAGGGGGGCCCGGCGTGCGTTTCAGGTCGGCCCCTGACGGCCGATAGGGTTGTCCCCGATATCCCCGCAACCCCTGCCGCAACAAGTGGAAGGAGAATCTGGTTGCTGTGTTGGTAGCGCAGTGAGTGTCGGGGACAAGTGAGCGCCAGGTGCCGTCTATATGACGCATACCGCCCTTTGGACCGTGGTTTCGCGGGTTTCATGGATGGTTTGAGCGAATGCGTCCGGATGCGGTTTGCCGGGCTCCCTGTGGAGAACCGCGTCATGTCGCGACGCTCCGAAGGGAGCGCCTCAACGCTCGCCTCTCCTTTGAAACGCGGAATGGGGATCGTTTCTTTGCTTGCCCGGGTTCACTTGCGGCCGCATTTGAGGTGATGTCTTTGCGGGCTCCGAGCAAAATGCAAGAGGGACACTCTCCGCCTGTGAATTACAGGCCCTCGGGACCCAAGTCAGATCGGAGCGAAGCTTTTTTGGGGTAGGGGGCAAATGACCGGAAGACGGCGTGTCGGTTGGAAGAATGTTTCGAGACAGCCGCGGATTGTGCTCGGCATCGTGCTCGTCCTTTTGCTGGTTCATTTCGGCGTCATATCGATTGGCGAGAGGCCTGGGGAGAGCGTGCCTGCGCCAAAGGGCGATTCTTCTGCCGTCACCGGTGAGGCCTCCGCGATTGACGGGGACACGCTGCGGATCGGCGGGGCTAAAGTGAGGCTCCTGGGCCTGGCGGCGCCCGAGCGCCACGAGCCGGGCGGTGCGGAGGCCACGCGCTTCATGCAGCGCACGCTCGACGGGCGCGAGCTGCGGTGTGAGCTTACCGGGGAGAAGAGCTACGACAGGCTGGTCGGCCGATGTTATCTCGACGGCAGCGACGTCGCAGAGATGCTAATTGCGGAGGGTCTCGCACGTGACTGTCCGCGTTATTCCGGCGGGCGTTACGCGCGCTTTGAACAGCCCGAGGCCATGTCCCTTCCGCTCCCCGGCTATTGTGCGCCAAGATGAGAAGTCTTTTGCGATGCTCGGACCGCTATACCTCACCTTCGCCGGACTTCTCGCTTCCTCGATCGGAGCTTTGGTCCTTCCCTCATATCGGCGGGTAGGGCGCGCGATCCTGCTGGCGGGCGCGACGACTATTCTCGTAGCGCTCGTCCTTGGGTTTTTTCGCATGCTTCGGGAGACGGGCGTTCTACCCTTTTAGGGCGAGAGGCGCGTTGCATACCGCGGGGTTCGCCATGAGCTTCGTCCAGGGGTTCGCCTTGGAGCGCTGCCGCTATTTGCGCTTCGGCGGGTTCTCCAGGAGCGTGCCCGGGGTCACGCCCAAAGACTTCGCAATCTTCTCAAGGATCGTCACGGTGGGGTTTCGGACGCCACGCTCAATACCGCTCACATAGGTCCGGTGGAGGCCGCACTCGAACGCGAACTCCTCTTGCGACCACCCTTTGTCGCGCCTTAACCGTTGGACGTTTAGCCCCAGTCGCCGCCTGATTTCCATAAGGCTAATCGGAGGCCTCTGCATACGATTAGACTACAGCCTATGAGTCACATTACGATGGCGGGACTGTGGGCTGTCTCCGCGGGTGTTCTGCCGGCGCCGTCGTACTTTCGGCTGGACTTCCACCCGATTGGAAGCAGTACTTGGGACTTGTCGAAGGAACCTGTCCGGTGGCCAAGGAAGTGCGTTGTGGAAGATGAAACCCAGGATCTTCTGAACCGGCTTTTTGCCATCGCAAGCGACATCCTGGAGAGGGCGCATGAGGTGGCCACGTCTGGTCAATCCGCCGATCTCGACGCAAAAACGGCGACCCTCTATGCGCGGCAGCTTGTAAAGGCGGCCGAGGATCTCAACTCTGTCGCCGATACGGCGAAACTGCTCGCTCGGGCGATGCTTCCGGCTCCGGCGGAAGGTGACTAACAGAGCCTGCGCTTGCCGCTGCTTTTGCGATCCGCGTGATGCGCGTCGCCCGGTCCATCCCGACTCCCCTCATCGCCTCATTTCTGCGGGTGCTCCCGCTTGGCGACTTATGCCTAATGGGCAACGAGAACAGGCCTTCTGACGTGTCCTATGAATACTAATCGTATACAGACTATGAGTAACATTTTTCTGGACTTGCCGCGCATGCGGAGCATCAATGCTTCACAAAAGCGGGGCCGGACAGGGATGCGGCTTCGCGTCGATCGGCATCGCATAGGCAGGAGGGATGGATGTCTCGAGAGCTTGACGCATCTTTTGCACGGGGGCGGTTCAACGGCGTCCTCATTCGGTCTGAGGCTTGAGTGCCATGGCGGGGATCGATCATCTGATTGGACCGGGCGAGGTCGTGGTCTACCGGGCGCGCTTCGGCGCGATGCGGGTCCTCTATGAGGCAATGGCGGTTGCAATCGGTCTAGGCGTCGGTGTGCTGACAGGGCCGGGCATCCTGCTCGCCATCCTCCTTCTTGGGGTCTGGTTCTATAGCGAACGCGGGCTTCAGAAGATCGTGGTGACGAACCAGCGCGTGATCCACAAGCAGGGCTGGATCCGGCCACGTGTCGACGAGATCGCGCTCACCCAGGTCGAGAGCATCAAGAATAACGGCCAGAGGATCGTCATCACCGGAAGCGGGGGGACGAAACTCAAACTTCCCGCCTATATCGCCGATGAAGCAGGGCTTGGCCGGGCGATCCGCCAAGGGCGGATGGCGCCTCAGGGGATTGCGCCTACCTATCCGCAGGGGGCCGAGGCTCCCTATGCTGCGACTGGGGCTCACCTGGTCGCCGGTTCGGCCGATCAGGCTGCCTTCTCGCGCAAGACAGCCTCTGCCTCGACGCCTCAAGAGGGCAGCCCCGGGGCCGTTTCGGCGGCGACAGCTGCGAGCAAGCCCGCGCTCTGGAAGCGCCCGGCCTTCATCGCCATCGCCTGTCTTCTCGGCTGGCCCTTCCTCGCCATGCCCTTTGTCGGAGGTGATGAGGAGTCGCGTGGGGCGGTGAACGAGTCCGCGCCGCTCCTCACGCCGCAATCCGCGCAATATGAGGGCTCCCGCATTGCAACTGCGGCGGCAAGCGAGCCGGTTGCTGTCAGAACGGAAAGCGAGCCGGTGTATGAGCCCGGCGCACTCCCCGAAGCCGTCCTCACGGTCACCGAGGCCGACACGCTCCCTTATGCACGCCGTTCGCTCGTCGTCCGCCTCTCGGACGAGATCGACGAACCGACCATCATCGAGATCGGCAAGACCCTTCAGGCAGAAGCGCCCCGCTATCGCAGCACCTATGTGGACTTCTATCTGCCCGACATGGTCGAGGGAGCCGGTGCCTGGGCCTCACTCCATCTCGAGCGAGGCAGTCCGCCGGAAGTCTTGGGCTTCGGCGATATGTCGGGACTCAAACAAGCTGCGGAGGACACCGGTAGCGGCGGCGACATCATCGGCAAGTGGCGGGACGACCTGCCTTACGTGAAAAGCCTCATGGTGATCCGCGGAACAGGCGACAGTTTCGTCCTCATCCGGACCTTTGCCGATGGTGAGGTGATGGAGCAGCGTCTCAAGGAACGTTCCACGAGCTCGGGGCGGCGCTTCGATATTTTGCCCGAGGACGGGGAGGGCTATGGCGAGTACGTCATCCTCCGCTCTGACGGTGCTCTCGCCTTTCATGACGCTGACGGGCTGATATTCGTGGCGAGATCGGCTTCCTGAGGAGGAGCGATGCGCGGAATTTCCTCGGCCGGAATTGATTTCGGAGTCGGAACGCAAGCACAATCGCCGTATCGGAGATTGCGGGCAGGGTCTTGCTCCCCATAATGAGTGCTCCACTCATGTTTGCGGGGAGAAAACATGAACGCGGAACACACGCAGATATCCGAAGCAGGAGATGGCCGCGGAGTCAAAGAAGATGAAGAGGCTGCGTGGTGGAGGTGGATCAGCATCGACCACTTCGTTGGATTTCTCGCGCGCGTCACTGCATTCATCAATCGCTATATCCTCAGATATGCACATGCAACGCAACCCTTCACGGGGAGAATAACGTGGTGGCTTACCTGCGCATCTGTGTTGATTTGCGTGGGCATTGGAGCGGCAAGTCACGCCACTCCCGAACCGCTTTTCGGCTGGGACATTAGATATCACCTCGCGCTCGGCTCCATCCCGGGAGCGTGGGCGCCGTGGTTGAGATTGGGCGTCTATGTGGTGTCGCTGATTGTCGCAAGAGCTATGCTCGCACGCTGGATACAATCGAACGAGCAACAGTGGTTGAAGACATCCTTCATCGAAATCCTCGAGAACAGTCAGAGCGAAGAGTCCGGGGAGGCTGATAGCCGCTCCACACCTGCGGGAAGAAGCAGCGCGAATAGTGGCGCAGCAAACTCCGATCAAAACCAGGCGCCCGTCGCGCTCACAGCCAACGACCTCAGACGAGAATGGGATGAGGCAGACGAACTGTTCGAGCCGTCCGCCTTCATGCTGTTCGTGACGGCGATTAGCTTGCTGGCTATCTTCACAGCGCTCTTCCGATCTCTGTATCTCGATTTCAACGTGTTCGATGTGGCAACGGGTGCGCCGGAAAGTGCCTGGGTCTGGTTTACCCTTGGCAAGTTTCTGAATTCTCTTCCGGTGCTGAACATCGTGGACGATTTTCGGTCTCCATCGGACGCAATAAAATCCATCGATATCGTGGGGGATATCGCCACCGGAACCGCGAAATTCTGCTTCGACTTTTTTGTCATCTCAATCGCGACGTCGATTGTTGTCGGCTATGCAAAGAAGCGGCGCGCGCAGGACTTCTTTGGTTCGGATACGCTCCTCGGAATAATTGCCAATTGCCGAGACGACAAAGCGAGCGGCATGCTGGAGAAAATCGCCGGGGCGCTGCGCGCGACCATCGACCAGCAACCTGAGAATGTCGAAGCGATCAAGCTTTATGCTGCGTCCATTGCCGCGATCAAGATCAAGGCCAAGCAGGACAAGCGAAAGGACGCCATCACCTATCTGACAGATCCGAGATTAGGGGGTGGTAGAGCGCGCAAGGAGACGAGACGTGTTGCTCTCGAGTCGCTTCTGCTTCTGATCGCGCCGCTTGCGAAAATCAAGCGAGGCGTCTACACGCCGGACGAGCATGATGAGCGTATTCTCGACATATGGTCAGACCAGGTGAGGCAGTCGCCGCTAGCGGTGAGACCAAGTGGCCCGGTTGTATCTGCTCGTGTTTTCCTTTCGAGCTCCGCAGGGCTCGGAGCCGAAGCTCCTCAGCAGCATCCTCGCTATGATGCGGTTTCGCAGATCCGTCAGCGTGCGGGCCTCATCTACCCCCTTCCGCGAGAGATACAGAGCCTCCTGCGAGCACGCGTTGCCGAAGTGGTAAAGACGGCCCTTACGAGCCCAAAGCTCGCACCGGGCGAAGCGCCGTCGGCAGATGCGTCAAGCTCTCGTCGTCCCGCCTATGTCGATGCATGGCTGAAAAGCCTCGTTGAGCAGAGTGACGAAGAGGTGGGGCCGGGAAGAGAGATACTGCTCGACCTGATTGAGGCGTGGCTTAAAGCCCATCAAGAGGGACATGGTTCTCATGGGGACGTCAATCGCCCTCTTGTGAAGGACCTTAGAGATTGGCTGCAAAGAAACGTGAGCGTGGAGGATCGGCCCGACCTCTTCGAACTTGCATTCGGCACGTTGGACTTATCGGACGGCCGTGAGATTGCAGATCTTCTTCAAGCCGCTAGTGACCCGTCGCTCACAACTTCTGAGAAAGTCAAAGCAGCAAGGCTAAAGGTGGACGCGTTTCGGGCGGATCTGTTGACCGCGTTCGCCAGAGACAGCCTGAGGAGCTACGGCAATAGGCCGATCCCATATCTCTTTGAGAGGCTGGCTGCGCTCGCGATAGAAGCTACCAAGGCCAATAATGAAGCACAGTGTCGGCTTGCCCAAGCGGTTCTACTGACCGCTTTCCGAGTGTATGGGCAATCGCCGGATGTCGACCTGAGTACGCTCAATCGAAGTAACCGGCGCGCTGTCGCTACGGCAATTCTTGCGATGCAAAAGGAAGATGTGGCGTGGATTGATTCATCGGGACTGAATTTCATGAATCTTGATGGCCGAAATTTCAGCAATCAGCCTGGTCGAAGAAAGCGAAAACGGCGCGGCGGTAACCGCCGGGATCGCTTGGCAGTGGCAGTCAAAAGTCTGTTCGAGAATACGGGAATGCACGAGAACGTGTCTGCTGTTCGCGCATGGATCATGGATGCCATGCCGTTTACGGCACCACAGGCGTTGGAACCGCAAGACCGGCCGCGCTGGCAGAGGATGTTCGGATGGCTTGTCCCTCTCCGCCGCCGGCCCTTGATGGAGCTTTCCTAAGCCCCGAGGATGCCACCCGCTGGGCGTAGCGTTTGGCAATGAGGCGGAAGTGTTATCTGCTTCGTCCAACATCTACCCGGCCGCGCCCGATGAGGCGCGCGCTCCACGCAAATTTGCGGAAACGCCCACGACCGCCGGGATCCAAAAGACAGAGCGCTGGCACAAGAAGCTCAAGGAGAACCCGCCACCCCGCTGGGGGCCTATCGGCCGAATCTAGCGGTTCCTACCGCCGCTCTTGGTGTACTCTTACGCGAACAATTGAAATGACGATGCGGGAGGCGCCATGGCGAGCGACCACTGGATGATCCTGATCATGGGGATGGCGCTTGCCTGCGGCCCCATCTTGCTCGTCTGGCTTGAGGAGCGCACCCGCGCCCGGGGCATTGCGGTGCCTCCCCTCTTTTCCATCAGGGGCTATGCTATTTCACCGCACAGTGCGTTTAGCCTGGTGATCGCCGCCATGCTGATCTACCTGTCCTACCAAATGCGCGGCATCGGTCTCGGTTTCGTGTTTATGGTCTTTGGTTTCATCGACGTGATCGTTGCTGTTCAGAACATCAGACGATCCAAGAGCACGGCCGGCTGACAAGGCCGGGTTGTTGTCTCCCAATCCGAACGCTCAAGTTCATGAGCGATCATAGCCTATCACCTCGCGGGTGCCGGAAATGGCCGGATCGCCCGCGGGCAGGCGCTATCCTTCGACGATCAAAGGCTGTCAAAGCGTGGAGCACACTTCTGGGCGAGTGGGCCAGGCGCGTGGTTGTCCTAATAATCGCGCAAATGAAGACGCCGCTGTCGGGGAATGGGATAGGCCTTCGGTCGCTTGTCCTCGTGGATTGACAAATCTCGCATCAATGGATGGTCCCAGGCTTCGTCGATGAAACGAAGCGCATGCGTCATCGTATCGACCCAGTCATCGGTCGGCCCATGGGGGAAGCGGGCGACCTCATCTTCGAACGCCTCGAGCCAAGGCATCGTCTCGTGGTTTGACGGCAGGAACACGCGCCCGCTCTCGATCTTTGCACTTTGTTGCGCCGCCCGCGTGACCTTGTCGCGATCGGTCGGCATGGCGAAGAACCAATTGTAGTTGGCGCGCGCGAGATCCTCGATGATCGGTGTACCAAGTGCCTTGTTCTCGATAATGGTAACGGGCTGAGGCACCAACTTTCTGCAGTGCTCCTGGCGGTCAATGACCCATGCCAGGAGCTCCGTGTACCCTAATCGCTTGCGAGCGGCGCCCATAAGATGAATTTCCGGGCCGGCAATGCCCCATGCCGTGAAAGCGGAATAATTGGCCGATGCGGACGCCGACATCGCCATGTCCCATGAGATCACGATCTGCTCGAACTCTCCCCTCTTGAAGCCCTTGCGGGGGTGCCGGCCGAATTGAGCAAGCTTGAACATGGCGCCTTCGGGCGCCTCGGGCTTCTGCTCATACTGCGCCTGATACTGCGCTTCTCCGATCTGTCTCCTGATCCGCTCGATCTCTTCTGGACCAAACCTTTCGGGCTGCAGCAGGGAGCCGGCGCGGCGGTGCCAGACGCGGCCCGGGCCGATCGGGACATCTTCGTCGCGCGGCGCGGTCATGGGCAGGTTCAAATGCCGCCAGCCGCCTTCGGCGATCAAACGCGCCGAGAGATCATCCGTATGAAGACGCTGCGCCGTTACGATGATCGCGCCTGTCTTGGGATTATTGAGCCGGGTCGGCAGCACGTTTGCGTATTTGTCGTTGGCCGAGCGCCGTTCTGTCTCCGATCCCGCGAGGCCTGCGTTCAAAGCCTCGTCGAGGATCATCTTGTCGCCGCCAAATCCTGTCAACGAACCGTTGAGGGAGCGGGCCATTCGGTAACCGCCCTTGGTCGTGCGCAGCTCCGAGGCGTTGGTTCGCTTCGGATCGAGCCTCGTCTTGGGAAAGGCGCTCTTGTACCAGGGGGCTTCCATGATCCTGCGCGTCGCATAGGCGAAGGAATCTGCGAGCTCGGCCGCATAGCTCGCACATATGATCCGCTGCATGGGATCGTGCCCTAAGTCCCAGGCCGGATAGGAGATGCTGACGATGAAGGATTTAAGGGAGCGCGGCGGCGCGTTGACGAGCAAAAAGCGCTCGTGCCCTAAGCGCACTTCCTCAAGCGCGTGGCACATCGCCAGCACCTCCCTCCCCGCAACAAATGTCTCACCGGGATGGAGATAGGCGAAGGCTCGGGCGACAAAGGTTGCGAAATCGCTCCGCGTCGCCTCGATGGCGAGGCTGCGAATCCTCTCACGATCGGCCGGGCCCATGTCACTCGCCTCCTTCCGCGCCGTCCAGCAATGCCTGCAGCGCCTGATAGCTCTTCAATAATGCGATGTCGGCGGGATCGGGCTTTTTCAGATCGTTGGCAGCCTCGGGATTTGCGTCGAATTCCCTGTAGAGGTTCAACATGAAGGCTATCGATTTCGGGTCCGACTTCAGCGCCCTGTTGTTGGCAAGGTGAAGAATGGCCTCGGGATTGGTCAGGTAACGCCTCTTTCCATCCGCCTCCCGGATCATGACCTTGCCGTTCGCAAGTTCCCGGACAATCGTTGCGAGGTTCTTCGAACCCTTCCGTCGTCCCTTCGGGTTCCCCGACTGGCCAGGCTTCCAGCGGTGCTCCCGGGGAGGCCGGCCGTAACCGGTCTGACGTGCCGCGTCGTCCCTCTCGCGGGGCGGTGCGGCGCGGTTTTCCCGCGCGTCCTCTGCATGGTGGTCCCGCACCCTCTCCGCCGACCTCCCGCGGGTTGCGCCTGCGCGCGCCGTCCTTTCGGGGGACGACGGCAACGCGTCTGCCCCGTCGCGCCTTCGCGATGCATTCCCCGAGCGGTCTTCATCGCTGCGCGTGCGGTGCCTCTGTCTTGTCGTCTCGGTCGGCTCCTCCACGGTGATGCGGGTCTTCCTTGCGCTGCCGCGCGGTCTCTTTACCGCGCCACGCGTCCTCTTTACGCCGTCATGGCGCTCCCTTTTGGCTTCTCCTGCTCCTCCCGCCTCTCCCGCCTCCCTTGCGGTCTTGCGCATGGCGGCCTTGCGCCTTGCGGTCTCGCGCCGTGCGGGCTCGGACCTCTCGTCCTCGGACCTTTCGGCCTCGACGCTCGCCATCTCGCGCGGTGCGGTTTCGAATTTTTCGCCCTCGGGTCTGTCTTCCGCGGGCGCGCGCGTTTCCTTCACGGCACCGCGCCTTGTCTTTACCGAAGGGGAGGGCGTCTTGCCGGGCGTGGTGTGGGCGGGCGGACCGATCCTCCTGCTTCCGCCGCGATGATGGATATCTACAGGCATCTCTCTAAAGCTTCCTCGATAAATATTTCTTCCAATCAGGTTGTGGGGGGGCGCAAGCGCTGCCGATGAGGTCCGGGCGCCGCTCGCACCGTCAAATGACGAGCGGTTCGCCCGGACCGTGCGGTCCTTCGCGGTCGGCCCTCGCGTCGCCGGCGCCGCGGCACGCGGCCATTCCGCGCTCCCCTTCGTCGCGGCCGGCCTGTTCGTTCGCGCGCCTCTCTTCGAGTGCGTCGAATGAGAGGCCGGTGGCCGTATGGGTCGCCCGCTCGCCCGTCAGCGCCTGCCAGCGCCTGATCGCGACGTCGACATAAAGGGGATCGAGTTCGATGCCATAGGCGATGCGGCCGGTCCTCTCGGCGGCAATAATGGTGGTGCCCGATCCCATGAAGGGGTCGAGTACGATCTCGCCGGGATCGGCCGTGTCGCGGATGAGGTCTGCTACCAGCTCCACGCTTTTCGGGGTGGGATGGTCGGCGAGGGCGGCCCTGGCGGACGAGCCCGGGGTCGTGGCGCCGGAATAGGTCAGCACATTGGTGCGGTCGCGGCCGTAGCGGCCGAGCTTTACGCGGTCGAGATGCGGCTCGTCGCCAAACTTCAGTACCGGGATGAGCTCATGGGCGTTGCGATAAAGACCGCCCATACCGCCACGCCCCTTGTTCCAGACGAGAATATTGATGAGCTCGCCGCCGCAATCACGGCCAATCTGGACCACGATATCGACACCCCGCCAGTCGATGAAGAAGAAGCCAAGACCTCCGGGGATGAGATGCAGGCAGCAGTGGGGTATAACGCTGCGCATCAGCTCCGCGATCACCTCCCGATCGACACCGCTCGATGCGCCGACAAATTCGCGGTGCTTCACGGCCCCCTTGCCGGTTGCAAAACCGCCGATGGCGCAGCCGTAGGGGAAGTCGGTAGCGGTGATCCTTGCCTTGAGGCCCGCATCGGCAAGCGGCGCATAGGACGCGGCATCGCGTGCATCGCCGCAGACGAGCCAGTGATCGCCCAAGCGTAAAATATCGCCGATTCTCGCGACCGGGGCGTCGGGCCGGATGTCGGGTACGATATCGCCGCTGTCCGCCTCGGGGCCCGTGTCGGCCAGGATGATTTCGAATTCCGCGCTGGTCATGCCCGGAATGTCGATCTCGGGGACCTCCGCGCGGATTTCCTGCAGCACCGTCCGAAAATTCGAAATGTCGTACTCGCCCTTTTCCGACAGCCGATTGAGCGCGATCCTCAACCGCTTGATCTCACCCGCGTTCAGATGATCGACGGCGATGCAGGGGACGGTTTCCATCCCGAGGCGGCGTGCGGCCTCAAGACGGACCACACCGTCTACGACTTCATTGCCTGAGACCAGGAGCGGGTCGACATTTCCGAATATCGCCATCGATTCGGCGACCTCGGCGATATGCTCCTCTTCAAGCTTGCGGATATTGATGGCGGGCGCCTGCAGCTCGCCAAGAGGCCTCTCCTCGAGGCGCAGCTGCGCGTCGGGCGTATTGCGTGCGCGATGGCGGACTTCCTCGATCCGCACACGGCTTTCGCGGTCGCGCTTCTTCTTGCGTGTATGCCCGCCAAGCTCGTCGCTCAGCGCCTTTGCGGGTGCCTTCCTCGGAAATTTCGGCTTCATCCCAACAGACTCCTTCCATCACGTTCACAGCACGATTTCCGGTGCTGCCTCGTGAACGACGGAAGAAGGATGGGGTTTGAGCCGCTCTCGGTTTGCTTCCACCTTGAGGGCCCAACCATCCGCCTTTCGGCGTTCAGTCGGCAACACCCTCCGTGGAAATCGTTGCTCGGCTGATCCAATGTTGATGGTGATCCATATGGGAGGTCAATTAAAATCTGCCGACGGATGAAATTTTTTCTGTCGTCCGTGCGGTCGGCGAAAGATCTGCGTCGTGTGTCGTTTTGATGCGACGTTCATGCACGACCGCTGCGACGCGGTTGCTGCTTCTTGTTACGTATGCGTGCCTTGTCGGATTTTTCTTGCGTGCGATCACACGGCTCCCGCGTTGCTCGTCGGATTTCTCTTGCGCCGGCCATCCGCGGCGAGCATTAGGTCGTGCGGCTTGTCGTCGAATTTCTCTTGCGCGTTTGCCGGCTCTCGCGTCGCTTGTCGGATTTTTCTTGCGTGCGATCACACGGCTCCCGCGTTGCTCGTCGGATTTCTCTTGCACCGGCCATCCGCGGTGAGCATCAGGTCGTGCGGCTTGTCGTCGAATTTCTCTTGCACGCGTTCGCCGGCTCTCGCGTCGCTTGTCGGATTTTTCTTGCGTGCGATTACTTGGCTCCCGCGTTGCTCGTCGGATTTCTCTTGCACAGGACCATTCGCGGCGAGCATCTGCTCATGCAGGTTCATCGTCGGATTTTTCTTGCGCGTGTCACCCGCTCCCGCGTCGCGCGCCGGTTTCTCGTGCACCGGAGCGCTTGGGCGCCAGCCCCACCTGCGGGGTACATTTTCCCTGCATTCGGGCGGTCGTCCCCGTGCTATCGGCGCGCAATTCCCTGCTCCGACGAGCAGGGAATTTTCCGCCAAAGGGTTCAACTTGATTGCCTTTTTCGGCGCGGCGGCGCGCAAATCCCGCCTGACTCTCCTCAAATTCCCTGCAGATTCCCTGTTCTGCAGTGAACCGGGACGCTCGGGCGTGGTTGCGTGGGCCCTCATCGCGTGGGCTCTCGTCGCGCGGGCCCCCATCGCGCCGCGGGCATTGTGTGTGCTCGGGGCGCGCGCCGCCGCCGGTGCGTGCCTCTCCGGTGGAGCGTTTTACCGCGAAACCTGATGCGGGCGCCGCCTCATGCGCGCCCGTCGGGAGAGCGGGCATGCATGGGAATGTCCGCCTCCGCATGTTCCGCGCCGAAAGCGTTCTCCGGGCGATTTGGTTTCATTGCTCCGACCTGGCCGCGCGTCCCGTGCGGCCGATCCCGTCGTCAAAGGGAGGCTTGCCCCATGCCCCGCACGACTGCGAGGTCAAAATGCCGGCGGCGGAGTAGGTCCCTCTTCATCCTTGCCGTATCGGTGCTATCTCCGCCCGGATTCCCTCCGCGGTGGATACGTCTCCCTTCATCGGAAAGAGTTTTTAATTCTCCACGGGCGCAGGCTATGCGCTCGTGAATCGCTGCCCGCCGGGCTCCTCGAGCTCTCGTGGGGTGCGATGAATCCATGAGGATGGGAGAGAACCATGTCGATAGGGAACGTGAATGCGGCAAGCGCCGCTACCGGAGATGCAGCCAAGCAGGACAGTCAGGCCCGCCGGCCAGATACGCCCGTCCGGCTCATCAGGGGCGGGAATGAGGACATCGCGATCGGCGAGAACAGCCTCCTTGAGGGGTCGTTCGAGACGCAGGGGTCGATTTTCGTCGACGGCGCGGCCGTCAATGCCGACCTGCGAGCATCGCAGCTCTCGATCGGTGCGAGCGGGCGTGTCGAAGGACAGGCGACCGTTCTGCGCGCCGAGATTGCCGGTGTCTTCGACGGCACGCTCGAGTGCTCGGGCGAGGTCATCCTGCGCTCCTCCAGCCGCATCGCCGGAGAGGTCAAATGCGCGAAGCTGGTCACGCATCGCGGTGCGGTCATCGATGCGCAAGTGCGTGTCATCGCCGAGAGCGACGAGGCGGAGGAGAAGTCCCCGCAAGGCGCCGTCATCGCTCACGCCGCGCGGGAATCCGCCATCCGTCCGTGGACGCGGCGGCGTTTCAAGCGGGTGATCCCGATGATGTCCGGCGCCGCGCTTTCCCTCGGCCTGGTGGGGCTTGGCGCGCTGATCTTCTGAGTAGGTGGCCCGCCACCTTCATCGAGGCTGGCATTTTCAAGGGAATATTGCTCTCCTCCTGTGAAGGGCTTTTCAAGGAAAGCCCCCCATCGAGGTAGGGTGCCCCGCCCTTGAAAATCGCCGAACGCTGGTTCGAAAGACGCGAGATGGGAGATGGCATCACGCTGCTCTACGAGAGCCATGTCCATCCCTTCATCCGCTGCAACATATGGTTCGTTCGGGGGCGCGACCGCGACCTCCTGGTCGATACGGGCACGGGGATTGCCTCGCTGAAGAACGCCATTACCGATCTCACGGAGAAGCCGCTTACCGCGATCGCCACGCATATCCACTACGATCATGTCGGGTCGTTGCATGAGTTCGACACACGCCTCATGCATGAGATCGAAGCGCCGCGCATGGCCGACTATCGGGAATTTGCTGCGCTGACAGCGGAGGGCTTCCCGCCGGAGCTCCGCGCCAGCCTCTCGGGCTATGGGCTCGACGACGGCAATGGCGGCGGGCTCCTCGTCGATGCCTTGCCGCATGAGGGATACTCGCTCGACGGCTACCGCGTCACCTCCACTCATGCCACCGGGCACCTCAGGGAAGGCGATATCGTCGATCTCGGAGACCGGCATTTCTCGGTCTTTCACCTGCCGGGTCACTCGCCGGGGTCGCTCGGTCTCTTCGAGGCGGCCTCAAAGACGCTTTTCTCGGGCGATGCGATTTACGACGGGCCTCTCCTCGACGAACTGCCCGATTCCGACATCGCGAGCTACTGCCGGACAATGCGCCGCCTTCGCGAACTCGACGTCGATGTCGTCCATGGCGGTCACGATCCTAGCTTCGGGCGCGAGCGCCTCATCGATATCTGCGATGCCTATCTCGCGCGGCGGGGCTGAACGTCAGGTTCTGAAAGCTCAGGCGGCGGGTGCCGCCTGGAGCTCGCTTTCGCCATGCTCCGCCTTCCACGCCGCGACGAGATCGCGATTGTCGTGCTGCCAGGGGTGGAAGCTCGGGCGGAACCAGTCGAGATAGGCCGGGATCGATTTGCGGAGCGGGCCCGGTTCGATCCAGAGATAGCGGAAGAGACGCGCCCATGCACGCGGGCTCCACTGCAGGCCATCTGCCTTCAGCAGATCGCGGAGATGGAAGAACATGTTGATGTTGAAGAAGATCGTCGTCATGACGAGCGCGCGCACGCGATTGAGATAGAAGACAGGCTTCGATGAAACCGCTTTCAGCACGTCGAAGGCGACGGCCTTGTGTTCGGTCTCCTCGACGGCGTGCCACATCCAGAGCTCATATTCCTCTGGCGCCGCGTGCTCGCGAAACGTTTCGCGTTCCTTCAGCAGGCTGTCGGCAAGGATCGCGGTGAAGTGCTCCAGTGCCACCGTCTGACCAAGTTGGGCGCGGGGCGGCATCAGAATGCGCATGAGCTTGATCATCCGCTGGGAGCGCTTCTCGATCTTCTCCATGGGGTAACCCTGAGCGGTGATCCGATCATTATAGGCCTGATGCTCGCGGGAATGGATCATCTCCTGCCCGAGGAACTCCTTGATCTCCGCCAGCAGCTTCGGATCGGTGATCTTGTGCTTCTGCATGCGCACCGTGTCGCAGAAGAAGCGCTCGCCTCCGGGAAACATTGCCGAAAGCGCGTTGAAGTAGGCGGTGACGACGGGATCGCCATCATACCAATGCCTCCGCTCGCCGGCCTTGAACTGGCGGTTCCGGGTCTTGAAGGGAAGTTTGCTGCCGCTCTGGGGGGAACCCGGTGCTGCCTCATCCGAGGCCGTCGCGCCGATATCCATGGGAGTCCTCCTGCCGCCAAAAATCTTCCCTACATCTTTGTTAGAAGATACTCATCTTCAATAGCGGGTCACAAAATCTCACAAATAGCTGCCGGAATCCCGGCTCTACCTTCGTATCTATCTGCGTGGGGCGGCATGGGCGCCCGGCGGCCTCGATCGGGAGCGGACGGCGTTCATGAAGATAAGGGTAGGGAAGTACCGGATCCCGGTCCCCAGAAGCCGCGCGGGGCGAATTGGTGCCGGCGTCACTCTCGTCATTCTGGGTTTTATTCCGGGGCCGCCGGGGCCTGCCGCCATCCCGGTCGGGCTTACCATCCTCACGCTCGATCATCCCCGTGGCCGCCGCTGGCGGCGCGTCACCATCGTGCGGGTGGGACGCCGCTGGCAGGCGATACAGGCAAAAAGACAAATGCGCCGCACTGAAAAGCGCGACGCAGTTATCGGTGGAATCGATCCGGAAGGCGGCCGGTGAAGCTCTTCCTCAGCAGGCGCCGCGACGAAGTAGCACGGCGGGGAAGGTCTTGAACATGATGGCGATGTCCTGCCAGAGCGACCAGTTCTTCACATACCAGGCGTCGAGTTCGACACGGCGCATGTAGGTCGTCTCGTTGCGGCCGCTCACCTGCCAGAGGCCGGTGATGCCGGGCTTCGCCGAAAGATAATACTCCGCATCCTCGCCATAGCGCAGAACTTCGGCGTAGGTCACGGGGCGCGGGCCCACGAGGCTCATCTCGCCGCGGATCACGTTGAGGAGCTGCGGCAGTTCGTCGAGGCTCGTCTTGCGCAGGAACTCGCCCACCGGCGTCACGCGCGGATCGTTGCGGAGCTTCTGGTCGCGCGCCCACTCGGCGGCGCGCAGCGGGTCGGTGTCGAGCACCTGCTTCAGGATTGCATCGCTGTCCACATGCATTGTGCGGAACTTGCGGCACTGGAACTCGCGACCCTTTTCGCCGACGCGGCGATGACCGTAGAAAGCGGGTCCGCCGTCGAGGCGGATCAGCATCGAAACGACGCCGAAGAAAGGCATGAGTGCGAGCAGCGCCACGGAGGCGACAACGAGGTCGAAGCTGCGCTTCAGCAGACGCGCCAGCGGCCGGTTCAGATTGTCGGCGAGCGTCAGCATCACGAGGTCGTGGCTGAAGAAGTTACCTGCCTCGAGCGCCAGCGCGCCAATCCCCTTCACCGGTGGCACGATCGAGAAGGCGATGCGGGCGCGATGCAGGGCACGCAGAATATTGTCGAGGCTCGCCATTTCCTCCGGCGAGGGAGCGAGAACCACGAAGCGGGCGCCATGCCGCTCGCAGGCGAGCTTCAGCGCGGCGGAGAGCTGGCCGCCCGCGCGGTAGAGAAGGCTCGACGGGTCGGAGGCATTCCGCTCGGCGGTGAGTTCGGCGAGGTCGAGCGTGCCGGCCACTTCGTAACCGAGATAGGGCTCGTCCTCGAGCACCTGGGCGGCTTCGGCCGCGTTCTCCCGCGAGCCGATGATGAGCACGGGTGCGGTCCAGCTGCCGTACCGCTTCAGGACATGTCTCATCCCGATACGGGCCATAGGCACGAAGAGGAGGGCCCAGATCCAGGCTTGGAGCAGCCAGAGGCGGGAGAAATAGTCCTTTACGATGTACTGAAGGAAGCCGTCGACCAGCGCGACGAGGGCGATCGCCTTCACGATTTCCTTCGCTTCCGCCCAGAAGGGGGTGCGCTTCGAATAGTGGCCTTTGGCCGCCCACCAGAGGATCGGCAGCATGGCAAGAAAGCCTATGCTGACGAGGCGGCTCGAGAGTTCGCCGGCCTCGATGGCGGCGAATTCCGTATTCAGAACCTGCACATTGATACCGAACGCGATGGATCCGGCGACGGCTTGCGCGAGGGCCAGCGCGCCCAGATCGCCCAGCAGAAGCATGAAGCGGTCGACAAGCGGGGTAAGGCGCGTACCCGTGCCCCGGCCTTCGCGGGGGATGTTTTCGAAGCCCGCGATGCGGGGGCCGGTGACGGGGATCACCCTTTCGAAAGCCTGTATGTCCTTGTTCAGTGCAGTCACGATGCTCACGCCAACCTGTATCCGAATGCGACAGTTGGTTGGGGAGAGCGCAAGTAGCGCGCCAGCACGGAATGTCCCGTTTCGGGCGTGCCGGGATGGTTAACCCGGCATGTGTGCGGACATCGTCAATGCGTGGTCAGGGCGATTATGTCCTGACGAATAATCCGCCCGAGGGCGGCGAGAATTCTCAAATTGGCGCGCAGGCGCCGGTCGAAGCGCGGTGCGTCCTGCCTGCGCGTGCCGCTGACGCCAAGCTGCCGGAAAGCCGCCCCGCGTCTGATCGAGTTGATTGCGAGTTCCGTGCCGATGGAGTTCGTATGATCGAAGCCGCCATTCTCGTTGGCAAGTTTCAGGTCGTAGCCCTTCATGCCGCAGAGGATGTCGTGCGCGCCGAACCGAATACGGACATAGACGCCCATCACCATCTCCGCGAAGCGTTGCTTGCGGGGGCGGACGCCGAGCACCAGCGGCACACGCTCGTCCGTGAGCAGCGATTTGAAGCCGGCAATCAACGACGGGTCGTGTTCGCCATCCGCATCCATCGTGATGGCAAAATCATAGCCTTGTTCGAGGGCGGTTTCGAAGGCGCGGTTCAGTGTGCCGTCATAGCCGAGATTGGATCCGTTGCGGATGACGATGGCGCCCGCTTCCACCGCCCTTGCGGCGGTTTCGTCGGGCGACGCGTCGTCGACCACGATGACGTCGGCGTGTTCGCGCGCGGCCCTGACGACCGGGCCAATCGTTGCTGCTTCCCGGTACGCGGGGATCAGGATGGCTGTGCGAGGTCTGTCCACAGCAGTTCCTTTCCGGCGTCCTTGTCGAACGACAGACGCTTCCCTATCACTTGCGAAAGCGCATCGGGCGAAACGGCGCCGTCGGGGCAGGGCCGCAAGGCTTCGAGATGGTCTTCCGTGAGAACCGTTCCTGCTTCGAGCGCGGTTTTGAGTCTCAGCGCGCGGCGCTGGATCACCACCGTTTCCATCTCGTTCCTTTCGATCCGCTTCACGCCGTCGCCGAGAGCGGCCTCAAGCTCGCGCGTCGCATCGACCATGGCGCGCCACGTCACCGGGTTGAGGGCGAAGGAATGGTCCGGTCCTTCGCGCGAGTTGTCGTCCGTGAAATGCTTTTCGACCACCCGGGCGCCCAACGTCACGGCGCCGAGAACCGCGGAATGGCCGGGCGTGTGATCCGAGAAGCCCAGCACCATTCCCGGCCAGCGAGCGGTGAATGTTTGCAGGACGCGGAGATTGACATATTTGAAGTTCTCGGCGCTGCCAGTGTAGTTGGTGTTGCACTGCATGAGGCAGAGCTGCCGGTTGTGCTCCAGGATCAAATCAACGGCGGCTGCCGTCTCTTCCATCGTGGCTGCACCGGTAGCGAGAAGAACGGGCTTTCCCGTCTTCGCGATGTGTTCGATCTCGCCGTGGTAGGTGATGTCGCCCGACCCGATCTTGAAGGCAGGAACGATGTCGCGAAACATGTCGACCGCCTCAATGTCGTAAGGCGTCGTCATGAAGTGGATATCCGCCTTGCGGCAGGTCTCGAGAAGTTCCGGCGTCCAGTCGCGGCGCGTGTGATACTGGTCGTAGACTTCGGTGACGGATTTCTTCCATGTCGCCTGGTGCGAAACCTGTCCCTTCGGACCTTCGAAGCCGACCTTGCTGACGATCCTGTCCGCGAGGAAGTGCTGGAACTTGGCGCAGTCGGCTCCAGCCTCCTTCGACTTCCAGAACAGTTCTTTTGCGCGTCCGAGGTCGCCATCGTGATTGGCGGCGATGTCCGCGATGAAATAGGCCGGCGCATCGAGCGATATCTCATGCGTTCCGATGCGAAGCGATGTGTCGTACTTCATGGGACGATTTCTCTTTGTATTGCTGCAGGACGGAAGCAACCAGTTCGGCAAGATGCGGCAGCCCGTACCCGAGAACGGCTTCGGCCCGGCGGACGTCAAGGCCGAGGCAATGGGCGCGAGGTGTCGAAAGCACGCGGACAGAGCCTGTCTTCGCGCCGGTCAGGTTTTGTCCGCATTGGCGCGCAATCTCGCGCACGAATTGTTCCTTTGTATATACCTCGTGTGCGGCAAGGTTGTAGAGGCCCGATGCGCCGGCCTCCACCATGTCAAAGGCCGCGCGGGCAAACGACGGTACGTCGATTGACGAGGACCATGCGTCGCTGAAAAGCACGACAGGTCTGTCGTTTTCGACCGCGTCGATGGCCCATTCCGCGAAAGTTGGCTGTTCCCAGCCACGAATGCCGACGATGCTGGTGCGCAACACGAGTGCGTTTGCCGCGGTCAGCGCGAAAGCCTCGCCCGCGAACTTGCTGCGCGCATATTCGTTGACGAGAGACACGGGCGCCGTCTCGTCATGCGCCGCAGCGTACCCTTCGGTGAAATAGTGATCGGTCGAAACGTGGAGAAGTCTTCCGCCGCTCGCCCGCGACCATTCGACAAGGAAAGCGAGGGGGCGGGCGTTCACCCGCCATGCGAGAGCGGGATCGCGCTCGCAGAGGTCCATGTCCACGAGCGCGGCACAGTTGACGACGAGATCGGGCCGTTCGGCGTCGAGGAGGGTGCGAAGAGCAGCGTCGTCTGCGATATCCACCTGGATCGGAGCACCGCGCCTCGCGGCCTCGCGCGGTTCGACACCCCGGCGCCGCGCTTCGCGCGCAACCGCCTGGCCCAGCAACCCGGTGCTGCCGAGCAGGAGCGTTTTCATTCAGTCCTCGCCATCGAACTGAAGAAGCATGTGAACCTCCGAGGAAAGGTGCCGCCGGTCGAGCGCTTCCTGCATTCCGTCTACGGCGGGTTTGATCATCTCCGCCCAGAGCTTTGCTGCACCTGCCGTCTTTTCCGACTGCGTCAGCCTTATGAGGATGCTCCGGTAGAGATCGACGACATCGGCGCCGAACCACCACTCCGCCACGCGGGTCATGCCGAATTCGCGACAGGTCCAGTCGAGCGAGGATTCCGAGTAGAGATGTGTATGCGCGCCGGAAAGGTGGCGCTGCATGACATCCTGAAAAGCCGCTTCGATGAAGACGCTCGGGCTGAACAGCGGTACGGAAATATAGACATAGGATACGGCCGGATTGGCCTTCAGCGCGGCGAGGAGTTCCCGTGGCTGCTGGAGATGCTCCAGGACGCCAATCAGGGACACGACCTTTGCCTCTATCCGCCCGGCAAGCGCTACCGTACCGTCGAGCGCATGGGTCTCCACGAGTTTCTCGCCTGCCATTTCGTTCGCGAGCGCCGTCTGGGTTTCCGAAACTTCATACCCTCGAACATTGTCGAGACCGACGGAACGCAGGGCTGAAACGAAATAGCCTGAGCCCGCGCCTATATCGGCATAGGCAAGGGCTTTCGGATCCTCCCCATGAGCGGCAAGGGAGTCGGCGAGGAAACGCGCCTTCGGCACATATATCTCGCTTGTGCGGGTGCGATAGGCTTCGCGGTCGGCGGCACTGTAGTCCCGGGCATAGGCCGCGCCGCCGGCTTCCGTATAGAGCGCGGCGCAGAAGGCATCGCTGTCTTCATGCGCGCCGTTCAGATGGCCGCAGCGGGGGCAAACGAGATAGTCGATGCCGAGCTTCGAAAAGCTGACGGTATCGATCGGCCCATCGCAAGCCTTGCAGCGCAGCCGCCGCGGCTCCTTCGTGTAGAGCCCGGCGAGATCGCGCTGCCGCTGCAGATGTTCCTCATTCTCGTTGAAGAAGTGAGGCTTCAGCGAAAGCAGGGGAGCGCTTGGTTTGCCGTATCTTTTCATCTCGGTCGGCCTCTTGCGGTCGGCAGGCGTCAGCGCTGGCGGCGCATGGCGTTCAGGGCGGAGAGGCCGGGATCGGCCTCGCATATCCGAAGCGTTTCCGTCCATGCCGGTATGCCCGTACCAAGCAATGGAAAGAGCGCGCGGCAGAATTCGAGGTCTTCGGGATAGTCGAGTGTCCAGCGAAGCTTCCCCAACTCCTCGCTTGGACCTTCGAGCGAGATGCGCTTGATTTCGGGTGCGCGGCGCAGCCAGGGCGTCACATGCTCGCGGTCGTATGGTTCGGTTGCTTCTTTCCAGTCGCGCTCCATGGAGGCCCATGTGAAGGCCTCGCAGTCGAGCCCATGCGGATAGCGATGGACGAAATTGTTTGCTGCGTAGCCGGCGTCCGGGTCGGCGAGGAGCGCGGCGAGAACTTCGCCGCAGAGGCCCGGGTCGATCAGCGGGCAGTCGCTCGTCACGCGCATGATGATATCTGCACCGAGATCGCGCGCGGCGGTGTAGTAGCGGTCCAGCACGTCATATTCCGAGCCGCGCGCCACGACGGCGCCACAGGCTTGCGCTTCGGCGGCGACCGGCTCCTGCTCGGGGCCTTCCGGCACGGCGCAGCAGACGATGTCGATGCCGGGAATGGCCGCGCATCTCGTCAGGACATGCCTGAGCACGGTCGCGCCCGCCAGATCCTCCAGGACCTTTCCCGGCAGGCGGGTCGACGTCATGCGGGCCTGAACGATCACGACATTGGGCATGGCAGTCTGGACGTTCCTTTGCGGCCAGTCAGGCGTCGGCGCGGGCGTTATAGGCCTTGATTTCGTCGACGCTCAGGAAGTGCGGGTTGATGCCGGAACTGTATTCGAAGCCCTGCGGCACGATCTCTCCGCGTTCCTCGATGTTGTTCGTCAGATAGTCGACGTCGCCCCGGAAGAATTTGATCGTCGGGCGGATCACGAAGTGATCGCTGAACTCGACAGTCAGATGCGAATCGTCCGCCGGGCACATGGTCTCGTGGAGTTTTTCGCCAGGCCTGATGCCGATGACCTCCTGCTGGAGCCCCGGCGCCATGGCTTCCGCAAGATCGGTGATGCGGACGGAGGGAATTTTAGGCACGAAAATTTCGCCGCCATGCATGCGCACGAAGTTCCGGATCACGAAGTCGACGCCTTCCTGCAGCGTGATCCAGAAGCGCGTCATGCGCGCATCCGTGATGGGGAGCGAGGACGCCCCCTCAGCAATGAGTTTCCTGAAGAAGGGAACGACCGAGCCGCGAGAGCCGACGACATTGCCGTAGCGAACCACGGCAAAACGCGTCTTCTCGTGGCCGACCATGTTGTTGGCGGCGACGAAAAGCTTGTCGGAGGCGAGCTTGGTCGCGCCATAAAGGTTGATCGGG
>Ga0180009_10001362_pt1 | contig 30225 bp, 29 predicted proteins | sample OS_PC_MetaG_FD_123537 | JGI IMG/M metagenome (GOLD analysis project Ga0180009, IMG submission 123537) | Groundwater microbial communities from the Aspo Hard Rock Laboratory (HRL) deep subsurface site, Sweden - OS_PC_MetaG | ecosystem: Environmental > Aquatic > Deep subsurface > Groundwater...
TAGGCCTGCTGAAATCTCAGGAGACTCTGCTACTTCCGAATCAGGCTGGTTACATGCTTTGGAATATATCGAAAACAAAACCGGTACTGTTGATATTGTGGTTGCGCCTCAGGTTACTTCTCCTCTACGTGATCCGGCTGATATAGAGCGCGCGATTAGCGATTTTAGAGCGCAGAAATGCGACTCGCTCTTTTCATGCAGTATGGCCAAAGACCTTTATTTCTGGGAGAAAGATTCGGACGGTGGGCTGCATAGCGTAAACTATGATTACAAAAACCGTAAACGCCGCCAGGATATTTCGGAGCAATATATCGAGAACGGATCGTTTTATTTGTTTAAACCGGAAGTATTGAGAAAATACAAAAATCGCTTCGGGGGTAAGATTGGTGTGATGAAAATGGAATACTGGAAGATGTTTGAGATCGATTCCACAGAAGACCTCACAATGTGTGAGGCTTTGATGAGAGCGTTTTTGTTGGACAAACGCTGAAGAGCCAATCGCAAAAATGCAAAGGATGTGAAGCTATGAGCGATAAAAAAAGCAGGGTAGTCTGGTTTAACGGAGAATTAGTCCCGGAATCCGAGGCAAGAATATCCATTTATGATTCTGCGCTTATGTTTGGCGATATGGTCTTTGAGATGACAAGATCGTTTAATAAAGCGCAGTTCAAGCTCAGAGAACACCTGGAGCGTCTTTATGCCTCGGTCAAGTATGTGCGTATCCCTCTTCAGATGAGTATCGATGAGATGGAAAAGCATATTTATGAAACAATAGAAGCTAATGATCCGTTGTTTTCCTCTGATGATGAGCATAGGCTGATGATTGATGTGTCCAGAGGCATTCTTTCTATTTATCAGGGGATTGTTGGTGCGCATACAGGGCCGAATGTTATTATCGCAGATTTTCCCTTGCGTTGGACTGTTGCCGGAATGGGGAAATTGTTTGATACTGGTATTAATGCAGTTATAACTTCTCAGAGGGCTATTCCTGCTCAACTTCTTGAACCTAAGGTAAAAAATAGAAGCCGTATGCATTATCTCATGGCTAATATAGAGGTTTCTAATTACGCAGGAGACAATAATTGGGCACTCTTGCTTGATCCGGATGGATTTATCGCAGAGGGAACCGGTGATAATTTTTTTATTGTCAAAAATAATGTGATTATTACTCCAGAGCCGCGCAATATACTTAGGGGTATCAGCCGTGCCTATATATTTGAATTGGCGCAAAAACTTGGTCTATCGTGCATTGAAAAAAATATTGAGCCCTATGATGTCACAAACGCTGATGAAGCATTTATGACTGGGACCCCTTTTTGTATACTGCCAGTATCATCATTAAATAGTATTACGATTGGTAAGGCCTCAATGGGTAAAACCACGAAACAGTTACTTGACGTCTGGAGTACTGAAGTGAGCGTGGACATAATAGGGCAGATAAAAAAATGGGATTCTTGCCGCGAGGTAAACGCAGCATCTGGCCCATCACCATATTCATTTAAATCTAAGAGGTAAATATTAATGGTAAGTTTTAATGGATTGTATTGTATACATTTGGAGCTAACCAGTAGATGCAATAAGGACTGTTGGATGTGTGGTAGAAGGAAAATAGACAAAGAATATCCGGAAGTTGTAACGAATTATGGTGATATGGATTTTGAATTATTAAAAAAGATAGCTGCGCAAATTCCTGAAGGTATAGTAGTTCAATTTCATAATAATGGCGATCCTTTTCTATATTCTCGTCTTGGGGATGCGATCCGATTGTTTATGAACCAGATTAAATGTCTGGATACCAATGGTAAACTTCTGGTCAGAAAGGCGGACGAGGTTATTGATAATCTCGATACTTTAACAGTTTCTGTTATTGAGAACGATCCTGAGGCTGACGAGCAATACGAGATTGTGAAGAAGTTTTTGGCTATTAAAGGAGATAAAAAACCTTTTATGGTTTATCGCTTGCTTGGGCAGGTGAAGAATTCCGAACTGTGGGAAAATTTGGGTGGTATTATTGCTAGAAGAATAGTGCATAGTCCTTTGGGTAGTTTTCAATATACTCTTAAACCGACTGTTCCCGAGATTGGAATGTGTGTTGAGATTCTTAATCATATGGCGATTGATCGTTTTGGGAAGGTCAGTGCCTGTGTTCGATTCGATCCGAAGGGATTGGGCGTTTTGGGGGATGTTAATGAAACGCCGTTGGCTGATATTTGGAATAGTCATAACCGCCTTAAGTGGATTGAGTTACATAAACAGGGTAAGAGAAAAGAAATTCCGTTTTGCAGTAAGTGTGATTATTGGGGAGTTCCGACAGGAAGTTAGCGAATATGGAAAATCAGATACAAAAATTACTTTGTTTGTTGAATATTTGTGATCAGGGTTCCATTGGTCCATTCTTTTCTAAAGTGCGTGATCGCGATGATGTGTCTGTTCTTAAATGTCGGAAGTCAGGTGTTATTTTCTTATCTCGTTCTGACCATGTACAAGCTGATCATTATTGTGGTCAAGATGGTTTTACATATTGGGGCGTTGCAGATCGCAAGGCCGCACTTCAATTAACTAAAGAAGACGATGATCGGAGGGCTTCTCAATTCCAAGATGTGATTAAAGGAAGGAAGTGGCTTGATGTAGGAAGCGGTCTTGGCGGTATATTGGATTTACTTTCTCCTATTGCTCGGGCGACATTAGTCGTTGAGCCTCAGACTAAGCCTCGAGAACACTTAGCAAAATTAGGATATGAGGTTTATTCGGATACGAAAGATATCAAGGATCGCGACGTTGAAGTCGTGACGCTTTTTCATGTGCTCGAGCATTTGACAGAACCTTTAGAGGTTTTGCGTGTGATAAAAGAACGTATGAGTCCCGGAGGAAAAATTATCATCGAAGTTCCTCACGCCAATGATTTTTTAATAACTACGCTTAACAGCGAAGCCTTCAAGGCATTTACATTTTGGAGCGAGCACTTGATTTTACATACACGTCGAAGCCTTGAGATTTTCTTAAAAAAGGTAGGTTTTAAGAATATCGTCGTGAGCGGGTATCAAAGATTTTCTTTAGCAAATCATTTATTCTGGCTGGCTCACGGTAAGCCGGGGGGGCATATTGCTTGGGCCCATCTTGGAACACCTGAGATAGGTAAGGCTTATTTCGAACTTTTAGACAATCTTGATCAGACGGATACTTTAATAGCACTGGCGGATGCTTAACGAAAAGGCAAGATTAATAGATCATTTTTTAGCTTCACAATATGTTTTCCGTTAATCGAAGGTGATTTTGGATGTATGAGTAAGTTTTGTTAAAATAAATGAAAATTAATAAAATTATTTTTCTTATTGAGTCTAGGTTTACTTCAAGAGATTATGAGCGATTTGGGATACAAATACTTCAAGAGGATGGATTCGTTGTTGAAGTTTGGGATATTGTTTGTGCCTTGCGTCCATTTTTTTCTGAGAAATATATGTTGCTTGACCGATCCAATTTTAGGGGGTTAGTTGTTTTTGATAATAAAAAAAAGGTTTATGAAAGGCTGTCGTCATTAAGTAAAGATGTAATGGTGGTGAATCTTATAGGTTATTGTTCTTTAAATCTAGGAGTATATCGAGCGTTGAGTTGTTCCAAAGCGTATTATACAGTTTTCAATGCTAATGCAATACCGGCATCGGCCACGCGTAAGACAGGAGTATTTTCACTTTGGAAAAAGTATAAAACTTTTACAAAGGTCGGGGTTTTAGGGGTATGGAAACGTATAATGCCTTTTTTCCCTTATTGGTGTTTAGGGGTTAGAGCTGCAGATTTTATTTTAGTGGGCGGGAAAATGAGTTTAAAATCCAACTTTCCTATCGGAAAGTATACCGAGGTTATATATGGGCACACATTAGATTATGATATTTATCTACGTGAAAGGACGAATTTAAGTAAGCCACAAGAGATTGCTGTTTTTTTAGATGAATTTCTTCCGTTTCACCCGGATTTCGAGATGACTAATGAAGAGGTTCCGGTAAGCCAAAATAAATATTATGAACAACTAAATAGTTTCTTTGATCTTTTTGAGAAAAATTCTGGATTGAAAGTTGTCATAGCTGCGCACCCAAGATCAAATTATGAAAGCATGCCGGATTTCTTTAGGGAGCGTAAGTGCCTGCGAGGGGAAACAGCCCGTCTGGTTAAAGATAGCCAAGTGGTTATTAGTCATTGTAGCACATCAGCAAATTTTGCCGTTTTATTTAATAAGCCGGTTGTTTTTATAACATGTTCTGAATTGGATAAAAGCAGCCAGGGTCCGTATATCAATGGAAAGGCCCAGTGGCTTGGGAAAAAACCTATATTTATTGATAATCTTGAGGATGGGGAAATCAATTGGGCCTTTGAGAAAAAGGTTAGCGAAAAACATTATTATAATTATCGGATTTCTTACATAAAAATTGAAAACAGCGAGGAAACGCCTTTTTGGAAAATATTCGCAAACAGAATTAAGCAAGGCCTGGTGTAAGGTTGTTTTCAAAGAATGGGTGGCAGAGATAAGCTTTTTGATTAAAGGGGGGCGTCGTGTTATTAGTTGATTCCTTGCGGAAACGATATTTTTTTAAGGTATTTGCAAGTACGATTTTGGTCGGGGTTGCTGTCATTAGCCAAAGTATTATCCCTAGGGGATTAGGTGCATTGGCGTATGGTAACTTTAATTTTTTGACAGATTTTTTTGCGCAAGTTCTTGGGTTTTTAAGTATGGGTTCTTCGATTGCTTTTTACACAAAGCTTTCAAAACGCCACAATGATACAAAGATGGTTATTTTTTACTTGAGTTTCATTGTGTTAGCAACAGCGTTTGTTTTGTTAGGGGTTGGGCTTGTGGGCGGTTTAGGTTGGTCTCGATACTTGTGGCCTGGGCAGCGGCTAGGGTTCGTAACTATGGCTGTTGTTTTCGCCGGGATGACTTGGCTCGTTTCCAGCATGAGTGATATGATTGATGCTTACGGACTGAGTGTTCAGGGGGAAATTGCGAAAATTATCCAGCGGATTTTAGGTTTGGGTCTGATTTTGGCTTTATTCTGGCTTGGCGCGATTTACATGCGGAATATTTTTATTTATCAATATGTTTTAATGCTGGTCATGATCTTATTTATCTTTCATGTTATACGCAAGAATGGGTTTAACATCAAGTTTTCCCGGATTAGTCAAAAAGATGTGCAGTCTTATGGACATGAATTTTATACGTATTCTCAGCCGTTATTCTTGTATTCTTTGGTGTCGTTATTGATCTGTATTTTTGACCGTTGGTTCTTGCAATGGTGCAACGGTGGTGTTGAACAGGGATTTTATAGCCTAGCTTTTAAAATAGGCGCAGTCTGCTTTATTCTGTCTTCATCTATGACCCAGTTGATTACGCGAGAGTTCTCTATAGCATATCATCAACAAGATATGCTACGGATGACTCAGATTTTCCGTAGACATATTCCATTGCTTTATGCGTTGACAGCCGTTCTTTGTTGTTTTGTGGTGGCTAATGCGGATAAAGTTACTTTAATCATGGGAGGACGGGGTTTTAAAGGTGCGATTCTCCCTGTTGCCATTATGGCTTTCTATCCGATCCATCAAACATATGGGCAATTAAGTAATGCGGTTTTTTTTGCGACTGATCAAACTAGGTTATATAGGAATGTTGGTATTGTCGCGATGCTTATTGGGATCCCGGTCACTTATTTTCTTTTGGCTTCGCAGGCACATTATGGTTTGGGAATGGGTTCGGTGGGGTTGGCGCTAAAAATGGTTGTGGCCCAGGTTCTATGGAACAATGTGTTGTTATATTTTAATTCAAAGTTCTTAAATTTTTCTTTTGGGTGGTATGTAAAGCATCAATTGGTCAGTGTGCTGGTATTTATTATAGTGGCTTTTTTTACCACTTGGGTGGTTGATCATTGTTTCTATGGTAAAGATGTGCTTTTCCGTTTCTTTTTTGCTGGTTTCGGTTATTTGTTATTGACAGTAGCGGTTGTTTATTTATTTCCGGCGCTTTTAGGTTTAGAACATGATGATGTCTCGGCTGTTTTATGTAAGCTAAAGAAAACTTTTATTATTACAAAACAGGAGACTATGTGAGGGGTAATGTGGCTAAAATTAAAGTTAACTCAAATTTTCATCATGTTATAGGTGAAAATCTTTTTGTCAAGCAAGACCATAGGTTCCAAGAATATCGCCGTCAATGGAAAGAATGGCCTGAGATGTTTTATGTCGGACCTTTTCCGCTCTTTCTAGATGTTGAAGTTACGAGCGCATGTAATCTTAAATGTGAGTTCTGCGCGACTACCCATAGAGGGGACAAAATTCGTAAAGGGTTTATTACTTTTGAAATGGTCAAAAAGATTATTGACGAGGGTGCTGATAATGGGCTTTGTGGCGTGAAATTCAATATACGCGGTGAACCGTTGATGCATCCGCAAATATGCGATTTTGTCCGTTATGCAAAGGATAAAGGATTGATAGACGTCTATTTTAATACAAATGCGGTTCTTTTGGAAGATTCCGTAGCCCGGGGATTGATTGAGGCGGGACTGGATCGTATTTCAATTTCATTTGAGGGTATAGATAAAAAAATGTATGAGCGTTATCGGAAAGGCTCGGATTATAATCTAGTTATCGAGAATATCGAGAACTTGAAGGTTCTTAGAAATAAAATGGGCGTCCGACATCCCAAGATACGTATTCAGACTGTGATGTTGCCGGAAATTGCCGAAATATTTGAGGAGTATAAATCATTTTGGATGAAAAAAGCGGATGAGGTATGTTTTTTGGATTACAAAGAGATGAAGGACCGAAAGGAAGGAATTAAATACCCTTGGGCATGCCCTCAAATATGGCAGAGAATGGCTATTTGGTGGGATGGCACTATCCTGCCGTGTAATCATGATGATGATGGTTTGCTTGCCTTGGGGAATGTGTCAGAAATAAATATAGAGAGCTGTTGGCATTCGCAAAAACTTAACGAAATAAGGAATCTTCATAAAAATAGCGAGGCACATTTGATATCCGCCTGCGATGGATGTTATTTAAGAGATAGTGAGATCAATAAATGTCTAAAAAAGGAAAAAAATGATAATAGCGATCCTGGCAGGTAGAAAAGGCAGTAAAGGCTTTCCTGGTAAGAACATGCATATGGTGTCAGGTCATCCCCTTAGTTATTATCCTTTGAAAGCAGCTACTGATTGTTCTCTTATTGATAAGGTATATTTGACTACGGATGATGATAAGTTAATTAAACTTGGCGAGGAACATGGCGCTGTAATAATTAAACGTCCGGCTTATTTGTGTTCCGACAAGGCTTCGAGCAGTGATGTGTATGTACATGCTTATGACATCGCTAACGCGCAACATAAAGATAAAAAAATAGACATTATTGTGATTCTTATGTGTAATGCTCCGTGCATATCGACGTATACATTGGAGCGCGGTATAAAGATCCTGCGAAGGAATCCAGGCTATGATTCTTGTGTTACAGTATCAAAATATAATATGTGGAGCCCCCTGAGAGCAAGATGTATAGGTCGGGATGGACTTTTACATCCTTTTGCTCCGTTCAAGGCGTTTGGGGATGTAAAAAAACTTACTAGCGATCGGGATTCGCAAGGCGATGTGTGGTTTGCCGATATGGGTGCTTCGATCATACGCCCAAAATGCTTGAAAAATATTGATCGTGGGTTATTGCCTCAGAAATGGATGGGACAAAAGATCTATCCTTTACGCCAATTGGGTGGTCTTGATGTTGATTTTGCCTGGCAAATGCCACAGGTTGAATATTTATTGAGAAAGCGCAATCAGAGGGATTAATAGGAATATAATGAAACTCGCGGTGTCAAACATAGCATGGGAGAATGACAAGCTCGAAGAGCATTTGTCCCTTTTGAAAGATCTGGGTTGCGATGGGGTCGAAATAGCCCCGAGTTGTATCTGGAATGAACCTGTTACTGTGTCTTTGGAAGATGTCGAGGGCTTGAGAATGAGGATTATAAAATACGGTTTGGCTATACCCGCGTTGCACGCGATCTTGTTTACAAGGCCGGATTTGGTTCTTTTTGGAGAAGTTAGCGTTCGAAAACAGCTTATACTTTATCTAAAAGAATATATTAGGATTGCTGAAAAACTTGACGCGTCCGTACTTGTATACGGTGCTCCCCGGAGTAGAATGGTCGGGAATAAAAAATATGCGGATTGTTATGCCATAGCTGTTGAAATTTTTCGCGAGGTGGGTCGCGAAGCGGAAAGATTCGGCAGATATTTTTGCATAGAACCTCTGGGAGCGAGGGAATGTGATTTTATACAAAACGCGGATGAAGGGTTTCAACTCGTAGAGGATGTTGGTAGTCCTAATTTTGGTCTTCATCTGGACGCGAAAGCGATGATAGATGCCCAAGAAGATATTAATTCTGTTGTTAAAAAGTACGGAAAGGTGATAAAACATTTTCACGTGGGGGATCCTGATATATCTCCTCCAGGATATACGGGGTTTGATCATTCTAAGATAGGAAGGCCTTTATTCGAGAGCGGTTATGATGGTTTCGTATCTATTGAGATGAGGCGAGGGTTTGGGGAAAGCAAAGAAACGATTAAAAAAGCGGTTAGGTATGTAAGAGATAATTATTTTATAAATGTTTGATACGATATGAAAAAGAATAAAGTTTTACTAATATATCCTAATTTCCACGGTATGAATATGCTACCGCCTGCGATAGCTCTTTTTACCAGGATGTTACGTAATAACGGTTTTGAAGTTGCGTTATTTGACAGCACACAATATAAAATGAAAACAGATTTTGACTCTGATAAAGAGAAGGAGAAAAACCTTGCGGTACGGCCTTTCGATTTGTCAAAGCAAGTTTCATTCAAAACAACTGATCCGTTTAAAGACCTGGATGCTATGATAAATATTTTTCAGCCGGATATTGTGGGTATGTCGGCTACGGAAGATACTTTTAATCTTGGTCTAACATTTCTCAAACACATAGATAAATATGATATTCTTACGGTGGTCGGCGGTGTTTTTGCCACATTTGCTCCAGAAAAGGTTATAAGAAACAAAGAGATAGATATCGTATGTGTTGGGGAAGGTGAAGATGCGCTCCTTTGTTTATGCGAAAGAGTAAGAGACGGGATTGATTATTCCGACATTTCTAATTTATGGATAAAAGGCCTGAACGGGAAACTTACGAAGAATAATGTTAAATTGGTGGGTAATCTTGATAATAATCCGTTGGTTGATTTTTCTCTATTTGAAGATGCCAGATTCTATCGGCCTATGGCCGGAAAAGTTTATCGTATGCTTCCGGTGGAGACACACAGGGGCTGTCCTTATCAATGCACATATTGCAATTCGCCTGCTCAGATACGGTTGTATCGGGAGGCCGGGGCAGGTAATTTTTTCAGAAAAAAATCACTAAAATCGGTAAAACGCGAACTTGAGTTTTATAAAAATATATGTAAAGCCGAGTATTTTTATTTTTGGGCAGATACTTTTTTTGCTTATACTGATCAAGAAATGGATGATTTTGTTGAAATGTATAAAGATATCGGCTTACCATTTTGGTGCCAGACCAGACCGGAAACAATTACTGAGGAGAGAGTATCTAAACTTAGGGCTGTAGGATTGCATAGGATATCATTAGGCATCGAACATGGAAATGAGAAATTTAGAGAAAAAATCATTAACAGGAGATTAAAGAACGAAACGATTATTAAGGCGATCAATATAGTTGCCGATTGCGCCTTGCCCGCAGGGATAAGCGTCAATAATATTGTGGGATTTCCTACTGAAACACCTGAGCTTGCGATGGATACTATAGCGTTAAATAGAAAAATCGCTGATAAAGTTGATACGATGAATTGTTATGCTTTTGTACCATATCATGGGGCTCCGCTGCGTGAATTATCGATAAAATTGGGATATATAGATGAAGATACCTCGACCTCTTGTCTTACTGGTGAACCAGTATTAAATATGCCGCAATTCCCCAAAGAAAAGATAAAGGGCTTTATGAGGACATTTTCATTATATGTGCGTTTTGGTGAGGATAGATGGAAGGATATTGCTGTTGCCGAACAGTTTACTCCAGAAGGCAACCAGACGTTTGAGCGATTAAGGCAGGAGTACATAGAAAAGTATTTTTCCGAGGATATGAGGTGACCCATATGTGTTTAAAAGGTAAAAGAATTTTAGTTGTCGGAGCGAGTAGTGACCTGGCTGTTGATTTGAACAGAATGTTAATTGAATCAGGTGCGATAGTGGGACTTCATTATAACAAAAACCGTACGGCACTTTATTCATATAAGAATAGTAGTGTTATTAAGAAGTTTAAAAAGAATCTGAATAATAGCAAGGCTTGTTACAATATTATAGATGAATTTGTAAAATGGGCGCGGGGCATAGATTGTTTGGTGCAATTATCTGGTGATATAAAAAAAACTGTCCACTGGTCAGATCTTAAGAAAAAAGACTGGGATTGTGATATGGATAATAATCTCGCAATGCCTTTCTTTTTAACTCAAAGAGTTGTCTATCATATGAAAATGCACGGAGGAAAGATTGTTTTAATGAGTACAGCTTCCGCTTCACATGGTGGCGGAGTTACATCTCTTGCTTATGGTATTGCAAAGGCCGGAATTGAATGCATGGTTAAAGGGCTGACACGCGATTGCGCTAAATATAAAATATTGATCAATGCTATTGCTCCGGGGTTCATTAACACAAAGTTTCATGCTCAAAAGATGCATAAAACAAAAGAACAACTTAAAGAAAGAGTGGAACTTATACCTCTAAAACGAGCCGGAACTACAAAAGAATTTGCCGAGACAGTAATGTTTTTATTGTCTGATGGGGCTTCTTATATAACCGGCCAGACCATGACTATGAGCGGTGGTGACTGGCTGTAAGTACAAGGAACATTAAAAAAGAGGAGTATTGATATGTATGATTTTTATTTTGGCACCGAGCATGAAATTAATAAAGATCCAAAGAAATATTTGCTTACGATAAAAAGAATGATACCTAGGTGGTGTAATTCTATACCTGATTCCGAGTTTTTGGCGCTATACGATGCGATGGATGCGTTTGATTTTCCCGCGAAGCCTGTATTCATAGAGACTGGGAGCGGCGCGAGCACTATTGTCTTGGCATATTTTGCGATTAAAACTGGCGGCGAGCTTTTTACCTGGGATATAAATGGGAGCAAATTGTTTTATCTGAGATCTATTCTGAATGATACTGTTATGAGACACTTCACGACTAAAAATCTTGCTAACCATTGGAAATATATTGCATATAGCAGTACTGCCGATTTTGGTGGAATATCAATGCTTGAGGAACTGTTAAAAGAAGTCAGCGTCTGTTTTTTTGACAGTGAGCATGCATCGCAGGTGTTAATGCGTGAATTAGAACTGGCCGTCAAGGTACTCGCGGATATTGCGGTTGTGATGATAGACGATGCGAATTATAAGTATACCTATCAGAATACAGCATATGTTAATATGATAAGAATGAAGATTGGACTGCCGGCTGTATCTGATAAACTGGACAATATCGGCCAGCCTTTTTGGAAGTTGGTTGGTAAATATCTTGAAGGGAAATTTAAAAAGGTTGAATATCTAAAAGATACGTACAAGAAAAACTATCAAAACGATCTCTTTTGGTCTTATTTTAGAAATGACAGGGATACTATGTCGAAATTGAATATGGAGAAGACCGAGGATTTGGAGCACAGGTTTGATTCTTGGAAAGTGCAGAGGTGAGTTATGAGTAGAAAAATATGTATATCGACGACATCTTTTGGCGAACACGACTGTTTGTATTTGGAACGATGTAGGTCAAAAGGTTTTAAAATTGTGTTAAATCCTTATGGCCGTAAGGTGAGTGTTGATGAGCTTATTGCGTTGGCTCAAGATGCCGAAGGTCTGATAGCTGGTACTGAACCTATTACGGAAAAAGTGCTTTTGAAGTTGCCTAAATTGAAAGTCATATCACGCTGCGGAGCGGGTATAGAGAATATCAATTTGGAAGTAGCAAATAGATTGGGCGTGAAATTATTTAATACTCCTAATGCTCCGACGGTTTCAGTAGCTGAACTGACCATAGGATTAATGCTGAATTTGTTGCGAAAGATAAATGTAATGGATGCGGATGTCAAGTGTGGAGGGTGGAATAAACTTATGGGTAATCTTCTTGCAAAGAAGAATATAGGAATAATTGGGTTTGGGAGAATAGGTAAGAAGGTGGCTGATCTGTTGAGTGCATTTGAATGCAGGATGGTCTACTATGATCCGTATATAAAAGATAGGGTGACAAACTATAAAAGCGTGGGCTTAAGTGAGCTTCTTAAATGTTCGGATATTGTTTGTATTCACGCCGCTACCCAAGAAAGGTTGTTAGGTAAAAAAGAATTAAGTTTAATGAAGCAGGGTAGTTTTCTTGTAAACGTTTCGCGCGGGGAGGTAATAGACGAAAAAGCTCTTTACGTTAGTCTTAAAAACGGCCATTTGTCGGGTGCGGCTTTGGATGTATTTGAAAAAGAACCCTACAATGGTCCGTTAAAAAAAATGAATAATGTTATTCTGACTCCTCATATAGGGTCATACTCAAAAGAAGCCCGTATCACTATGGAACGGGAGGCTGTTGATAATTTACTAAAAGGTCTAGGCGAAGGGCGGTGAAATAAGATGAAAGTCATAATATTTGGCGGATCTGGATTTTTGGGTAGTCATGTGGCGGATATATTGGACAATCTCGGAAACGATGTTTTGATCTATGATATAAAAGTGTCACCTTATCTACGGTCGTCTCAAAAAATGATAATGGGGGATATTCTTGATCAAAAGAAGGTGGAGGCTGCCGTAAAAGGGTGTAAGGTTGTGTATAATTTTGCAGGGATTGCGGATATAGACGAAACGTGCAAGAAGCCTTTGGACAGCATAAAGTATAACATACTCGGCAATTCTATCGTATTGGAAGCTGCTAGGAAAGCCCATATCAAAAGATTTGTTTTTGCTAGCTCACTCTATGTATATAGCAAAGCCGGAGGATTCTACAGGAGTACGAAGCAATCTTGCGAACTTTTGATCGAAAACTATCAAGAAATATACGGGTTACCTTATACGATCTTGCGTTATGGTTCTCTTTATGGTCCTCGTTCTGATGAGAAAAACTTTATTTATCGCATAATACACCAGGCTCTGACTGATAAAAAGATCACTAGACATGGGGATGGCGAAGAGTTACGGGAGTATATCCATGTGCGTGATGCCGCCCAAGGGAGCGTTGAAATACTTTCAGATGAATTCACGAATCAGCATGTTATATTAACAGGTAATCAGCAGATGCGGGTTAAAGACCTCCTTTTTATGATAAGAGAGATGATGGGAAATAAAATAAAGTTGGAATTCTTATCTCCGGAAAAGAATAGCCATTATGAAATAACACCATACTCATTCGCTCCTAAGATCGGTAAACGGCTTATAAGTAAAACATCTCACGATCTAAGCCAGGGCATGCTTGAAACTATGTACGACCTTTATAAGAATATTAATCCCTTGATGCATTATGGTGAGATACTAGCAAAGACTAAAACAAAAAAGAAAAAAGATGAAATATAGATATTTATCACACCCCATTGAAGGATCTATGCCGATATATGGTGGCATGGCCGAGATAGGATTGACGTTGGTTCGTTCTATCGCTAAAGGGGATACTTCAAATGTCTATAAGTTTTCGATGGAAAGTCACTGGGGGACACATGTTGATGCCCCGCGCCATTTTTTTATTAATGGTCGGAGTGTTGCGGATTATCCAGCTGGGAATTGGGTATTTACCTCCCCGAAAATTATAGATATCGATCTTGAGGCTTCTGGCATATTGCGGGAAGGTAAATGGATAGATAAGATAAAAGAATCAACCGATATCATTCTTTTTCGGGCTGGCTGGTCACGATTTAGGAAAACAGATAAATATATGTATGATAACCCCGGGATAGGGCCTGAAGTTGGATTAAAACTACGGAGACGATTTTTTAACTTAAGAGCGGTAGGTATCGATTGGATATCTATATCGCCTTATAGGAATAGGGAATTAGGCAGGCAAACACACAAAGCATTTTTAGATCCAGGAGGGGAGAATGGTCCTCTGCTTCTGGTGGAAGATATGGATTTGTCCGGGGAGATGACAGGGTTGCAGAGCTTGATAATTTTGCCTTTAATAATCTCAGGTATTGACAGCGCGCCGTCGACCGTACTAGGAGTTTTTAATGATTAACGCGGTTATTTTTGATTTTGATGGCGTTTTGGTAGAATCGGTAGACATAAAGACTAAGGCGTTCGCGAAATTGTTTGAGAGTGAAGGTGACTCTATTGTACAACAGGTGGTTGAGTATCATTTAAATAATACAGGAGTGTCGCGTTTTGTTAAATTTGAATATATATATAAACAGCTATTAAAACGCGAATTAACGGATGAGGTGCTTAATCGTCTATGCGCTAGATTTTCTCAGATAGTGATTGACGACGTCGTAAATGCGCCATATGTAAGTGGCGCTCTGGAATTTCTAAAGGGTCATCTTTCTGAATATGTTTACTTTGTTGTTTCTGCTACTCCTCAAAAAGAAATGGAGAATATAGCGACCAGAAGGAACATACGTAATTTTTTCAAAAGAATTTACGGTTCGCCCACTAGTAAGAATGACGCTGTTCGAATGTTGCTGTCGGAAGAAAATTTAATCTCTTCAAATGTTTTGTATGTCGGTGACGCGCTTAGTGATTATGAGGCTGCGAGTGCTAATGGGGTAAAATTTGTAGCCAGGATAAATAACAACGAATCTTTGTTTTTGGGAAATAATTGCCTAAAAGTCAAAGACTTCACGGATATTGATAAATTGATAAAAGGATTATAATTCTGCAAAAATGTACAATATAACGATTGTTTTGTCAAATATAAAAGGATCAACGTTAAGGAAAAATTTTACCGGGAGAGATAGAATTCCATGGGTATACTTGGGTAAAGATTTCTTATGTATGAAAGATATTGAACGTCGATTGGACAATAGATTTGAAAGGATCAATATAGCTCGATTACAGGATAATGTGGCTTGTGATATCCGGAGAACACATGTTGAATGGATAGATAAACTTAATCGGATTAATGTGGATGGTGCAAATTGGTGGTTCGACGCTATCTCTTCAAGGAATGTTTATAGCAGCAACCTGTTCCAATACTGTTGTTACTTGAATGTTGTTGGCAAGCTGTTGGAGAACAATTCTGTTTATCCGCAATTAATAGTGGTTGAATCCCGCGCGTTTGCAAAAACTATAATAAAATCAATTAAAAAGGATGGCATTAATATTGTATTTGTGGATTCGTATTTGACGAGATTAAAGGATATCCTGTTTGTGCCCAGATGTCTTTTGTTGTCTTTGGATTTTATGGCGCAGCTTATGTGTCGAAAAGCGGCGGCTTATATTTCACGTATAAGATATGGCGAGAAAGATTTGAGGGTCAATCCTTCGCTTATTGTCGGTACATTTATGCATGATGAATGCATTACCAACGAAGGAGTATTCCATGATAGATATTATCCTGGGCTACATGAATACTATCAAAAAAAGGGAATTCACAGTATAGTTAACCCGATTTTTGCTGGATTTCGCTATAATTATTTAACTATTTATAAAAATATGCGAAAGAGCAAGACATTATTTATTATTGCCGAAGATTTCTTGAGATCCATTGATTACTTTTTAACTTTGATTCATCCTTTTCGCGCAATGTTCAGAAAAATACGATCTACGCCATTCATGGGGGTTGATTTTTCGGGGCTTATTAAAGAAGAGCAAAGGCATCAGTATCCAGTAACTAGTATGCAGGCAGTTTTGTTGTATAGATTATTCGGCCGTCTCGCTAAAATAACATTAAAACCAGTTGCAGTGGTTAATTGGCATGAAAATCATGTTATAGATAAAGCGGTTGTAATGGGTTGCCGAAAATCCTTCCCGGGTACAATATTAATTGGTGCTCAGATTTTCTTACGTCCTGCAAATCAACTTAGCTTATTTATTTGTCAGTCCGAAATTGATGCTGGGGTAACTCCGGATAGATTACTTTTAACAAGTAAATATCAATGCCAGCTTGCGCATGTTTTTACGGACAAAATTCCCTGTTTTCCGGCGGCGGCATTACGCTATAACAATGTTTTTAACGAAAACTCGAAAGAAATGCGCTTGAATACTATTGAAAATAAGGTAATTTTGCTTCTACCTTCTTTTGATCTGTCAGAAGCAGTGGAATTGTTAACGACTTTTAGTGAGACAATCGAAGAAATTCCTGCTGAAGTTAAAATTTTAGTTAAGTGTCATCCTGATTGTAATAGTAAGCTTCTTATAAATAATTTTAAGAATCAAAAGTTGCCAGAGCGGTTTGAGATTTTCTCAGGCAGTTTATGCGAGGCATTGAAATTATCATCTGTTGTTATTTCTTCGAATTCCAGTTCTCTGGTAGAAGCAGCGGTGCGAGGAATACCAACTATTTTTATGTGCAGCCAACTAACTTTTAGTCAGAATCCTATAGAAGGGATACAAATGGAAAATGTAACGCAATGTTTTTCTGTGTCTGAATTAAAAGGCGCACTGCAAAAATATCTCTATTCATCTGATAGCATGTTAAGTCAGTATCGCATGGAAGGGAAAAGAATGACTGAACTCTTCTTTACACCAGTTAATGAAACGACTTTGGAGCCTTTTCTTGGTGTTAATTAATGAGAATTAATAAAATATTATTGATTGCTCCGCCGGCGGATACTTTTAAATCAGGTAGAGATATAACTCCTTTACCACCGATGGGTTTAGGATATCTTGCTTCGATAGGAAGGGATATTGGAGTTGAGGTTAATATTTTAGATTGTCTTCTTCGTGGTTGGAATCGCGAACAAGAGATAGATGATCAAATTGTTCGAGTAGGACTTTCTGATATTGATATTGAGCATTATATTGAAGAATTTAATCCTGATTTAGTTGGAATTAACTGCCAGTTTAGTCGACAATATAAAATTCATCATAATATTTTTTCTTTGGTTAAGAGAGTTAAGCCAGAGTGTATTATTCTAGCAGGTGGTGCACATGTGACTATTTGCCCGGATGAAGTTCTTGGTGATAATTCTTGTGATTTCGTTTTGCTTGGTGAAGCAGAAGAGTCTTTTAAAGATTTAATATTAAAATTAAACCAGAATGTTGATATAACGTCAGTTGATGGATTAGGATGGAAAGAAAACGGTAAAATTTATATAAATGAGAAGAAGAAATGGATAACAGACTTAGATTCAATACCGTTTCCAGCGTATGATATTATGGATCTGGAAAAATATTTTGGGCTGACTCCTTCGCATGGTTTTCGTCATAAAGATAGGTTTTGTCCAATAATAACTTCCCGGGGGTGTCCTGCTAAATGTACTTTTTGTAGTGCATCAAGGGTCTGGGGTAATAAATTTCGAGTAAGATCAGTTGACAATGTAATAAATGAGATGCGACTCTTAAAAAATAAATATAACATTGAAGAACTTATGTTTGAAGATGATAATGTTACTGCAAATCCTAAACGCGCAAAAGAGTTATTTTTAAGAATGGATAAAGAAAACTTTAATTTTGTTTGGGACACACCGAATGGAGTCGGTGCATGGTCTATGGATGAAGAAATGATAGACTTAATGAAGCAATCCGGGTGCATAAAACTGAATTTCCCCGTAGAAAGTGGTTCACAGAATGTTTTAAATAATGTAATAAAGAAACCTTTAAATTTGGATAAAGTTAAAAAATTAATTAGACATTGTCAAAAGATAAGCCTTGATTATGGGATGTTTATCGTTATTGGTTTACCTGGTGAAAAGTTAAGTGATATGTGGCAGTCTTTTCGCTTTGCGGCTAATTGCGGCGTTTATGTTCCTCATATTTCAGTGGCAACGCCATATCCTGGTACTGAATTATTTTCGATATGTAAAGAAAAGAGTTATTTTGCGAGAGAATTTACGCTGGATGATCTTTTTATTAAAAGTTTTTCGATTAGGACGCTGGATTGGAATGAATATGCGCTGAAAAGAATGCTTTTTAAAGGAAATCTATATCTTAGGTGGAAGAGTTTCTTAGCGCACCCGTTTTATAAAATAAAAAAATTAATAAAGCACCCAATTGTTTCGATAAGAAACATTTTTAAAGTTTAACGGAAGGATCATATTATATGATACCAGTATCTAGGCCTTCGATTGGCACAGAGGAGCTTGAAGAAGTTAAGAAAGTTTTTGATACCGGGTGGTTGGGTTTGGGCTCCACTGTTTTTGAATTTGAAAATGCGATTAAAGAATATCTAGGTGCAAAGAATGTTGTTGCAGTCAATACCGGTACAACAGCATTACATATAGCCTTGGATGCATATGGTATAGGTGAAGGTGATGAGGTTATTGTGCCGTCGCTTACTTTTTGCGCAAGTATTCAGGTGATTACGGCTCTCAAGGCAATTCCTATATTCTGTGAGATCGAATCCGACACCTTGAATATGGATATTGAAGATGTGAAAAAAAGAATTACCCATAAGACAAAAGCAATTATGCCTGTTCATTATTGTGGTCATGCTTGCGATATGGAGGAGCTTTTAAAGATCGGTAGGAGGGATAATATACTTATTATTGAAGATGCAGCCCATGCTTTTGGTTCCTCTTGTAAAGGTAAAAAAATAGGAAGTTTTGGGGATGCGACATGTTTTAGTTTTGACCCCATCAAAAATTTGACTTGCGGAGAAGGTGGAGCGGTTGTTTTAGCTGATGATACAATCGCAGAAATAATACGTACAAAAAGAATATTGGGCATCGATAAAGATACATGGCATCGTTACCGAAATGAACGAGCTTGGTTTTATGAGGTGACGACGCAAGGTTATCGTTACCACATGAGCAACATTAATGCAGCTATCGGTCTTGCGCAATTAAGAAAAGTCAAAGGATTTATTCAAAAAAAGAAAGATATTGTGAAAAAATATAACGACGCCTTCATGAATATTAATGGTTTAAAGATCCTTTCGTGGAATTTAAAAGAAACGGCGCCGTTCACTTATATTGTCAGGGTTTTAAATGGCGCAAGAGAAGACTTGATAGAATTCCTGAAAAAAAGAGGTGTTGGGTCCGGTATCCACTATATTCCTAATCATCTGCAGCCGTTCTTTAAGCTTTTCGCGACATCATTGCCGGTTACAGAGCAGATCGGCGAAGAAATTATTACATTTCCTCTATACAATGATATGACAGACGAACAGGTGTCTACTGTAATTGAAGCCGTGAGTAATTTTTTTAATCATAAGTAAACAGGAGGTCGCTTGATGCCGAATTTTATTCAACAACATCCTAAAATTATTACAAAGAACAAGGATGGACGATCAACTGGATGGCTCGTGCCAATTTTCAATATCAACGATGGTTTGATCGCTCCGGCACAACACCCTCGTCAAGTATACCTTACGGTTATAGCTCCTGGGGAGGTCAAGGGGCCGCACCTGCATTTGAAGCGATGGGGATTGTTTACTTGTATTCGAGGAAATGCCAAAATCGTAGTCCGTACTGAAAAGGGGTATGTAGAATATCTGACCGGTGAAGATCACGGGTTTGCTACTATTCAAGTGCCCGCAGGTGTGCCGGCGGCTTTGCAAAATATCGGAGATAAAGAAGCCTACATGCTGAATATGCCGTCGCCAGCATGGCAAGTTGATGATCAGGATGAACATGCTGTATCTTTCAGCGACTATGATTTTAAGCGGCCTGAGGTGAAATAAGCTATGCTGCCAGTTGTCAGTGTCAATCTGTGTTGTTATAATTCCGAGAGATATCTTAGGGAAACCTTAGAAAGTATAGTTAATCAAACGTATCGAAATTGGGAACTTGTAATAATCAATGATGGTTCCACAGACTCCACCGAAACCGTTGTTAAAGAATATGCCGATCGGGGGTTCCCAATCGTTTATTACTATCAGCAAAACCAAGGCCTTGGCTATTCCCGGAATGAAGCCCTTAAACGTTCCCGCGGTAAATATATAGCGTTCATAGATCATGATGATATCTGGCTACCGGAAAAATTAGAACGGCAAGTAGCCGTTTTTGAGAATAATATAAACGTGGATTTTGTATATACTGATTATTATGTAATAAGAAACAACAAGAGGATAATAAAATTCGGAAACAAGCAGCCTGAAGGCGATGTTTTTAAAAGTTTTCTATGCAGCTACCCAGTCCATGTCTCGACTGCAATGGCACGGAGAAAGGCCGTAGATAAATTAAGCTCCTTCTTTAATCCGGATCTGCATTTAACTGAGGAGTATGATTTGTTTATGCGACTTCTCTATATTAGTAAAGCCGCGTATATAAACAAACCTTTAGCGACATATCGCTATCATCCTGATATGACCAGCATTACAAAAGAGATCCGGCTTATCCGAGAAACTATCTCTGTTATTGAAACATTTAAACTTTTGGATCGTGATTTTGAGAAGGAATATGCTGAGACCCTTAGATATGTTGCGTATAAGAATAGTTTTGCGCTCTCATTTAAATTAGCGAAAGATGAATTAATCCAGGGAAATATCCTTGCGGCGCGTGACTTAATCAGGCTGTACAGGTTTCTTAATATAAAAGTATTCGTGTTCTTTATTTTTACTTGCTTACCTTGTAATATTGCAAACTGGTTATGGCGCGTTTCTCTTAAAATAAAGAATATTCTTAACTTCTAATATGAAAGTTTTACTTATTGCCCGTACTTATATTGTTAAGATCAATCAAAAGAAGATCCAAGAACTAGCTTTATATCCGGATATTGAAATTAAAGTGATTGTTCCGCAAATATGGCAGGAAGCGGTTCATCCGCGTCTAGTAGCTGAAAATCCTTCCACCCGGGATTTTATATTTTGTCCAATGCCAACTTTGTTTACGGGTGAAGGTGGTAGATATTTGTATCGAACGTTGGACTTGTCTATAAGAAAATTTAAACCTGATATTATTCAGGTTGAAGAAGATACAAGAGGTTTAACTGTATTTCAGGCGGCATTTTACAAAAAGATCTGGGCTCCTAAAGCGAAATTTATTCCTTTTACGTGGGCCAATATCGAAACCCCGCTTTTTAAGCCATTATATTGTTTTGAGAAATTTACGCTTTCGCAAGCCGACTCTATTATATGCGGGAATACTGATGCCGCCAGGAATATAAGGCGAAAAGGTTTTGCTCGACCAGTTCATATTATCCCTCAATTGGGCATCGATATGGATTTTTTCAAATTCCGGGATGCCAGTCAACTTCGCAATAACCTTCATTTGAGTCCTCAGTGCTTCGTAATTGGTTTCGCCGGGCGAATGGTAAAGGAAAAGGGACCATTGTTATTGATTGACTCGGTAGCGCAACTTAAAGGGGATTGGGTGCTTTTAATGATCGGTAACGGGCCGGAGCGGGAAGAAATCAGCAGGCGGGCTTTAATACTGGGTATTGCCGATCACATTAGAATGATTGCTCCGGTACCGCATTATGAGCTTGCAAAATATTTTAATGTTATGGATGTATTGGTTTCTCCTTCAATATCCACACCTGTATGGAAGGAACAATTTGGTTTGGTGGTTGCTCAGGCAATGAGTTCCCAGGTTCCTGTAGTTGGTTCAACGTGCGGAGAAACCCCGAATCTTATAGGTGAAGCAGGCTTGATATTTCCCGAGGGGGATACTGTAACCTTAACAAATCATTTAAGCAGGTTGCAGGATGACAAAACATTACGAATTAATCTTGGTAAGCTTGGCGTTGAGCGTATAAAAAATTATTATAGCTTTAACAAAATTGCAGCGCAAACCTATCAAGTATGGAGAGATTTGTATTATGGCAATTAAACGTGTTCTTATAACTGGTGGAACAGGAATATTGGGTAAAGCTTTGATAGACAACTGTCCCGTTGATATTCAAATATTTGTTACATATTTAAGGGATTGCTGGGACAGCAAATTAACATGTCCTGCTATGCAACTTGATGTTACTAACAAAGAGAAGACATTACGAGTAGTAACAGAATGGGCATGTCCGGATGTGGTAATTCATGCGGCGGGAATAGGAAATGTGGATTTTGTGGAAAATAATCGTTTAATAGCCAGGAGTATTAACGTCGACGGAACAAGCAATATTATCGATGCCTGCCGGCATAATAATATCAAGTTAATTTATATTTCTACAAATGCAGTTTTTGATGGTGAAAAGTCGCCTTATGCAGAAGACTCAGAACGCTTGCCACTTAATTACTATGGTCGCTTGAAGGTTGAAGCTGAAAATTTGGTTTTAAATAGTGGTTTAGAATATTCTATTGTTCGCGCTATTTTGATGTATGGCTGGCATTTTCACCAAAGCAGGGTAAATCCGGTAACTAATTGGATACGTTTGCTCAGCGAAGGCAAGACAATTAATGTTGTTAATGACCGTTATTCCCAACCTCTTTTGGCTGAAGATTGCGCTAATATAATATGGGAAATTGTGAATAGAGATAAAATTGGAGTTTATCACGTATCAGGGGCTGATCGCGTGAGCCTTTTCGAATTTGCCATAAAAACAGCAGAGATATTCGGGTTCAATAAGCAACTTATTCAATCTGTTCTAAGTAGTTATTTCCCGGAAATAGCACCTCGTCCCGTTGATACTTCATTCTCAACTATTAAAATTAAAAAAGAGATAAGCGTGCGGCCTAAGGGGATTATGGAAGGCCTGGAACGCATGAAAGAAACTAATTCAATTTGGCGTTTAAAATAATATATGAATTTTCGTGACCCCATAATTAATTTTTTTGAAAGAGCTATTAATCTTACTTTTCGCAAGTTAGGCATAAAATTAAAGTTATCAGATTTACTCCGAATTGCTACTGTAAAAGTTACGCAATTTGAAAAGCTCGCCGAGAAAATAACGATAATCGAAGTTAATGAGGTACAAGATATAAGTCCGCAAGACAAGGGTTTGCCCTGTGTCTTTGATCTTTCTGTTTATAGAGAGCTCAATAGTGATTTGGAGCATGTGAGTGATGATGAACTTAAAGCACATTATGATCGGATAGGAATTCAAGAGGGCAGGGCCTGTTCAAGGATTAGATGTAGAAATGATTTTATAGGCGTAATTTCTAATTTTAAAGGAGAACGGTTAGAGATTGGTCCTTTTTGTTCCCCTATTCTAATAAAGGACTCAAGGACTTATTTTAGTGATTATTTGGATACCGCAGAGTTGCAGATAGAAGCTATCAAGCAGAAACATAACCCCGACGATGTTCCTGTTATTGATTTTCCGACTAAAGAAGTTACTTTGGATGTAGTGGTTGGTACTAAACGATTTTTTGTTGTTGTATCATGTCATAATATTGAGCATTATCCAGATCTCGTGACACATCTTCAAGAGGTAAATGCAGTCTTGATGAAGGGGGGCTACTATTTTTTAGTTATTCCTGATAAAAGATTTTCTGCTCATTATTATCAAGAAAATAGTATGCTCCCTGAGGTTTTGGCCGCATATGCAGAAAAAAGAAAATTACCTAATATTGAAAATGTATTAAAAAGTTTCGAATTTATAACACATTCCTATCCTCAAAGACATTGGATGAATGATCATGGGGCCAATACTTATTATGTTCCTAAAAAAGCAAGTTTATTAATTTCACTGGAACAAATTACACAAAGTGTCCAGCGTAAGGAATATAATGATATTCATTGCTGGCGGTTTACTCCTCAATCATTTATAGAAATTATAGATAGTCTTAAAGATTTAAAACTTATAAATTTTCAGCCAGTGCGTGTTTTTCCAACACTTTTTGGGTCAAATGAATTCTTTGTTGTGTTGAGGAACATTGGCTAGTATGCTCATTGAGCGGAATAATTAATGGCAACGTATGTAAAAAGTGTTTGCTGTAACAAAAGGAGTTGATGGTGATTAATTTTTCAAACATTCCACGTTTTTCTTTTATTGGTTCTTTTTTGCGAAATTGTCTCTCTTTTATTCCTAAGGAATTTATAATACCTATTATGCAAGGTCCTTTAAAAGGAATGCGTTGGATTGTAGGTTCCCAGACTCATGGTATGTGGTTGGGCTCGTATGAAATTGATAAACAATTGGCAATTAAGTTTTGTTTAAAACCAGGACAGGTATTTTATGATATTGGTGCAAATGTTGGTTATTATTCATTGCTAGCATCGAGATATGTTGATAAAACAGGTTTTGTGGTTGCATTTGAGCCATTACCTCGTAATATTGAATATTTGTCTCGTCATGTACGTATAAATAAGTTAACTAATATTTTAATAATTCCAGAAGCATTATCCGATCATTCAGGTAAAGATAGATTTTCATATAATAATGATACTTCTTCTTGCCATATTACGCCTGGAGGTAATCTGGAGGTAACGGTAACAACACTTGACAAATTACTTAAGGAGAAATCAATATCTCCACCAAATATTATAAAGGTTGATATTGAAGGAGATGAGATTAATTTTTTGAAAGGAGCAGTCGATACCTTGATTGTGTATCGTCCCCTGATATTTATGGCGATACATTCTTTGCAACTTTTCGAATTACTATTTAAAACTATAACTGAATATAAATTGCCCTATACGGTTAGGAATTTTAATGGCAATGAAGTGAGTAATTGTGAATATTTGGATGAAGTGATCCTTGAATCTTTATAATTATTAAGTACTAGGAAATAGATAAATATTAGGAAGGTTAAAAGCAATGGAAGTTTATTTACCCATAATATTTTTATTAATATTTTTTAGTTATTTTGATTTAGTAAATCTTAAACAGAATCAGAAATGGGCTTTTTTAGGTATAATCTTTATTTTGTTGGTTTTCCAAGATGGTTTTAGGTGGGAAACCGGAACAGATTGGGTTCCTTATAAGAATTATTTTGTTCAAGGCGCAGGATATGTTCGTCAACGATTCGAATGTGGTTATGAGTTCTTAAACAATATTGTTTATTCAGTATCTCAGAATTATTCAGTATTTTTAATCTTTCATGCAGTTATAATTTATTCATTATTTTTGAAATCTATCAATGATTATACGAAATATCCATTAATTACAGCGTTATGCTTTTACTGTACTTTTATTGGTTACATGGGTTCGAATCGGCAGCTCATTGCACTTGCGTTATGTATTTTTGCTTTTCGTTATATTGTTTCTCGAGAAATCTGGAAATTTTTGTTTTTTGTAATAGTTGCTTCACTATTTCACCTCTCAGCGGTTCCATTTTTTATAGCATACTTCTTGAATAGACGAATACCAAGATATGTCTATGTAATTGCTTTTATAGCTGCTTTTATGTTTATTCCTATTATTGTCGATTTAAGCAATCGTATTCTATCAGCATTACCTGGTCACTCCTTGATTTTAGAGAGATTGAGAATAAGAACAATAGCTGCTGCTAATGAGAAAGAAATTATTAATCCCATCTTAAACGTTATTTTCGGATTAATAAAGCGAATAATTATATTTTTAGCGGTCTATTTTAATCTTACTAAACTAAAAGAAAAGGTTCCTAGCGTAAAGTTAATGTTAAATATTTATTTTATATCCATTTTAATTTACATTATGTTTAACAATAACGTTCAAACATTCGTCGGAAGGGGGGGGTTGTATTTTGGGAGTTTGTTTGAAATATTTCTATTGCCAAGTTTAATCTATATATTTAGAAAAAAGAGTATGGGCCGATTGACGATTTTTACTGTTATTGTTATTCTTATGGTTATGAATGCCTTCAGATCTATTACTGTTGATTTGTTTACGCCATATAAAGGACTTTATATTAATACCGGATATTCCAGGAAGATGTGGTAACTGATATGTTAATAGGGAACAGTTTAATGCTTCATAAAGGGATAGGTTTTTGAAATGGCTCGCATACTCATTTCATCAATGTCATTCGATGCCAATCAGGGTGGTGGTAGCTGTCGTATTGCATACGATTTAGCAATCGGCTTGGCGCATCGTGGACACAAGATAACTGTTGTTTGTGAAGATTTATTTGATCGTGGAGTCGAGAATGAGATAGTAAATGGAATAACTGTTTTGCGTTATCGTTTAGCTTGTTCGTTCGGCACGGTTTTTCTGCGTCATTATGCTCATATAACTGCTGTAAAGCGGTTGCTGAATAAATATTTGCTGGAGCCTCCAGACGTAGTACATGGTCATCATCTTCTTCAATATAGTGCTGTTCTTGATTTATTTCAGTCGAGTTCACGGTGTTGTTATACGATTCATTCACCTGCTGTTGATGAATTAAGAATTACTTGGGATGCACAGGGTTTTGAAGGAAAAATCAAAGCTTGGTTAGGGTTGCCAATAGTTCGGCGGATAGAAAGAGATATCCTGCAAAGATCGTCGGCGGTTACAGCTTTATCGGATTATACATCAACGCTTATAGCACATCATTATGGAGACGCTCTTGCCCGAAAGATCCAAAAAATCCCCGGTTGGGTAGATACAAAGCGATTTTGCCCATTAAATAATGACGAAATGGATTCAACAAGGCGGCAATTGAAGTGGCCCCTCGAAAGGCTGGTGATATTTGCTTTACGTCGTTTGGAACCAAGAATGGGTTTGGATAATTTGCTCAAGGCACTTGTATTAGTGAAAAGACGTGGTTTCATTCCTCTCACTGTTATTGGTGGAAGTGGTTCTATGAGCGGACACCTAGTAAAACTTCGAGACTCCTTAGGCTTGCAGGAGGATGTAATGTTTATGGGTTTTGTGCCAGCTAATCAACTTCCGCTTGCATATGGGGCATGTGACGCATCTATTGTGCCTACAGCGCAGCTGGAGTGTTTTGGTATTATTGTCCTGGAAGCCTTGGCGTGTGGTAAACCGACTCTTGTGACGCCGGTAGGGGCTCTTCCCGAGGTAATGCGCGATTTCCAGATGGAATGGATTGCTCGTGATGCGACGACTGAGGGGATTGCTGATTTATTGTCAGCATTTCTGGATAAGAAATTGCCGTCTAGTTCATTTTGCGATATTCGGGCCATGATTGAACAGAAATATTCTTATGAATTAGCCTTGTCGGCATATGAACGCTTCTTGTTGGGTAGTAAAAGATTGTAATGTTTTCTTAACCAAGAGTAATTTAAGTTAGGGTTGGTTATTTGTTAATAGGGAGCAGTATAAGGAGCTACTGTTTATTATGAATAAAATACTGATAACAGGTTTTTCAGGTTTTGTTAGTAAACATTTTATTGATTATCTAAATGAAAATAAAATAAAATCGGAGATACTTGGTATTGATCTTAATGTGTCTGAATATAGATATAATTATTCAGAATATTTAAGCACAAAGTTTGAGAAAGTAGATCTTCTTGATTCCATTAAATTGAGAGATTTAATCTACTTTTTTCAGCCCAATTATATAATACATCTTGCCTCATATAGCAGTGTTGGATTAAGCTGGAAGAATCCATCCTTAAGTTTTAAAAACAATATGAATATTTTTCTAAATATGATGGAAATCATAAGGGAAACAAGCCCTAAGTGTCGTATTCTATCTATTGGATCTTCAGAAGAATATGGAAATGTTGAAGAAGATAAGCTCCCCCTGAAAGAAGGATATTCACTTAATCCTGTGAGCCCATATGCCGTAGCTAGGGTTTCTCAGGAGCAGTTATCGAAAGTATATTGTGATGGCTACGGTTTGGATATAGTAATGACCCGTTCTTTCAACCACATTGGAGTTGGGCAGAAGGATATTTTTGTCATATCATCTTTTGCAAAACAACTTGTAGAAATAAAGAAATCAATAAGAAAAGAACAGAAACTGGTTACGGGAGATATTACTATAGTGCGTGATTTTCTCGATGTTAGGGATGTAGTTGATGCGTATTACAGATTATTAATAAATGGTAAAAGAAGTGAAATCTATAATGTTTGTAGTGGTACAGGTGTTTCACTTGGGGAAGTAATTGAAATAATGTGTAAGATACTTGATATGCATGTTGAGATAGAAATTGATCCAAGCCGTATAAGACCTAATGATAACAGGGTCATTGTTGGTTCAAATGAAAAATTAAGAAAAGCAATAGGATGGGAACCGAAAATACCCCTTAAAGAAAGTTTAAAGGATATTATTGATTACTGGTATAAGAAAATATAGTGATTCGATCTTTTCTAAAAAAGTAGATCCGACCATGAATTTTGTATTAGATAACATTATCTTTGCGCTTCAGCGGGCGGGTGGAATATCCGTATACTGGTATGAACTTCTCAAGCGGATGAAAAGAGACATGTGTTCAATACGAGTGATCGAGCATCCTCGAGCTGAATTAAATATTTTCCGGAAAAAACTTGATTTTAATTCTGCCTCGATAATTGATGAGAGGACTCTGCCGCTATGCTTGTCGCGGTATCTTCCATATCCAGTTGTCAAGGGAGCAAGGTTTATTTACCACTCAAGTTATTATCGGCAGCCCCAGTTAGCCAGCGCTATTAACATTGTTACGGTCTATGATTTTACATATGAGCGGTTTCGTCACGGAGTTCCTCGTTTGGTGCACTCTATGCAGAAGAAAGCTGCGGTGAGGGCAGCGAGCGGTATCATTTGTATATCTGAAAATACTAAGCGTGATTTATTAAAGTTTTGTCCGGAGATATCTTCAGATATAGTTCGCGTTATTTATCTGGGTGTTTCAGAAAATTTTAGACCACTTAAACCGGCAGAGAAACGGCCTTTGATTCCTAATTTTCCTGAGGTACCTTTTATTATTTTTATTGGTAGTCGTGATTCCTATAAAAATTTTCATCTTGCGGTAGAGTCAGTGGCAGTACTACCGACTTATTGGTTAGTGAGCATAGGAGGTGGAAAGCTTAAACCGGATGAAGTTGAGTTATTGCAGAGATTTATTCCGGGCAGACATATACATTTGTCCGTAGTAGATGGTGAGTGCCTTAATCAGCTTTATAACTGTGCACATGCTTTACTCTATCCTTCCAGCTATGAAGGATTCGGAATTCCGATATTAGAAGCAATGGCTTCAGGGTGTCCCGTTATCGCGGCGAACGTATCAGCCATCCCAGAGGCCTGTGGTGATGCTGGGTTGCTAGTTAATGAAATTAGCTCAGAAATGTTTGCCGATAAGATTCTGAAGCTAGAGAATGCCGAATTTCGCAGTAAAATAATAAATAAAGGTTATGTGCAGGCTAGACGATTCTCATGGGAGACCTGTTATCGAGAAACCTTATCTTTTTATGAAAAAGTCATGAAGGAAAATGCAGCGCGAGGTTAATATATGTTAGTTTCTATCATAACTGTGGCTTTAAATGCTCGCTCTACAATAGAAGATACAATAAAAAGTGTTTTAGGGCAAATCTATAAGAATGTCGAGTATATTATTATTGATGGTGGTTCGACGGATGGGACTGTGGATATTATAAATAAATATAGAGATAGGGTCTCTAGGGTTATTTCTGAGCCAGATAAAGGTATTTATGATGGTATGAATAAAGGGATTTTGACAGCTTCAGGCGATATTATTGGATTTTTGAATGCTGACGATATGTTTTATGATAATACTGTGATTCAGGGAATTGTTTCAGCATTTACAGATAATACGATCGATTGTGTTTATGGCAATCTTGTGTATGTTCGTCGTCAAGATCCCGCTTGCATAACTCGGGTTTGGAGATCTCAAGCATTTTGCGACGGCTTATTTGAAAAGAGTTGGACGCCAGCACATCCAACATTTTATTGCAAGAAAGCTTTATACGAGCGATTTGGTTTATATAGGACTGATTTTAAAATCGCTGCAGACGTAGAGCTAATGTATCGTTTCTTACAAAAAAATCATATCAGAAGTAAATATGTGAATACAAATTTTGTTCGGATGAGGGATTCTGGCGTTAGTAACCGAGGCATCAAAAGCACAGTTGTCATTATTCGGGAAATGAAAAGAGCCATCATCGAAAATGGTGGTCAGCTTAATCTTATTAAGTATCTTTTTTTTAAATTTTTAAAACTTAGTGAATTTTTTAAAATCTATGGAAAAAGATAATCCGTTAAAAATTCTTGTTACCGGCGCAAATGGATTTATTGGCCGCAATCTGTGTGTTTTCTTGAAAGAAAAAGGGTATTTTGTTCGAGGCGGGGTGCGTAATAATATGCGTGATGTTTCTGGGGTTGATGAATATATTCAA